>Ga0307488_10001188_pt1 | contig 21760 bp, 11 predicted proteins | sample SB02metaG_FD_202248 | JGI IMG/M metagenome (GOLD analysis project Ga0307488, IMG submission 202248) | Sea-ice brine microbial communities from Beaufort Sea near Barrow, Alaska, United States - SB 0.2 | ecosystem: Environmental > Aquatic > Marine > Coastal | place: USA: Alaska | collected... | reverse complement strand
TACCTTACGATGGCGGTACTTATACTCAAGCACCATTTGAAGACATAAGTAAAGTACAGTATGATATGGCTATGAAGCATCTCAAAGATGTTGATCTTAGTAAAATTGTAGAAACAGAAGATGAAACAGATCTTGCAGGAGAATTAGCTTGTGCAGGTGATAATTGTGAAATCACATGAAAAAATTAGCAATAATTGGAGGTCTTAGCTTGATGACAGCTGGGACTTCATATATGATGTGGCATCCACATGCACCACAGTTTGATTTAAATCCTAATACATTAGCTATAGCTAGTGGAGGGTTTTTCATAGCTGTTGGAATTAGTTATAAATTTTAAAATAAAATAATATGTGTCCATTATGTTTAGGCGGTATTTGCGAATACTGTAATAGTTAAATAAGAATAATACCAAATAAAAAGGGGAAGTCGTAATGACCTCCCCTTTTTTGGTTACAGGAACTTTGGGTATGGTGCCCAGTTCTTTTTGTTCCTACTTCATTAACTCAAGTAATTTTTCTACTCTATCGCTTTCTAATTTTAAAGCTTTTATTTCGTCTTTACTTAAACCTAAACTATCTAGTTTTCTAATTTGCTCAGCTTTGTTTAATTTTTTGTATTTATATTCTTCAATAGCTTTTTTATCTACTATATTTTTCTTTTTACTATTTTTAGCTATTATTAAATCTATTTTAGCTTTTTCTGTTTTAGCATTTTTTATAGTATACTCTCCAAAGCCTAGACTTTTTAACATTTTAATTTGCTGATCAGAAGTTAATTTCTTAATAGTGTCATAGTCTTTTGATCCTTTAGCTTTTTTGTAATTATCTATTTTAGATTTAGCTTTAACCTCTGCTTTTTGTTCAGGCGTTAGACTAGCTGCTGTTTTAGGATTTTCTAATTGCCACTTAGGCCAACCACCCATCATAGCTACTCTTTGCCATATTTCATTGTCTTCATCTAAAGCTCCTTCAATGTTTTTTATCTTATACATAACTCTATCAAGAGGAACATTAGTTGTAGCAGAAACTACTTTAGCCGCAGCTTCATATGCTGGGTTATCTAAAGAAAATCCTTTTTCAAATATCAATTCTCTACGTTTTTTAGAATCAAACTGCCAACCAGCTTGCTTTAATTTAGATAACTTAGAATATATAGGTGGTGAGAACCTAGTTACTTCCCATACAGAATCTACATACTCCGGTCGATCTCTTCCTGATCTTTCGTAAATATCCATTAAAAAGTTTTTAGCTACAGAAACAGCTGCTCCTCCAATACCTAAACCTCTTAGTAGAGAGTCTAGCATACCGTTAGCTACGTTTAAATACTTTTTATTTTTAGCTTCTTCTTTTTCATCATCATCATCACCAAAACCTAAAGCAAATACAGCTTGTTGTAAAGCATTGAATATTACATTTTGAACAAATCCATAATAAACTATTCTACTAATATGAGACTTAGCATCTCCTCTACCGTTAACTAAATCTTGTATAGCTCTTTTTTGTATCCTAGCATACTGCATAGGTGTATTAGCAAAAGCTAATATCAACCTACCAACATTACTAGATTGTTGTTGAGATATTCTACTAGGATCAGAAGACTGTTGAGACTCTTCAGCTACTTGTCTAAATTCTATAAGAGCTTGTTTCTTAGCTTCAGTTTCTGTCTTACCTTGACGTACTAGATCTTTTATTCTATTTCTATAAAAAGTAGCACCACCAGAAGCTATAGCAAAGCTATCAGCATATTGTGTAGGTAAAAAACCTTTTTGTAATAAATAATTAATAGCAGCTTTAGCCTTGTTCTTGCTTGTTGCAGCAGCATCAGCTATTTCAGACTCTGATATATTAAGTTTTAAACCATTACGTCTATCTAGTAAGTAGTCAGAGTTCATTAGTTCTTTAAAATCAGACCAGTATTGTTTTTGATTAGCAAAAGCTTTACCAGCTTGATAAGGATTATTAAAACTCCAGTTAACAAAGTTTATAGAAGATATTGTTTGTAACACTGCTGATCTAGTGTTAAAGAACATTATAGTACCTATCGAACCATTAACATAGTCTAATATTTGATTTTCTATTTTACTACCGCTAGTTAACCTATTCTTACCAGTCTTCATTCTGGTTAACATGTTTGTCAATGCATCTACATATTTAGTGCCATATATAGCTTCTAGCTTATTTAAATTCTCTTTAGAGTATATAGCGTCAATAGACTCTTGCCATTCACTTAGATACTTAGACCTTTTTTCTGTGTTAATTAAGCTTATTAAATCGGTTGTTATATTTCCAACAAGCCAGTTAGCATCTGGATTAGCATATCCATCACCTTTAGTTATTTGTAATATTTGTTCAGAAAATGTTTTTAATTTAGCATCATTCTCTACAGTATCATTTAATTGTTTTAAATCTCTTTTAGAAAGCCCAGGAACCTCATAGCCCATACTGGTGAATAAATGTACTCTAACAGCTTGTTCATTAGTAAAACCACTATCGTTCTTTTTTCTAAGATTTGCAGGTATGTTTAATGATTTTTTTAATTGCTTAAAATCGTTCATTAAATTTAATCTAGCTGTAGATAGGTTTTCTTGAGCTTTAGTATATTTATCTATTAAATTAGTTTTATACCAAGCCATTTGAGCATCTCCTTTGCTACCTTTTGATAAAGTAGGATATACTAAACCTAAAAAGTCTTCAGCAGAATAAGGTATAAAGAATTTAAAATTACCTTTACTAGAACCTATTGTCTTGGCTTTAGCCGCAGAGTATTCTTTAAATGCATCCATCCCAGTAGTTTCCTCTAGTAGGTCATTAAATTCATCACTAAGCTTTTTACTTTCTTTAATTCTAGCTTGTTGAACTTTAGATTTAACATCTATGACTGACATTACATCTCTAACAGCTTTAACATTTTGATAAGCATCATCTGCAAAGTAGAAGTCGTTATAACCTTCTGCAGCTTTATTAACCATCCATTTTGCTTTAGCAGCTCCTGTTGAGTCACCTAACCCAGTTATATTCTCTAATGGTATATCTAAACCTTGGCTATCTAAAAATTCTTTTATAGCTACTTGAGCAGCAGGGTTTCTAGCTGTTAGCACAAATACATCTTGTGTACCTCTTGCATCTTGTATTTTCTTAGCTATATCTAAAAGTGGACCAGGCTTTCCTTTAGTTACTTTATTAAACTCTGAAAAATCAAACACATATCCTTGTTCTAGTAATTGAGCTCCTTGTGTTGCGAACTGTTCAGCGTTTAATTTGCCTTCTGTTCCATCAGGTGCTGTAAATAAAACATCTGATTTAGTAGTTGCCAACGTATCGTCAAAGTCAAATACCCTAATTTTTTTAACTGGCTGATCTAGCGAATTAGCTAATTTTAATGCTTCATCAACAGTTGAAGCATAATTAATTATATCTTCATTAGTTTCAGTTTTACTAAACTTAACAACTTCGTTAGATAATTCTTTTATGTTTGATTCTTTAGCAGGGACTTTGGCTTCTAACATTTTAACAGCCTCTGTTTTCATTAAAGAAGAAACACTTGATGCACTATCTAGTGTATAGTCACTTTTAGGAATATTTTTTAAATTACTTGGTAATATTCTTAAATTAACGGTAGTCATAGGTACACCATCTTTTCCAACGCTATTACTAGGGAAAATTCTCATCGTAAGATCAACATTACCTGTCAATTCTGGAACAGGTAATCCTAAAGGGTTTTTACCCATAAAAAATAATCCACTGTCTTTTAATTGTATATAATTAGTTGGTGGTGTTTTATTTTCGTAAATCTCTTTTATTGGAGTTATATCAAACTCAGCTTTTTGAGTTACTGCCTTTTGAAGTCCTTCTCCTTTTATACCATTTGGAAATTTTTCTTTTAAATACTTATATTTAGGTTTTAAATTGTTAATACCTTTAGCACTCAATCCCTCACCTAATTGTAAGAATATCTCCATAGGAAGTTTTCCTGTTCTTCTGTACAAATCCATATCAGCACCTAGCTCACCTGCTCTTTTTTCATAAGCTTTTAAAGCTTCTTTTGATGGTGCAAATAATTCTTTTCTTATTCTTTCTTTAAAACTATAGTCTTTATTTTTAACCTTTTCGTTAAAATCTATTAAACCATTTCTAAATCTTAGACCAACATCTCCATATTGAGCTTTTGCTAGTTTAACTTCTACATCAAAATCATTCCCAAATATTTTAGCTGCAAAATCTGGTATTCCAATTTTATTACCACCAGCTTGTTCTGAAACTACAAAACCTTTTATTTTTAAATCTTTTAACCTTTTTATTATAACATTTTCATAAGCAAATCCTTTGTTTGAGCCTATTTTTTGTAATTCAAGGTTTACAGCTTCTTCAAGTGTTATCCCAGGGTTATTATCTACTATTTGTCCAACTCTTTTTACAAACGTTTTTTCTTGATTTTTATCTAAATCTAAGTCTAATTCACCTAGTTTTTTAGCAAATAATAGTCTAGGATCTTTTTGAGTTTTCTTAGCAGACATAGCTTTAGTCTGATCACTTTCGCCTTTTTTATTTCTTATTTCAGGTAAAGCATCCTTGAACATCTGTCTACCTAAAGACTCTGCTAATTTACCTTTTCTATTACTAACAGTAGATGGTTTTTCTTTTGTAAAGAAATCTACAGTAGCATCTGCGCCAGGATTTAATATGTCATAAAGCATAACACCTTGAGACTCATTTTCAACATAAGCTCTACCTGAGTCTCTATACTTTCTTATATCAGCTTGATTTGTTAAACGTCTATTGGGCTTAGTAAACATTCTAGGTTTACCTTGTTTCATTAAACCTTTGTCTAAGTCTATTAAATATTTAATATCTAAATCTCTAATATTATTATAATTATCTTTTATAAAGGTTTTGTAGTCTTGTCCTTTTAATATATTATCTTTAACCCAAGACTTAAGTTCTGTCCCTGCTAATTGATCTAGTTTAGTTCTAAAGTTCTTAGCATTGGCATCAGGAAGCTTGTTAGAGACGTTCTCTGACACTTTCTTAAAATCTTCGACTTGTTCGTCGTTTAAACCTTTTTGATCTCCTACAACTAAGTTTCTTCTAAATTGAGATTTTGGAGCAGCAGAAGCTTCGCCACTATCTATTCTATTTATAATATCTTGTTCTGCACTTTTATCTTCAATGTCAAAAGCTTGGCCTTCACTAGTTGGCTTGTCTATACTACGAGCATTAGAATCCGGTCTTGTTGCATATTCTTTCTTAACATCTAATAAAGCTTTTTGAGCTATACCACCCATACCATTTTCACTTGCTTTTCCATAGATAAAGCTAAATAAACTACGTCTATTACCGTCAAGTTCTGGTTTGAAGTTTTTTAATGTTCTTATTTGTAAGTTTTCTTTTATCTTTCTATTAACTTCTTCCTTAATATTTGAACTTAAACTTTGTAAATTTCCATCTCTAGTTATTAATTGATTTATATAACTATTAAAATTTGAATTATTTTCAATAGCATCAAAAGCATCTACAGCAGCTTCACTTTCTTTAAAATCATCGTTTGTTTTAAGATCTTCAGTAATATTTTGATCAAAAGCATTAGACATTGTTTTAGTGTCTATTTTAATAGGTAGCGCAGCAGCTCTTTTAGTGGTGGTTTCAGATTGTTTATTTATAGGTATGACTTTTGTATTGTTATCAGGTGCTATTAAGTCCCCAGACTTTTTAATTATATCAGAAAACTTAACTTTACCTTTAGCTAGTTTTCTTTGTGATCTAGTTAACTTACCTCTTCCAGTATTTCTAATATAATCATCAAGAACTTCCATAACATTGTTCTCATTGATTTCTATTTCCATACCTAAACCTTGAAATAATCTTCTTACTCCAGCTTGAATTTCACCACCAACAGTTGTGCCTTTTTTAAACTCACCTCTTTTCTTGAGCTGAGTATAATAAGTTAATACTTCCTCAGCTATATCTGACGCTGTATAATTATCATCTGAACTGTATTTGTTTAATTGCCTTTCTATTATTCCAGCAGCTTTAGGATCTATTTTAGCCATTTGCTTTTTTAAAGCATCGGCTATGGAATAAATTACGTTTTTATTTTTAGGATCGCTTAATGCTATATCTAAAAAGTTGTGTAAAGACTCGTGTTCTAATACACCTTTTGTTGCCGTCTTAGACATTAGTATAACACCTTTATCTTTTAGATAAACACCTTCTGGATCTAATAAATCTTCTTTATTTAAATTATATTTTTTAGCTATTTCATCAACGTTTTCATCATCAAATACTTCTACTTTAGATTCGTTTAATAAATTATCAGCATCTTCTTTAGATATATCTTGATCTTTAGCTAAGTTTTTTATTTTCTGTAATGACACAATTTTTAATTGCTTGTCAGTAAAATCTAGTTGCTCTTGCTCAGTTAACTCCTTAGATATTTCATTGTTACTATCTGTAGTTATTTCTTGAATTTGCTTGTTATTAGCTTCTATTTGATTTTTTATTCTAGCGTTAGTGTTTGGCCCTAATTTTTTTGCTTCTACTTCTAGCTTTTCATTAGCCTCTAATAATTGAGCAACTTCCATTTGAGCTTTACCATTTATGTTTGGGTCTATTTTATTAAACCTACTAAATGCTTTATTCATTTCAAAAGCATCTTCATCAAACTGTTCTTGAGTATATATCTCGCCATTAACCTCTTGTCCTATTTGCTCTTTTATTTGTGTTAAAGCTACTGATAGATCTTCTGGAGATCTTAAAGTATTAGCAAGTTCCTCCATGTTTTTTTCAAACTGCTTTCTTTCAGCAAAAGAATTTTCAGCGTCGTAATCGTTTAATACTTTTTCACTATTTATCATAGCTTGAAAACTACCACCTGCATTACCTGATAAAAAAGAAACACCAGCCATATGTTTCATCTCTTTTTTAAACTCATCTGAAGTATAAGCAGGTAATTCAAAATTCAATTGGTTTCCTGTTCCTTTATTAAACATCTCAGTAATAAAATAATCCGCGCCTGTTTGAACAGTCTCATCTAAAAGTTCATCTATACCAGATCCAGTTACTTTACCAAACTTAGATAAAGCTTTAGCGCTTAAATCTCCTATTTTCTTGTTAACAGCTATTTGAATATCTTTTGCAGTAACATTACCTGTCAAGTTCTTCATTACAGAATTAGTTACTCTACCTACTACTTTTTCAGTTATTTTAATATTACCTTTCATTATACCTGCAGTAACATAAGACAAAGCACCTTGCACAGTTGCTTTTGCTAAAGCATATCCTTGCCTAGAAGCTGGAGACCATATTTCATCAAATCTTTTCTTAGCTTCTGACCTGCTTAGTTCAGGGTGATCAGCTATAAATTCATTTTCTACTCTAACAGCATCAGCTTGTTCAGCGGCTAGAGTTCCAAAGAAATAACCGCCAGCTAAACCTGTTAATGGAGCACCTATGACAGCACCGTACATCTGCGCAAAAGAATTTATAGTTCCACCAACAAGGCTTTGAGCAAATTCTTGACTGAACTTCTCGTCATTACCACTTAGTTGTAATTGATCTTTTATTGCTTTAATATTACTATCTATACTTGCGTTTTCAAAAGCAAATTGTTTTTTGTAAGACTTGTACTGTCTATCATTTATACCAAAAGCTTTTTTAATGAAATCAGGAGATCCACTTGAATATATCTCATGTCCAAGATAGTTTATACCTCTAGCAAATAATTGAAAAGCTTGATTTCGACCTACGGCTGTTTCTGCAACTTGACCCACTACAGTATTATACAATTCTTTAATATAACTTCCTTGGGCTTTGTATTTTTCAGACATTTTTTCTAAGCGACCACTAAGCATTAAGTTTGAAGCTGTAAATTCTCCTTCTAAAGCTGTTAAAAAAGTATTATCAGCAAGCAAACCATCAAACTCATCTTTTAACTTAGTAAAACCACTAACTCCGGCATTGTACTCCTTCTCTAAAGATTCTATATTTGGTATTTTATCATCATAAAATTCTTTGTATTTAGAGGATATACTTTTTTCTTTTTCTAAGTTTTCATTATAAGTCTTTATAGAGTCTTTTTGTTCTGACATGAAACCTTTTTCCCACTTTACATACTCTTTAGTTAATTGTTTTGCTAGATCTGGATTATTAGCTATATCTTTCTTTAATTGATCTACCTTTTTACTCTGAACATTAGAACCGTTGTCTATTTTTTCTTTAAGAATTTTGTTATCTTTTTCTATTAATCTTATTTCTTCATTTGATTTTACAAACTGTTTTCTTAATAAAGTTTTTTGTTTTGTAATATCTTGATTTATTTTAGAATTATCTAGTATTATTTCTGTTCTTTGCTTGATATTTGACTCTTGTTCGTTTATATTTCCTTTTATGAGATTAATTGTTTTCTTTTTTTCTTTTCTTTCTTTGCTGCTATCAGCCTTAGCTCCAGGCGCAGTACTACTTGACTTTTGGTAATCACTTATATTTTTATCTATAAAGTTTGTAATACCTTCAACGTCTTCTACTTTATTTCCTAATATACCAAAATTAGCCTTATAAGAAAGACCTTTACTTTCCATTAATTTATTAAACTCAAAATTACTTTTGCTGTACATTGGATCAGCAGATATACCATTAGCTTCTAACGTTTTTCCATAATCTATACTACCGTCATCTTTAAATACAGGGTTTTTATAAACATAAACGTCACTACCATCTCTAACAGCGCCAATACCATTATTTATATACTTTTCATTAATACTATCTCTTACAGCATCAGATTCTAGATTTTCAAACTCTCTTATATTCTTTTCTAGTTTCTTTTTTCTACCAAATATTCCTGTCTGGCCATAGTCTTTCTCTGTTTTAATTTCATAGCCATTATCAGTATTTTTAAAATAACCACCTTTATCAGTCCAGTCCGTAGGTTTTGGCTTTTCTTGTTTTTCTTCTATTGAACTTAATATATTGTTATTACGATATGCTTGAACAAGTTTTAATTGTTTATTATTTTTGTTTTCTTTAAGCTCTTCTACCCTTTCTGGAGTTGTCTCAGGGTCGTTTAATTCTTGATCAATTACATTTATCTCATTTATAATTTCTGAAGGATTAGCAGGTATAAGTGAGCTTTCCGTGGTAACAACTAATTCTGGTAAAGTTTCATCTTTAGGATCTCTTATAGTAACTTGATCTGTAGTTACAACATCATCTTTTTTACCAAACAATTCTTTTTCTTGCTCAAAAGTTAGATATATTGGAGTTCCTTGAATTTCTTCAGATGTATCAAATCTAGGGAATTTAATTCTGTTACCTAAAAAGTTTTCAAATTTTGATCTTTTATCATTATATTTAGTATCTTTATCTTGCTTGTAGTAAGCCATATAATAGTTTCCCTTAGCAGTTTCAACTGTGGATTCCTTATCATCACCTGGCCTGTCTATAAGAATTTTAGTTTCTGGCTCTGTATAACTATAGTTTATTTTTTTTAATGAAACTAAATTATTCGAGTCAGTATTCGTATCTTCTTCTAATCTAGTTATAGGCTCAGATTGGTTTTTTAATTTATCTGCGTCTTCAGCTATGTTAGATAAATCTACATTTTTTGTATTAAATGAGTCTTGTATTTTAGTTTTTTCTTCATCACTTAAACTAGATAAATCAATAGTTTCTAAAACATCGTATTTTCCTTCTGGTATATTCTCAGAGTTTTGTTGTATTTTTATTTTTCCTTTAGACTTTTTTTCTTCTTTAACATCTTTTTTACCTAAGTTTTCAGGATCATTTTCATTTTTCTGAGAGTCCAAAGAAGTATCTTCCGAGCTGGATTCCGTACTGTCTTGACTTTCCGCCGCTACAGGTGCAGCTTTCTCCGCAACGACTTTTGGCTTTTCCACCTCTGCAGGTTTATTGTCAATATCCCACTGGTTAAGTAGTTCTAAAGCTTCTGCTTTTTTTACTCCTTTATCTTTTAAAGATTGTACGTATTCTTTTTTCGTCATAATAATATTTTATTAATCTTCAAATTGTTCTGCTAACTGCTCGTTAGATTCTTCTTCTTTTTTATCTACCTTAAGTCTATTTATTTGAGAATTATTATATCCATTTTTAGCAAATTCCAACTTCTTTTTTAATATTTTATTATCCGGATCTTTTTTAAGCATCTTTTCCATGCCTTCTACTCTTTTACTATATAACTCTTGTCTAGCATCATACAATGCTTTAGGTGTTAATTTAGAAAAATCTACATCTTTAATTTTATCTGATGTTGGTGAGTTATTCTCAAAAGCTTTGACACCGTCCCACTTCTCACCATCTATTTCTATGCCACTAGCTATAGCTATTAAATCAGCAGATCCTCTACCCGTATTAAATTTCCAGTCTACTAATTGTTCTTTAATATTTTCAGGTAACTTATCATAAGTTTCTCTGTCCATACCTAAGTCTGCTAATATTGTAGTACCATAATCACCTGCTTCTTGATCAGGGGAAGTTCCTATTATGTATTCATTAACTACTTTAATACCTTTTTCACCTGAAGTACCCTCAGCTTCATCATATAGCTTTTTCAATGCAGCTCCTTTATCTCCCTGACCAGTAAAACCATAATCATTTACACCACCACCTGAACTATTGCCAGATGTATTTTCATAATTAAACATTTTTCTAATATAATCATCGCCATCACCAACGTCTATTTTTAAAGATTTATTAACACCTTTTTTATCTTCTTCAACAACTACAGCTTCTTCTTTAACAACTACAGGTTCTGTAGCAACTTCATCAACTACAGGCTCTACTTTAGCTTCTTGCGTGTTTACTTCAGGATCAGCAGCATCATCCTCAGGTGGTTCATCTAATGCTATTTGCATTGAAGCAGCTCCAGCTCTTAGTGATTGTTCAGATAAGAAATTTAAAGAAGGTTTATAATAAGTTTCATAAAAAGCTTCATAAAGCTCTTTATCTTCTTTACTTGCATTAGCCCTTGTTCCATTGCTTATTATCTCATTAGAACCTAATTCTGTTTTAATAAATCCATCACCATATGGTATTGCTATTTCTTGATCACCTGTAGGCCATTGTGATTTAACTTGATAATTAGGATCTTCAAACATTTGATCTTCCCAAATAGTTTCAGCAATATTATCACCACCATTAAGCATAGTTTCAAAACTACCACCAGCAGTTTTTTCATTAGGCTTTGACGGATCAATTTCCTGTAAGCTATTTTTATAATCTACCTGCTGTTTGAGTGTCATACTATAAGTACCGTTTGGACCTTTAGTTATAAACGTAGGATTATAAATTTCTTCATCATTTTCATTTTTTACAAAATCACCAAAGAAACCACTTGTAGTTTCCTCAGTTGGTATTGCAAATTTTAAATACTCTTCATTTCTATCTGCAGCTGCATTAAATTCAGTTATATTAAGAGACTCTTTACTTGTGGAATCGTAAAGTATTATGTTATTACCTTCTCTTCTATATTCTATATCTTCAGATCCAGATGTTACTTTCCTTATTATTTGCAATTGGCTAGATGGAGCACCTGCATTACTTAGTTTTCCGCCACTATTTAAATCGGATTTAGAAGCTTCTTCTATTGCCTTGTTAAAAGCTAACATATTAGCAACACCTTTACCATATGAATCCACCATATTCTCTATAGTACCTAAGTCTTGCATACCAAGTGAAGGGTCTTTCATGTTTCTTATATTATTTTTAATCCCGTAATAGTCATCTATTAGCCCGTTCATAAAAACATCTGCTTTCTTGTCAGTTACTTCATTTACGTTATAGTCAGTACTACTTACTTTTTTATATAATTTTTTAGTTTGTTTTGCGTAGTCTGCATTCAGCTGTGCTAACCCGTCAGCTTTAGGTGCTATAGATTGATTAGCTAAAGTTGTTGCTACACCAGTTAACGCTGATAAATTTTCACTAGTTCTTTTTTGCTGAACAGCTTCTCTTTGAGAACTTCTTTGTAAAGATGCATTTAACAAAGTTTTGCTTAACTCTACAACACCGTCGTTGATTTGTTTTGGTTTACTATAACTCATATTTTTCCAATTAATTTATCCCATTGTCTCATTAACGTAACTGCTGTTCAAAGCATTCAAATTGTCCATAACTCTTTGCTCAGTATTGTCTAACTTAGTAGCCGCTCTATCTATATCAGCATTTGATCTAGATTCTTCTGCCGCAAACTTGAATTTCTCACCTTCAGCAACTTGTTGTTGTAGTGCTTGAGCTCCTTGAGCGGCTAGCTTTTGATTATTTGCCTCTTGCTGTTCTAAAGAAGCAGCTATACCTTTTTTACTTTGTAATGCTGCTTGTGCTAATGCTGTAGCTCCACCAGCGCCAGAACCAGTAGCAACCATTGCATCTAAAGTATTTGCCAAAGCCCTATCCGTTTGTTCAGCTTGAAACTCAGCAGCCCTAGTAGATACGCTTAGATTAGCCATCTGATTAGTCATACCAGCATAGGGATTTACAACAGGTTTTCTATTTTTTAATAAATTATCTAAATGACGCTGTTTTGCTTGTATTAATTTTTTGCCCTTATCCCTATTAGCATTTATTTTATCTCGTCTATCTTGTTCTGCCTTTTCTAAAGCTGCGTTGTTTTTATTATTACTACCTCCACCCATAATTATATTATTTTAATTAATTGATCATAACCAATATCTCCAGTATAAAAATCTAATTTATTTAAACTTTTATTAAATTTTTTATTATTACCCCAGAAAAATAAATACTTTCCTCCTTCTTTTTTCCATTTCAACTCACAAGCTTTTATAAGTAATTGAAGACCTTTTTCTCTATCTTCTTCTCTATAGCTATTATCAGATACAGCCCATTGTATAGCTGCTATATTAGAGTTTGTTATATACATAAAAACAGCCCCAAAAGGCTTACCATCGTTTTCAACTATAAAACCTGTGTTTGGAAGCATGTCTAAACTCAATACTTGGCCATCATGCCATTTGTACCACCATTCAGATATAGTTTCTAAATCTTTTTCTGTAATTGTCCTTATTTTTAATTCCATTTAATTTAATTTAATATGATGATACAACGTATTTAGTTCCAGCTGACCAAAGTTCTTTAGGTCCTCCTAGTTGAGTTGTTTCATCTGTTTCTATAGTAACTGTAGCAAAATAACCTTTAATACCAGATATTTGATTTCCAAAAATAATTTCACCAGCTTTAGCAGTTGAATTAGATATTAAGTTTGTTACGTATCTGTTTTCTTTCCTATCAAAACCCGCTCTTAAAGGTTGTCCAGTTATAGTGTCAGTATATAAACCTTCGTCATAGCTCTTTATATTAACATCTACTACATCTTGATTTTGAACATATGTTGAAGTGCCGTTAGGATTTGGATCAAAACCTGTAAAACCTGATTTAAAAGATGTAATTTCCCAGCCGTTGCTACCTTCATAAGAAGTCGTTTGGAAGTTTTTAACTATAGAAGATTGTTCATTGAATATAAAAGTAATATTAGAAGGCTCTCTTGTTCCATAAAACATACCTCTATTGTTTATTGTTGTGTTGTCATAATGCCTATATATGTCTGCATTAGTGTTGCTAAAAAAAATCTGACTTATAGCAGTATAAAAGTTGTTTACAATACTAAACATTTGATCTGGCTTGTAAGTGAAAAAACTCACCCAACCATTTATTTTTTCATCAAAAGCTACTGTTTGAAAGGAAGAACTAGCAGAAGTAACTCTACTAGGTGTTTTTTGAAGTGAAGCTACGTAATTTTTATTATGTATATCCCAACCGCCTTTTATTTTTCCTTTTGTTTGAATACTAAAAGTAATAGGATTTGGAATATAGGCAAAATTTCCAGATGCGTTTTTAGTAAATGGTAAATTTACAATTATATCTATAGTGCCATTAGCAGAGCAAGCGCCACCTTTAACTACATACCTTGGTATGTTTGGTGCGCCGGTTGGTACTTCGTTTATGACGAACATGCCTGGAGTTATTACGGTAGCAGCAGCAAACCGAACAGTAACTTGCAAACCACCTAAACCAACAACATATATCGAAGTTGAAGGACCACCCGATGCTACTACTGTATGTTTTAATTCATCGGGGAGCAAAGCTAACTCATCTCTAAAATAATCCATCATACCATACATGCTTATTTCAGTTAAACCATCATTAGATAATCTCATTATAGCATTACGGTTTTTATCAGAAAAATACTTCCTATAGTTATATATTGCAAATGATTCGGGATTTTTACTTATTCCGTACTCTCCTTTGTAAGGAACGAACTGTCCTATCACTGCAGCAGCTGCTTGTGTTTGTGTACCACTTTCAGTTGTATATATAGTGTCTTTATCTATTAATGCTCTATGTATTTTGTTTTCTTGAAAAACTATTAAGTTGGTATCTTCAGAGTATAGCTTTTGTATAGAGCCAAAACTAGGATCTATTGATTTAGTTATATTATCACCTACAGAAAAAACATTAGTTCTATTGATACCTGTTCTAGAATTATAAATACCAGAGTATATTAGTGTATTAATTCTTCTTTGCTGCACTGGAAATGGTTCGTCTGCATAAGCTCTAACACCTTGATCAGTGGCTGTGTTATTAAAACCACCTCTTATTCTAGCTTCTTCAATATAATAGTTTCTATTAGAAATTCCTGTAGTTATATCTTGATAAGGTGTCACACCTGGAGATTGAAAAACATCTGGTTTTACTTGGGCTTGATTAAAGCATCTAACTTTTCTTATAATATAACTGTTGAAAAAATCTACTTGAATTATTGCTGATGCCATATTTATTTTTTTAAAATTTAATCCACAGGTACATTACCATCAGTTGGTGGATTTGGATTTGGATTTGCAGCTGGTAATTGCCGAGAAGGAATAGGACCTTCTAAAAACGAAGCATTTAAGTCAGAAATTAAACCTGAAGTTGATGTTTCCCAAAATATCTCAATTTTAGATTCTAAAGCACCAACTTCAAGAACGTAAAGACCTGAGGGTCTCCAATATTCTCTACCTATTTGTTGTCCATTAGGCATTGAAAGCAGTATAGATGTTGGATCGCTAACAGCTGCTTGAACACCTCTAGACTGTGTTGGGGTTTTAAAAGCAGTTCCAGCAGAATTTAATTCAGCAACACCTAAGTCTTTTATTTTTCCATAAGCATTTATAGATGCTGTCTCTGTACCAAATGCGAAGTTTACAGCGTATATGTAGTCAAAAGCAGAATCTTTTAATTGAGTACCACCAACCCTAGGATACAATAAAGTGTCGCTAGTTCCAAATTGAAGCTGTTCAGGAGCAACCTTAGTTAAATCTGCTGCTATTTTACTAGAGTTATCAGAAAGCAAGCTAGTTACAAAGCTACTGCCTGAAAAAGGATAATTACCGAAGTTACTGCTCAAAGCGGCGTCAGGTGATATATATGCTAAATTACCCAAGTAAGCATTATAGTAATCATCAGTTAATTGTTTTACAACTACTTTGTAGCTATACCAGCCTAATACATTTGGATCACCATTAATAATGCCAGTATTATTTATAAGCACATCCCCTGTAGTTGCGTTTGGAGTAACAGTTACTGAGTTGTTAAAAGTTATTTGATTTAAACTCAAGTCTATTGCTATAACAACACTTTTTAAGTAAAACGGTACGTTATTACTAATTTGCGTAAAAATATCTCCAACTTTTATTCTTGTATCAATACTAGTAAATGTTATTGTTGGGTCAGCTTGACTGGATGCTACGTTCATTACGTATTCACCAGAGTTATATAAACCAGGATAACCATCTGCATAGGTAACTGTTTCAGGTATAGCTTCTCTTAGTAGAATTTCTAAATTTTCACCTCTCCAAGTGGCTATATTTTCTTCAGCATATCCGCTGTTTTGAAAATAAGGATTAAAAATGGTACCACCATCGTATTTTATAGTGTCAACATAATATTGGCCTGTGTCTACTGGAGCTAGTATAACATCAGATTGTCTACCATATCTATCAGATAAAACAAATCCTATCTGATATGTTCTATTTTGTTTTAGTGTATGTGTTGGGTATGATAAATAAGAACTACTACCTACAACGCCATCTTGATCTACGCGAGGCGTAGTAATATTTTTAGTAACCGGAGCTGTTTTTTGAGTTACTCTAACGTTAAATTTCAAACTGCTAGGTGGAGTATGTTTGTCTAAAAAATTTCCATAAATTATTCTACCACCACTAGTTTCTTGAGCAAAAGCTTTTACTGGTACTTTATCATAAACTCTTGTTAATTCCTCTGTTGGCTTTACAAGTTTAAATGGTTCTTTTGATTCGTATAGATATTTAAACACATTAGTGTTGTTTAAAGTAGTTTGTTCAGCGTCAGTGTATTTAAAAACTTCGTAAGGTATTGTATCTAGGACTTTCATATCCGAGGCATCTGATTCCTTGTAGATTATATCTATTTCTGTTATTTTCATCGTTACATCTAATCCACTTACGGGATAAGGCGTTTCTATTCGTAATACAACAGTATCTATATTATTTTCAAAAAAACTAACTATGGTACTAGCTTGTATATCTTCTTCGCCAGTTGCATATCTTTGAAAAGGAGAACTAGTAACATTCCCGGTAGCGCTAGTTGGAGGAGTAGTGTCATTTACACTAACAAGCGATACGCCATCTTGTATAAAGCCTCTTTGTTTAGGCACAAAAACAGGCTGTGTAAAAGGTGATATTAAAGAGTATTCACCATCATCAAATTTAAATCTATAAGCAAATCTAACAAATCTATTTTTTAAATACTCAGGATCACCAGGGAATACTCCAACAGTTTTAGGTGGAATTGGGCGCAAATAATCTGGATTTGGCCAACTAAATTCAGCAATGGCAACAGCATTTAAGTCAGTGCTCGAACCTATGTTGTGATCATATTGAGTTGTTATTTTGTAATAATTAGTAGAGCTAGTGGCTGATAGAACAAATTTTCCAACAAATTCTGATTTAGTAATAGTATTTGATTGTGGATAGGGTGCACTAGATTCATAACCAGGTACATCTACTTTCATTTTAGTATAAGGTATAGAACTACCTGACCAATAAAAAGTTGTAGCAGTTGGTGATTCTATTTTAGCTAAATCATCTGCGTCTAAAGTCCATTGAAGAAAACCACTACTGGCAACCCCAATTGTTGCAGCTGTAAACCGAATCACTGAACCAACTTCAAAACCATTTCCGCCTGATGAACCACCCATGGTTACTGTTAGTTCAGTTACCCTCATTCCATTCTCTGAACCAGTACCAGTAGGAACCCCTTGAATAAATTTAAGATTTACATTAGCATTAGTAAAACCATTCCCAGAATAGAGATCGTAACCAGCAGCAATGTAATCACCAGGAGCAAATGTTGCCCCAAACCAACCTTGAGTAAATTTAGCATTTCCACTTCCATATCCTGGTATACCAGTAAAAGTTTGTTGTTTTAATGGGCCTTGCGTCACAGCCAAGTCGGAATTTTCACGAAATACACTACCTGTTATTGAATAATCCATAAACTCACCAGTTGCTTTAACAGCAGTACAATATCCAAAATCTACTATTTTATTTGTTTCAGTAGGTCCTATTGTATTCTTATTAGTTAGAAAATAACTGGTAGCATCAGTGCCTACAAATACTGCTATTATAAATCTCTCTAAACCTGAACCTGGATATGCGGGTAGTGAGTCGCTGCCTCTAAGCATCATCATACCTCCTTTTACTTTTTTAGCATCTGCTGTAGTGACAAAGTTTTTAACATCCCCTGTAACGGGATCAGCACCAAATCCAGTTTTTATATTAACACTTACTTGATCAAAAATTTTAGGAGCGTGTAGTGGATAATATTTAGCAACTGATATTTGATCTTCACTGGTGTAATATGCTCCTGGTTTAGGTTGTTCAAAAGGACCAGTATCTAATACGCTTACTGCTAATTTTACATTTATTTTTCTTGGTTGATTTCTGTTATCTGTCCAAAACAATAAATCTTCAATTAAATTAACTCCATATATAGGATCTGTTTGTGAAAAGTTTAAAAAACTACCTCTAACAAGTATTTGACTATTTTCATATGAAGGATCAGTAATGTTTTTTAATTCTGTTTTTACTATATAATGCTGAGAACTATACGGCGCTTGAGTTTGTTGACCTAAGAAAGGATCAGTGTAGTTTGTTAAAAAAGTGTAAACACATTTATTAGTATCATCTTCGAGAAAACCTATAACTACAACACCCTCACCAAGTAGTTCTTGCGCAACAGAAGCCATTAAACTTGAAGCTATTTTGTTTCCTAAAACATTCTCTAAAGATCCAACATCCTCTCCTTCGGATCTACTTATATTTACGTTTTGAGCATTCCTATATTCTCCATTAGATAAAAGTCTATCGTCAAGATCTTTATTCATCTTTGACTTAATAAAAGTATTTTTAATTTCTGCCATGATTAATTTTTAATCCATTTAGATTTACCTCTCATCACTTGAACTATTTCATCAAGCTTTATATTTGATAGTCTTATTTTAGCATTTCTTAATTTTGCTGACTTTTCTCTTTGATATCTTTGAACTATGTATTCTGGGACGTTTGCTTTTGTAGATAATATAGAATGATTAATATAAGCATATAATGCATCCTCGGCCATCTTAGGTACCTTAGAATCTATATCATAAGATAATCCATCCGATATATATTCTAAAACTATTAATTTATTAGCTAAATCGCTAGAAAAAGTAAATTTACCTTCTCTTTCATTTATTTGAAACCAACCATTAGTTTGAGAAACTTGTGGTTCTAAACCGTATCTTTGGCCGTAAGTTAATTTCCACCAGTCTCTACTAAATACATTAGTATTGTTTTGATCGATATCTCCAGTTATGTTCGCGTCACTATTTGAGTTCCAGCTCTGCTCTGTTAAAGACTGATCTGCTTGAATATTTTTACTAAAAGAATCTTGAATTGGCACGCCTGATCCGTCTTGAATAGGTAGATCAAAAGGAGATGTTGTTAGATTATTAACTGGATATATGATGTGCTGCACGCCGCTTCCATCTATCCAAGAACATCTAACGTAATTAACGTAGTCTTGTGGGATAGGAACTCCTAAACTAGATGGTATACTTAATTCTTGTGATTTAATACTCTTTAAAGTATCATAACTGAATTCTTGTAAACCTCTTTTAGCGTGAAATATAATATCAGATCTTCTACATCTTGGAATGTTTTTATCCATACCAACATAAGCAACAATAAAGTTATTTACTATATCTTTTAAACTTATATAAGAATAGCTATTATAGTTTTCTTCTATAGCTGGTTGTTTTAACTCTATAAGTATTGAGGCTGTTGTATAAGGCCCGTTTCTAAGCGTTATTACATTGTTTACCGCATCTGACACATATGACAAATTCTCTGCCATAGCCACATTATCGATGTATATAGTATAGTTAGATGCAGAACTTATGAAACCTCCAGTGCTATCAAAAGCACTAACAACTTTAGTGTCAAAAGTACAAGTAAAAGTAGGGTTTGCTACGTTTGATATATTAGGAAATGTTTGTTGTCCAGAGTAGTATTGAGCATTTGTTTCATTTATTAGTCCCATGTTTTATTATCTTTTAGTGTTTGCTTCATTAGCGGATGAAAGCTGTGTAGCTGATTGAACTATTTGCGGATCTCTTATTACGACTCCAGCGTATTTTAGTATTTCTATTATAACATCTGTTTGTTGACTATCACTTATTTCAAAATCAACATAACCAGTAGATGGTATTACGCCAGCGCCTACTGGATTAGAATTATTAAATATGTATTGACCTAAAGCACCAACTGTATAAGCCCATACAACGTCTTTAGGTTTTCTTATATAATTAAACGTAACATCAGAAAAAGCGTAAGGTGCTGAGTTTGGGAAAACTGTTAATTTATCTTGTTGATATTTAGCAACAGGAAAATTAGTTGTTGGTTGAGTCAAAGGAGACAGTTTAATGCTGTTGTACTCTCTATTACTTATTATCTCTATTGGAGGAGAATTTAAACCTTTGTTGAATGTAGCAGAACCAAATCTGTGTAAATCACTAGGTTGGTTATATACATTATTTGTTTGAGCACTGCCAGCTGGAACAGCTATCGAATTTCCAGTATTTTCAAATATTTGAAACTCTTCTCTAATATGATCCATTCTTGATGCAAATTCTACATCTGTTTTAGGCATACGTATATACTGGTTATAGTCTTCAAAGAATTTTTCAAATATCTCTAATTGAACTTGAGTAGCTAATTGATTAAACTCAAAAGGTGTTAAATAACCACGTTGTTCTTTATTAAGAATACTTAATACTGTTGTATATATCGTATTTACGTTTATTGCCATTTTAATTTTTTTAAAAAAAAAAGGTGGTGATTAAACCACCTTTATTATAATCACTTGTTATTTTAGTTTTTTCTCTATAGATTTAAAAACCTCTAAGCCTTCATCCGTTTTAAACCACGCAGCCATTGCTGAGTAAGGGTTTTCATCAAAAGGTACTGTCATTAATTTTCTATCATTAGATCCCCAGGAAAATGATCTATTATCACCGCTTAGTTTTATAATGCTTTTCTCGACTGCTACAATAGCAATATTTCTAAGATGAACATTATCATCATTAGCTAACTCAATAAAAAGATTAGGATTTGTTCTTGCAAATAGCAGCAAGTCTCTTTTAAGTTCTTTAGAACTCATAGAAGATACTTTAGATCCAATCTCTACTCTTAATATAGCTTCTGCAAAGTCAACGTCCATTTCTGAAGCAGCATTCATAGCTAGTAATTCTATTTCTAATTGATCTACATCATCAACAGCTTCAACTTCAGAATCATATTCTGCAAATATTAAATCCTTATGAGGGTGATGATCTAAAAATTCTTGTAAATTTCTTTTTTCTTTTGCAACTAATAAATGCCCCATTTCAAAAACAATATGCTTTAGAGTAACTTGACCTTTTTGCTCGTCTACAAATATACTTTCTTGATTGGTAGCGTATCTTAATTCTCTTTCATAACCTCTTTTTGGATCAAACCATACTAAAGGATATTTTCTATTATGCTTACTAGGTAATGTATATGTTAAAGGTTCTTGGTTACCTACTAAGTAATAGTTTCTATCTTTATATTCCCAAGTATCTTTTTTTACTTTAGGAGTTTCAACAGTCTTTTCAACTGTTTCCACAGCTACTGCTGTAGGTTTTTTCTTTGTATTTTTCATAATATAATATAATATAATAATTAAAAAAGACCCCGCCTAAGCGGGATCTTGTTATTGTTTTTAACCAATAGTAATTGATGTAATATCAACCATATCAACTGTGATAGCAGGGCCAGAAGCTCCATTACCTAGTTCTATAGCATTATTTATAGCATCTCTTATTGTGCTAAAGTCAGACTGTGATGGATACTCCAATGTGGCAGTATCTACCGCACTGTTTTCTCCAAACGTTAAGACAACACCTGTAGCGGTTGGTACACTCACGTGCATTATATCGTCACAAGGTAGTAAATCAGCTCTACCACCATTGGCAATAGCAACTTTTCCGAATTTTATATATCCCATTTTTCTTATTTTTTAAATGTTAATTATTAATTATGCTCCTTTGAATAACACGAAGTTATTAGCAGCTTGTGTAACTAAACATCTTTCAGATAAGAAATGTACAGACATTGCATCTAAATCAGAAGTGTAAGCTCCTCCAACTGAACCAGTAA
>Ga0307488_10001186_pt1 | contig 21780 bp, 18 predicted proteins | sample SB02metaG_FD_202248 | JGI IMG/M metagenome (GOLD analysis project Ga0307488, IMG submission 202248) | Sea-ice brine microbial communities from Beaufort Sea near Barrow, Alaska, United States - SB 0.2 | ecosystem: Environmental > Aquatic > Marine > Coastal | place: USA: Alaska | collected... | reverse complement strand
TCAAAGCTAATCAAATAGGCAGGCTGTGTTGAATGCCGATCATAGTTTTATTTTTATTTTTATTTTTATTTTTAAACAATAGTAAATCTATGTCACTCAATAAGTGGTCTTTACTGTAAGTATAAAGCGTTAATGTCTATAAAATAACAGCATCAGATTAAGATGTGACATTGATGTGTGAACTTTAATTGCTCACTTTTTTTAAAGAGCGCCCCCTGTTTATAAGCGCTAACGTCAAGAAAAAATGCCTCACCAATATTTTCTATAGTGCTTTCCTGCTCCCTGGCAAAGCTCAGCTAAATATTAAATGCATTATTTTAGCCCTATTGAACGTGATATCCGAGGATACAATCAGATCAGGTTGTACTTATTCAAAGTCATCACAACCTTATTAAACCTAAGTCGTCTACAGTGAATTATTTATAACCTTTGACCTAAACCCTATTTAGCATTACAAATGCAAAACACATGAGACCTATTCGCTCTTTAATATTTGCAAACTATACATTAAGCAATAAATAGGCTTCGTTTCGATTAAAATGCTAGACAAATAATACAATTGGCTGACTATTTTGTGCCATCTTAATACTCTAAAATCTGTTCATAATTAATATTAAATTAGAAGAAGAAAAATGACCTTATTTTTGGATGTAAATACGCTTAGCACAATAGTTAATAAAACAGGTATCCCTGAGTTTATGAAAGGCTTGCTCAGTTATATGGAGCAAGACTTTAAACAATGGTTAACATTTGATAAATCAGCAAGAACCGCAGCCCATAGTAAAGAGGGTGTTATCGAGTTAATGCCTATTGCTAACGATGAAATTTTCAGTTTTAAGTACGTTAATGGCCATCCTAAAAACCCAACAAAAGGCCTTTCTACCGTTATGGCTTTTGGCGCATTATCAGAAGTGGACAGTGGTTTCCCTAAACTTGTTTCAGAGCTGACCTTATCTACCGCATTTCGCACCGGGGTAACATCGATAATGGCAGCAAAAGCATTGGCGAGACCTTCATCACGTATTATGGGGATTATAGGTTGTGGTGCCCAATGCGAATTTCAAGCCATCGCTTTTCATACCTTATTAGGCATTAATGAAATTAGAATTTTTGATATTGACCCAGAAGCGATGTCAAAAGTAGCCGGTCACTTAGCGCATTACCCTGAACTGAAGCTTATTCAAAGTTTATCCGCCAAAGATTGTGTACAAGGTGCTGATATTATTACCTCGATAACGGCTGACAAGACTAACGCAACAATCATAACGCCAGAGATGATTGAACCAGGTATGCACATAAATGGTGTAGGTGGTGATTGTCCGGGTAAAACAGAAATACATAGGGATGTATTAACATCAGGAAAGATTTTTGTTGAACATGAACCACAAACACGTGAGGAAGGTGATATTCAACAATTGGCAGCCGACCACCCTGTCCATCCGTTATGGCGAGTAATATCAGGGTTTGATATTGGTAGGGACTCAGAACAGCAAGTCACTATTTTTGACTCTGTGGGTTTTGCTCTAGAAGATTTTTCAACTTTACGCTACCTATATGATTTAGCGACTAAATTAAAACTTGGTGAGAAAATTGAATTGATGCCTACGCTTGAAAGTCCCAAAGACTTATTTGCCCAAACCAAGTTACACCATAGTGTTAACTAGTTTTTTTGATCAAGCAAATTTTCATCATATATTAACCAATACAAACTGAGTAAGTGGATAGCAGATGTCTAACAATTATAATGTCAATAATAAGGCGGTTAAACCGCCAAGTATCATGGACTCAATTCTACCCATTATTTGCTTAGTCTTAATGTTATCCACTGGGGTTATTTATTTTGGTGATAACTCTTCCTACGGTCCAAACCAAATAGCTCTTTTATTGAGTATGGGTGTTGCCATCATTATTGGCTTTAAGAACGGCCATAGTTGGGTATCAATGGAAGAAGCAATAATAAAAGGCATCTCTATCTCCCTTAGTGCTGTCCTGATCTTGTTAGCAGTAGGTTCACTTATTGGTACTTGGTTATTGTCGGGCACAGTTCCAACATTGATTTATTATGGCTTACAAATACTTGAGCCTGAGTGGTTTTACCCCGCAGCGTGTATTATTTGTGGTGTAGTGGCAATGAGTATAGGCAGTTCTTGGACAACCGCAGCAACGATAGGTGTTGCATTAATAGGTATTGCTCAAGGATTAGAATTATCACTAGAGATTACCGCTGGCGCAATCATTTCAGGGGCATATTTTGGCGACAAAATTTCGCCGCTATCAGAAACAACGAATTTAGCACCCGCCGTAGCAGGTAGTGAATTATTTGCTCATATTCGCTACATGTTATGGACTACTATTCCTTCGATTAGTACCGCATTAGTCATCTTTATGTTTTTAGGTTTCAATGAAGAGATGCCAACTTCAGTCAATGCAATTAACGCCCTAAGTGAACAATTAGCACAACAATTTACTATAGGAGTAGTTAATTTAGTGCCCTTGATTGTCCTCATTTTTTTGGCAATAAAAAAATGTCCCGCATTCATCGCGGTATCACTTGGCGCTCTATTTGGTGGTGTTTGGGCGGTCTTATTTCAGTCAGAATTAATCATGAGTTTAGCCGCCGCCGGCAGTGATAATTTTAAGGGGACCTTAGTGGTGGTTTGGCGTGCATTTTTTGATGGTGTTCAAATTATAACCGGTAATAGTAAACTCGATAAATTACTCAGTGGTGGCGGTATGTCGAGTATGCTCAATACGGTTTGGCTGATAATATGTGCCCTTAGTTTTGGTGCTGTGATTGAACACTTAGGTATTTTAAAAAAAATAATCCAGCTGGTATTACAAACAGCAACCTCTATCGGTGGTTTAATAACAAGTACTGTGATTACCTGTATTGGTACAAATATCATCACAGCTGATCAATACATTGCCATCGTTATGCCCGCCAGAATGTATAAAAATGTATACAAGGAAAGAGGCTTAGACCCCTTAGTATTGAGTCGAACTATTGAAGACTCTGGCACAATCACCTCGCCACTCATTCCTTGGAATACTTGTGGTGCTTATATGTACAGTGTCTTAATGATTAACCCGTTTGATTATATTTTTTACTGCTTTTTTAATCTGATGAACCCAATTTTAGCGATGATTTATGGCTATATCGGATTTAAAATAAAAAGACTTGTTCCTACTATAAATAAAGCCACTACTGCAGCAGCCAAACAACGAACAATTGATTGCCTAAACAGTTCAAATTTAATCGAATATAAAGACACTAACAACTGATGGATAAACGCTAGTGGCAGCTGAGATAGCTTGTATATTAGCTATGTCTAAATCTAATAACCAACTTACAAAACAAGAGAAAGTATTACTATGTTCAAAGAACGTAATATCATAACAGCGGACGATGACGTCGACTTTATAACCGAGCTACACACAAAAACCCTTCAACCAGTTGATAAGACTATTGAAGATAATTTCGAGCAACTGGTTAGAGATAGCGAAACAGTGGCCATAAGATCACAAAACTAGCAACGATGGTGATCAATATGAACAAGCTACGAAGATAAATACGATGCGAGGTAGTCGATGTTAATGGGATGATTAAGTGGGATAATTAAATCGGGCGGCACCAAAAACCCCCTTAATTTTTTTCACTCAGACATTCATAAGCGACTTGCCAATAGCGAGTATAGATAATAAGCGCTTTCTAGTTAACAAATATCAATCTAACTATACAAATATCAATCTAACCATACAAATATGCCATACCATTATACATAAGTATCCGTTATAATTTCGTTATGTATAAATACTAAGGTTTTCACTATGAATGAAGCTAAACTTGATAGCACAGACCAACACCTAATTTCGCTGTTACGAATAAATGCAAGAATGGCAATTGTCAGTCTGGCAAAAGAATTGGGGGTTTCAAGAACCACAGCACTAAACAGAATAAATAAGTTAGAAAAACAAGGGATAATATTAGGGTATACAATAAAGTTAAAGCCTGGGGCACAAGATCAGCCCGTGAGGTTGATTATGAACATCGCTGTTGAAGCGAAGGATGAGGCCAACGTTATTAAAAGCTTACACCAATACCCCGAAGTTTTTGCCATCCATCACACGACAGGCCATTGGGATCTCATCGTCGAAGTTAAAACCGATACGCTACCTAAATTGAACTCGTTACTTGGTGAAATTCGCCTTGTTGACGGCATTGTAAAAACTGAAACAAACTTACTGTTAGAGACTATTTTATAGTAAGTCACATTCAACTCCGAGACGTATTCACTCAAGCAGCCATAGTCATCAGATATACAGTAATTATTGAGCTAGGGGTTTGTAATAATCACCGTTCAGGGAGCTTACGCAGTTTAAGTGCCACTGTTTATTGTAACGACGCCTATCGTTTCTGCCCTATTACGAGTCTCAACCTTGCCTCTAAATTTGATTAATCGTAACGGCGAACCTAAGCTAGTCATCCAACAGCTGTTTACGCATACTGTCTAAATCAGCTACTGATAGCCCCAAAGCATCAGTAAGGTAATTTTGTATTGATCCATAACTCTCATCAATGGCATCCAAGAAAGCCTCTATGTTGTCTTGGTGCACAGACACGTAGGGAGTCAGCCATGCCCTCTCCCAACTATCGACCTTTGCTTCTCGTAAATGTCCCTCGATAATCTCAATCAGTTTAGTTGAGTCATAGTGCTGGCGGGTGAGAAGATAATCTTCAATAATAGTTTCACGCGGTACATCAAGCGCTGAGAGTATTAATGCTGCAGCCATACCGGTTCTATCTTTGCCAGCAGAACAATGAAAGACACTGGAATTATCAGTGTTGTCAACAATATGTCGCATAAAACGACTAAAGGCTGGTATAACAACCTCTATGCATGAACGATAGGAATTAACGACCAATTCGTGGGAGGACTCAGGTGTTAGCTCGCCCTCGAACAAAAATTCCCAAAACCGCGAAATATCACCAATATATATTTGATAATCATCCAAAAACTCTGCCCGAATGGCACAGCTTGGCCACTTAATTTGCTCTTCCTTACGACGAAAGTCGTGGATCTGAGTCACACCGATATCTTCCAGCACATTTAGGTCGTGTTCACTAAGGTTGGCTAGGTGTCCGCAACGCATAATTTTACGCCACTTAATCGTTTTACCCTGGCGGTTTACATAGCCGCCTAAGTCACGAAAATTTATCCCCCCCTCAAGCTCGACGACTCTTGGAGAACTAATGGCTTTGGTCATTTTATACTCGTTTATTTTATGTTTTATCTAGTATTGCATAACCGTAAAATCAAAACTACCCGAGTAGTCGCAGGTATTACAAGTTAACCGATATTAAACAAATTATAAAAATTAAAAACAGATTATTATAGTATATTGGCATAAAAAACAGTGGTATAGTTAAAAATAACAATAAAAACAACATAAGGTAAATTAAAAATGAAAATGAATACATTACTTATCAGCGCAGTCGCAACCACATTATTAGTCACCGGCTGTAAATCAACAGGCGAAAAAGTACAAGAGCAGCTTAGTACCAATGTGATCAATATAAGCGACCGTATGCTGCAAATGTCTCGCGCAGTCGTTTTACAAACTGAACCAGTAAAAGTATCAGCTGAGCAGATGATGAAAGCGAATAGCAGGCATGGCGGCGAGGCATTAATTGCTGCTAGTGCTTTAACTTACTCTGGTAGCAATAGCCAAGGAAGTTATAACGCAGCTGGCGCAATGGCACTCATTGGAATTGGCAAAATGATTTATGATGCAACAAAAGCAGAAGAGTTATTTGACGCAACTAAATACACTGTTGAAACGCAAAAAGGGGAATTAATGGAAGTATTCCAAATAGATGGTTACCCTAATGAAATAAAAGGTCAGCCGTTCGTGATAACCGCACCTTTTGCTCAAGGCTCGGCAGTATTTGTTAAACGCTATTCATCAGGAAAAATCCGCATTTCATTAGATACAACTCAAGGTGTTATGCTTAACCGAACGCGTATTACGCAATATTCTGATTGTGATCAAGTATGTGAAGATAAAAAATTCGCTCGAGAACAAGCTAAGCGCCGTATTATGGCGGTTACAACTCAGGCTGAGCGAGAAGCGATTGAAGGCGAAAAAAGTACACTGGTTATTGAAAAAAAATAACAACTAAATAAGAGGCTTGGATATTTATCGCGAAGACTGATTTACTTATTTACAACCAACTCATTTAAGTAAGATACGTTTAACGATATTGAGCCGAACAGGGAGATAAAGGGGTTTCTATGATTATAGTGGAGTAATTTCTCTAATATACATTTGAAATCAATAGTGATTTTAGGGTATATTATTATTAAAACTACTGTTTTCAATTCTAGCTGGGTTGTATTTAATTGAAGGAGATAGACCGTTTGTTGATAACAAAACAATATTTATTTTACAATTGGCAGATATTATACAGTATATAGTTAAATAATAGTCTATAGTAAAATATTATAAGGTATATTATTTACTGGTTTTATTACACGTGTTTTGCATCTTAAATAAAGGCGTTATCTCCTTTATTTATAACAAAACAATTAGCTATGCTAGAAATCTTGATATATTACACGATAATTATATTGTATAAAATATACCGTATGATGATTTTTATTACAAGTGTTTTATCTATAAATAAAGGCGTTACCTCCTTTATTTATAACAAAACAATTAACTAACTATTCCTGAAACTAACAGAGAATATACAATATATAAATAACATTTATAAAGTATATCTTTTGTTAGTTTCGGTTACAAGTGTTTTGTTGCTTAAATATAGGCGTTATCTCCTTTATTTATCACAAAACAATTAACTATTTTTGAAATCAAAAGATATTATAAAATATATTATTACGTATTATGGAATATATCATTTGCTGGTTTCGATTATAGGTGTTTTGTCTCTTGAATAAAGGCGTTATCTCCTTTATTCATAGCAAAACAATTAACTTTTGAATTAAAAAAGGATTTATATGAAAAACATGACATTACTAATCAAATCTAAATTAGTACCAATGGTATTTATATCATCAGTGATTGCGCTAACGGGGTGTGGAGGTGGTTCTTCATCTTCACCTGCCCCTTTACCTAAACCGGGCCCTGCAGTAGATACGGTTGCCCCTGTAATAACACTTACCGGTGAGGCAAACATTACTATTTTCCAAAATAGTGATTATGCCGATCAAGGAGCATCTGCTACTGATGCTGTCGATGGCACTGTTGACGTTGTTACAACAGGCGCAATAAATGAAGCGGAAACAGGTGACTATGTCTTCACTTATACTGCAACAGATGCCGCAGGCAATGACAGTGAAGTGACCAGAACAGTTACTGTCACTCCTGTTGTTCTCAGTGGTACTGCCGCAGGTGGAGCTGCCATGGTTGGTCAAGTCATTGTTAAAGGTAGCCTTGGCGAGGTAATATCAACAACAATAGACGCTAATGGGCATTATGAGATTGACGTGACAGGGTTAACCGCCCCGTACCGTTTGCGCGCCGAAGGTACTGTTGGCGGCAAGCCATTTAAACTCCATTCCTATACTGCAGAAGCAAATGTTGGTGGTACGGTAAATATTACCCCCTTGACTGATTTGATTGTTGCCAATGCGGCTAGTCAGTTACCACAGGACTTTTTCGACTCAACAGTCGATACTAGCCTTAGCGCTGAAGCCTTAACGCTTCAAGAAAGTGCTTTAAAGGCGAAGTTACAGCAAGTTTTTGATGCATTAAATTTAGATGACATTAATTTATTCAATAGCAGTTTCAGTGCAGATCACACGGGTTTAGATGCCGCATTAGACTTAATTAAGATTGAAATCGATCCTAATAATTCTGCAGAAATTACTAACTTATTAAACGGTACCATCATTACTGATGATATTACTGTTAGCGATGACAATGACAGCACGCTTGAGTTTGACGCTGATAGTGTTGCTGACGCAGCAATTGAGTTACTTGCTATTAGCACCTTATTTGAAAATCTCACCTCAGCCTTCGTCGAAATGCCCGAAAGTGAAGATATCCAAGATTACTTTGCTGCAGACTTTAGCAACGATGATATCCCCTTAGAGTATTTTTATGAGGAAATACTCAATGAAAGTTCTATAGGTATTTCATTTTTTAACATCGCGATAAGTGATTTAGTATCAGATGCAGGCACAGCCAAAGTAAATTTTTCAATTAGCCTCAGTGGCTCTGCGCTGTCTTCAAATGAACAATGGTTTGTGACTAAAGATGACACCTTAGGGTGGCAGTTAAGCGGTGACCAAGCAATCGTTGATTTATTTGACTTTGAGTATGAATGTCAAACATCAGGTTTTGATCAAATCAATGCTGTCTGTGGTTTTCAACTAGGATTTGAAGATTTTGACCCTAGTAATAACGGTACTGATGGCGAACCCATTTTATCTGCCAGTGTTTCAATTATCAGCGGCCAAGATGGATCAGTTAAAGATACATTTTATATCGGAACACCTGAAAACGAAGACGAAGCATTTGCCTATAATGTAGTTAACCAAGAATATAGCGGTTTCTTTGCCTTTGGTCAGGGGGCAGGCGAAATTGACCCTAACATTTTTAGCGTTGGTGATACCATTGAATACAAGTTATATCAGGCTAACTTAGATCTGAGCGATACAGCAAGCCCTTCAGTTGTTGGTTCCGCTCTCGCTACTTATTTGGTACCCGTCAATTATGAAGCCACAGTTGAGGGTAAATACCCTAGTGTCAGTGAAGAGAGTCTTGATAGCGCGAACGCATTCACTTTAGGTGACGATCTGACTATTGATTTGACGAAAGCTGATGGGACCGAAATAGCCGGGATAGGCGTTATAGTACGCGGCGTTGAAAATTATAACGAATATATCGAAGTGTCGTCTGAGTCTGTTATTGCTGCAACGAGTGTCACTTTTAGTAACGAGATGTTTGATGAAGCGCTGCTTGACAATGAGAGTTTTGACGCTACCGCTGAGACCTATATAATACTAAGTATTTTTGCTATCGATTCAGTTACTGGCCAATATTATATTACTTATTATAATCTTTACCCGACTGATTAAAACCAATGGTTCTGTTTATCAGTATAAAACTGTTAATTAAGTGAAATATTAACCCATATCAAGTTAATTGATATGGGTTTTTTTCTGCGCCAAGTGTGTCAACAGATCATGGTATGATCTCCCTAGAAGAGTCATAGCAATTAAGATAATTGACCATAAAAAACTATAAGGCATTAAATTTTCGACCGTGAAAAACGAATCATCTGTCTGTTATCCCGTGAACATTTAAGACGCTGTTTATTCAATCAATAAGGTTGATTTTCATGTGATGAGATCATGATGGATAGCCTGAGTTAGGCGCTAACATTTATAATTAAATGCTGGGCTATATTTTGGTATGGGTACGCCTGATAACGGTGATGACGCTGGTATTGAGATTAAAGAAATTTGGCCCTTGAACTAACTAATCGGAATATCAATGAAAGGTTTGTTATTCAAGAATACCCCAGGTATTTATTCTCAAATTATCAGGTTTACCCCAAGTAAATTTATAGGAAAAAGTCTGTGGTATATTTAATTAGAAGACAGTGCTTAAATGATGGAAAAATAGATCCCCGTTTACAATGCCACTGACTATTCTAACTAAGTGCTAGAACAGTCAATACCACACAAATAGCTGCTTATAGTCCACCCATGCACAGGTACTTTATTTCTAAGTAATCATCTAAACCGTATTTAGAGCCTTCTCTACCATTACCCGATTGCTTAACACCACCAAAAGGGGCTGCCACATTCGAAATAATGCCTTCGTTAATGCCTATCATACCAAAGTCTAATTCTTCAGAAACTCGCCAAACTCGGCCAATATCACGGGCATAAAAATACGCGGCTAAACCATATTCAGTATTATTAGCGAGTGCAATAGCCTCTTCTTCAGAGTCAAAGGTTATAATAGGAGCGACGGGTCCAAAAATTTCATTACTGGCGATAGGCATATCATTGGTCACGTTTGTCAGGATTGTTGGTTGGTAAAAGTTATCACCTTGATCATTCTGACCACTTAAGCCACCAACAAGTACTTTTGCACCTAAATCAACCGATAAGCGGACAAGTTGATTAACATCTTCTACCGCTGTGATTGATATCATCGGTCCAACATTTATCCCTTTAATAAAGCCATCACCTACTGTCAGTTTTTTAACCGCTTTGATAAATTTTTGGGTAAATCGTTCAGCGATACTTTGTTGCACCAGAATTCGGTTAGTACAGACACAGGTTTGCCCCGCATTACGATATTTAGATACGATGGCACCTTCAACAGCGGCATCAATATCAGCATCGTCAAACACAATAAAGGGAGCATTTCCGCCTAATTCCATTGACACTTTTTTGACCGTGGTTGCACATTGAGTCAGCAACTTTTTGCCAACAAAAGTTGAACCGGTAAAAGTAAATTTAGCAACATCAGGGTGTTGAGTTAACACTTTTCCCATACCGACAGAGTCTTCACCAACAACGACATTAAAGACACCATGGGGGATGCCGGCACGGGTTGCCAGCTCTGCTAATGCGAGTGCAGAAAGAGGTGTTAAGGCGGCAGGTTTGACAACAAAAGTACAACCTGCTGCCAACGCAGCCGAAGCTTTACGAGCGATCATCGCATTCGGAAAATTCCATGGCGTTATAGCAGCAACAACGCCAACAGGCTGTTTTATCACAACAATACGTTTATCATTAGAAGGCGCCGCTATGGTATCGCCGTAAATGCGTTTGCCTTCTTCAGCAAACCATTCAATAAAGGCAGCGCCATAAGTAATCTCGCCAATTGCTTCAGTAATTGGTTTACCCTGCTCTAAGGTTAATATTCGCCCAAGATCATTTTTGTTGTCCATAATTAAATCAAACCAACGGCGAAGTAATATGGCACGATCATGAGCCGATTTTTTAGACCATAACCTAAGTGCTTTTTTAGCCGCTCTTACGGCTAATGCTGTTTCCACAATACCCGCATCACAAACATTTGCTACCAGCTGATTGTTAGCTGGATTAAGCACTTCAAAGGTTGACGTGCCTTTATGCCATTTACCATCAATAAAGGAGCTGGTTTTTAAAAGTTGGTTATCACTGAGTTGTTTCATTATCTATTTTCCGTTTGTTGATAACACCTTTCTCGAAGCCAAGTATCTTTCATCGTTATCAGGGAACCATCTGACTATTCGATCAATAATTTAGCATCACCACTAAACAAAATACGGCATTTATTTTTACTCATCCCTTTTAAAATAATATCGGCAGCTTGTTTATTAAAATCAGCTAAAATCTAACTTTTAGAAACGTGTACTGATGGTGTTTTTGCATTATTAGTCATATGAGTTTTTATACCACCTGGCTGAATACAATGCACGGAAACATTGCTGCCCGCCATTTCAATTTTCAACGATTCAGTAAAACCTTTTACCGCAAACTTTGATGGTTTATAAGCACTTTGTAGGGGCAAAAAAAGTAAAACCAAACAGGCTTGAGACATTTACTACATCGGCTAAAGCTAAACTTTTAACTAGTGGTAAAAATACCATATTACTGTGGACAACACCCCAAAAGTTTATATTCATTAACTAATGAAAATCCTCTAGCGTCTGGTTCTCAACTGAATTAATCAAGCTAACACCCGCATTATTAAATAATAAGTCAACTATTGAAAATTCTGTAGAAACTCTTTCTGCAAAGGCTATAAAAGCTTGATTATCAGCAACATCAAGATTATGTATAATACAACGAACACCTATTTTCTCTACTTGTTGTTGTACTTGCATTAATCCTGGTGAATTACGGTCGACTAGCGCTAAGTTACAGCCCTGCTCTGCTAGTTTAACGGCTAACACCAAGCCAATAACTGAAGCGACTCCAGTAAACCCAGCTACCTTGCTGTTATGCTGGCTCATCAAACATCAGCATTTAAATACAATAAATTATTATCTATTGAGCTCACTTTAAGTACCGACCAGTAAACTCATCAAAGCAATGATTTACACTTTGATCAACAACCAAGATTACAATTAAAAAACAAAAAATTGTCACCTTGGTGACATATATTTATTACTAATCGATTAAAGTACAAGAATAATAATTTAATTGGAATATATTATGTCTGCTCCTATTCTTAATCGAAGAGATCTTGAGTTTTTTCTTTATGAAATGTTTAACGTAGAAGCGTTAACCAATCGAAAAAAGTACCAAGACCATGATCGAACAACATTTAATGGTGCTATGGATACTGCACAAGCTATTGCTGAAAAATTTTATATTCCTATCCGCCAAAAAATAGATGCCAATGAGCCTACATTTGACGGTGAAAAAATACATATTATTCCTGAGATCAAAGCAGGATTAGATGCTGTTTTACAGGCTGGCTTGAGTTCACCAACATCAGACTATGAAATGGGTGGCATGCAATTACCTTTGGTTGCTGCAAGTGGCGCATTTGCTTATCTATCTGCCGCAGCTAGTACAAGTTTAGGTTATATATCACTGACTCATGCTAACTGTAACCTCATAGAAGCCTATGGCAGTGAGGAGCAAATTGCTAAATGGGTTATTCCTCAACGTGAGGGTCGCTTCTTTGGCACTATGGCAATGACAGAGCCAAGTGCGGGATCAGGATTAGGTGATTTAATCACGAGTGCTACAAGATCAGATGATGGTAGTTATAGAGTAACAGGTAATAAAATTTGGATCTCAGGTGGGGATCATAACCTGTCTGAAAATATCGTCCACTTAGTACTTGCTCGAGTTAAGGGGGCACCGAAGGGGGTCAAGGGTATCTCATTATTTATTGTACCTAAGTTTTTAGTCAATGATGATGGCAGTATGGGTGAACGAAATGAAGTCGCATTAGCGGGGCTTTTTCATAAAATGGGGGGGCGTGGACATACCTCAACGGCGTTAAGCTTTGGTGAAAAGAACGGTGCGGTAGCTTATTTGGTTGGTGAAGAAAACAAAGGGCTTATGTACATGTTTCATATGATGAATGAAGCACGTATTTTAGTAGGTACCGGCGCTGCATTAACCGCATTAACTGGGTTTCAATACTCACTATATTATGCAAAAGAAAGACCTCAGGGCCGTTTATTATCGAGTAAAGACCCCCATTCACTGCCTGTAAATATTATTGAACATCCTGATGTGAAAAGAATGTTACTGACTCAAAAAGCTTATGCCGAAGGTGCTTATGCTTTGTGCTTGTATGGTCACCAGTTAGCGGATGATGAAAAAACAGCCTTAACGGAAGAAGAACGTAATCATGCATCAACAATTCTAGACTTTCTCACCCCTATCATTAAAAGTTGGCCTTCTGAGTGGGGACCAAAATCTAATGACTTAGCTATTCAAGTTTTAGGTGGCCATGGTTATGTCAATGAACATCCTGTTGAAATGTTTTATCGCGATAACCGCTTAAACCCGATACACGAAGGTACAACGGGTATTCAGTCGCTTGACTTGTTATGTCGAAAAGTCCCTATGAATGACTTTGCTGGCTATCAAGCATTTCTGGCGGTTATACAAAATACGATTGATTCAACATCGTCTTGTGAAGGGTTAACAACATTTTCTCAATCTCTTGCCGACGCTGTCATTAATTTACGTGACGTCACCGAACATGTGCTTGCTGCAGCAAAAAATAATAACCCCGATTTAGTTTTTTCTAATTCAGTAAGTTATTTGACTATGTTTGGTCATATTACGATTGCTTGGTTGTGGCTGCAACAAGGATCGATCGCAACCAGCGCGTTAGAAAAATCACCTCATATTGATGAACAAAAATTTTACCAAGGTAAATTACAAGCAATGAAATACTTCTTTAATAGTGAACTCCCTCTCACTTATCACTGGGGATCACTTGTTAAAAATATTGACAGTACCAGTTTTGATACACAAGCTGACTGGTTTTAGCATTTAGAAAATATAATGGCTTGTTCAGTCCCCAGTTAATGCTAATGGTCTATTGGTGTTATTAGCATTAACTGATTAGAATTTAATTTAGATTAGGTCTTGTATCAATAACGCTTATATAATGCTGGGAATAAGCCAGTGCGCAATAACATCATATCTAAATTTCGTGGTAAATATACCAGCAAAAATAGACTATTAAGGAAAGTTGAGCTTATATTAATATTGATCTATTAATAATTTTTTATCGCTTAGCGCAAAATGGAGCCTATGTTTTTTTTAGCCTTATATTTATTTATTGCCTTATTTTTTTCGTTTTTGTGTTCTATTGCTGAAGCGGTATTGTTGAGTGTGTCATCAGTACATATTGCTATGATAGAAAAAAAAGGACAAAAATCAGGTAAGATTCTACGTGAACTAAAAAAAGATATAAATAAGCCTTTAGCCGCTATTTTGACGCTAAATACTATTGCTCATACTGTTGGTGCCGCAGGGGTTGGCTCTCAAGCAACATTAGTATTAGGAGACGCTTCATTGGGAATCGTTTCAGTCGTATTAACTTTACTGATTTTAATTTTTTCAGAAATTATCCCTAAAACAATTGGCGCTTCGCATTGGAAGCTATTAGCACCCGCAACGGCCCACAGCCTAAAAATTTTAGTCTATGTATTAAATCCGTTCATCAAAATGTTAGAATTTATTACCCGCAATATGGTGAGAAAAGAATCGTCTGGCTTTAGAAGAAATGAATTTTCCATTATGGCGCAACTCAGTGCAGATGAGGGTCACATCGAGGCTCAAGAAGCTAAAATATTACAAAACCTTTTTGTATTACAAGAAATAAAGATCAAAGAGATAATGACGCCGAGTACGGTGATGTTTTATGAGTCTCAGGATCTTCGAGTAGGAGAGTTTTATCATAAACATAATAAAAAACGTTTTAGTCGAATACCTGTATATGACAAAAATAAAGATAATATTGTTGGTTTTGTTATCAGAAACGACATTTTGCTAGCTCAGGCCCGTGGCAATAGTGACATTTGTTTAAGTAACTATGTTAGAGACATGCCAACTTTACTCGATAATATGTTCCTGTTACATGCTATGAAGGAAATGTTGATCGGTAACACCCATATTTCATTGATTGTAAATGAATATGGCACGATTCGAGGGCTATTAACACTGGAAGACATTTTAGAAACACTCATTGGTCAAGAAATAATAGACGAAGGTGACAAAGATATTGATATGCAAAAATTGGCAAAACGTTTATGGCGAGCTAAGGGCAAAAAACATAGTGTTGAGTCCAAGAGAAAGCATAAATAATTGAATAGCTATTGGTTAATATAAAATTCAAATTAACGCCAAACTGTTACGTTAACCAACCCCTACATCAGCCTAATTTAATATCTATTTCTTGTGTATTTAATTATATTTACAAATGAATTTATCAGCCCCCCATTTTTTAAGACTTTTCAAGAACGTGCCGTCGCGCTGGTGGCGTAACACGGCCACCATCAATTGCGGCAATCATGTGAAGTATAACTGGGCTAATTTTCCCCCGGCTATTTCTCAAGAAGTAGGTATGACCTTTTTCATCTCCCCAACTATTATTGAAGTTATCACAGTCTACCTCATAAACATTTTTAGCTAATCTCTTTTCAGACATAGACTCTGGGCCAGTCATACCTAAACGACGAGATACCGTCATATTCTTAAGATTGGCAATCTTACTTGCAGGCATAGCCAAATCATCATTGGCATAATAAACAACCACATTCCTTGCAGAATCTGGAATGTAACACCCTTTCTCTTTGTACTCCAAAGTGTGGTTAACTACATCAGCAGCCACCATGAAAACATTGCGAAATAATTGGGGCATGTTACCCGCCAGATCAAATTTCACCCAACTACTGATCGCATTTCTCAAAACACGATTACCCATTGAGTGAGCCAATACATTCATGCGTCGGGTACATGGGTTAACTTTTGTTGCTTCTTCTTTACGCCAATTGTCAAACAGACCAAGCATACGTGAGAAAGAATCTCCACTCGCGCGTGAAGCACGTTGGTCGTCCCAGTAATCATCCATAAAAGCGATAGCAGAGTCGTCATCACAAGGCCATATAAGGGGAACGACATAAACTAGGCCTGGACTTCTCTTATCAAACATATCTTGCATAATTTCAGCATTAGGGAAGATATCTGACTCACCTAAGTTATTAAAGCCATGTATATAAAATAATATTTGTGTTTTAGCATCCAGTTCTTTTAACTCTTTAAAGAATACTTTATGGCCTACTTCAATGTAACCATTAGCACCATTTCTTCGACAAAAATACATATCTTGACTGACACTTGTGTTTTGCATTGAGAAACTAATTTTACGACCTTTTTTCGATTTTGCAGATTGGCTGGGGGTACGATTTGTCGCAAATAGCATAGAACTTTCCTTTTACTGTGTAATTGTATGTTCACTAATTGCACAGTAAACTAAATTATTTAGCTGATAATTATTGAGAACAGTGATAAAGAAAGAGAGTTAAAAGTTAAGTCTATTGTTAACTATCGTTTTTTAATAATTCAGATAATTCAAAGGCTTTATTAATTGCGGCGCCCATTGTAAGAGCCATGACAGTAAATACCACCCCTTCACCTGATAGAATGCGGATACCAGGAAAAACCTCAAATAGTACAACCAAAGAAATAGAAACACCTAAACCTAAAAGAGAATACAACAGCCAAATTTTATTCGATGAACTCATAATGATACGTCCTTGTCATGCTAACAATGTATTATGGTAAGGTCTTGGTAACAGCCAAACCATAGCAATTGTGTGGTTATAAATAATACCTTTATTTATCAATATTTTAAAAAATCAAAAGGCTTATTTTTGTGGAAAATTAGATATTACTGAGACCCTTCAGTAATATCTGTAAAAAGTATAGACTAATTAGCATACTTTAAAGAATTAATGCTATATCTAATGGGGTGAATTATATTACTGAGACGCTTCACTAACATAACCGCATTGATTCATGAGAAACATAGTTCAAAAGAATTTTCTCTACATAACAAATAAATACCGAACAAAATAAAAAGGCTGATTCATCAAAAATTAGCCTTTAAATACCTATCATTATAAATCTAGTCGTGCAGATAGGTAATTAACACGCGACGATTTAACTCAGCCGTTCCTCAAAAATATTCACCTAACCGATATTGAACTTAGTTTATCAGTAGTTAGTACTGTTTTTATGGTTGTTATTGCTTGATTTGATAGCCGCTTTTAAATATCCAGGTAACCGCTAATAAACAGAAAGCTAATAAGCCACCCATGACACAAAAAGTGGTGGCTAAACTTACCTCCGCTACACCATAAAAACTCCACCTAAAGCCACTAATTAAATAAAATACCGGATTAAATTGTGTCACTGTTTGCCAAAATGGCGGCAACATACTGACCGAGTAAAAAGTACCTCCTAAAAATACCAGCGGAGTAATAATAATCAGTGGGATCACTTGTAGCTTTTCAAAGTTGTCTGCCCATATGCCGATAATAAAACCAAACAAACTGAACGTTACCGCAGTGACCACTAGAAAGAAGAACATCCAAAAAGGATGTACTATTTCAAGTGGAACAAATAAATGTGCTGTGGCTAAAATAATTAACGCTAAGACAATAGACTTAGTTGCAGCAGCCCCTACATAACCAAGTAAAACTTCAAAAGACGATATTGGCGCAGAAAGTAATTCATAAATAGTACCGGTGAATTTAGGAAAATAAATACCAAAAGATGCATTTGAAATGCTTTGTGTTAATACCGATAACATTATTAATCCTGGGACGATAAAAGCACCATAACTAATACCGTCTATTTCGGTTATACGCGAGCCAATCGCAGAGCCAAACACAATAAAATAAAGTGAAGTAGATATCACTGGAGAAATAATACTCTGGAAAATAGTACGTTTAGTTCGCGCCATTTCAAATTTATAAATAGCCATAACAGCGTATCGATTCATCTTGTTTCCCTTACTAGTGAGACAAATATGTCTTCCAGCGAACTTTGATCTGTGTTGATATCTTTAAAGCCAATACCTGCTTCAGACAAATGCTGGAGTAAAGCAGAAATCCCCGTATGTTCTTCAGTGGTGTCATAACTGTAAATTAATTGCAGACCATCATTTTTAATCTGTAAATTAAAGTCAGTCATAGCCGAAGGGATAGCTGTTAATGGCTCTTTTAAATGGAGAATTAATTGTTTCTTCCCTAATTGATCCATTAAAACTGTTTTATCTTCAACCAAAATAAGTTGACCATTTTTAATAACACCAATACGGTCTGCTATTTCCTCAGCTTCTTCAATATAATGTGTAGTTAAAATTATAGTTACACCATCGTTACGTAATTGTCTGACTAATTGCCACATATCTTTGCGCAACTCTACATCAACACCTGCTGTTGGTTCATCTAAAAATAAAATAGTTGGTTGATGAGACAGTGCCTTTGCAATCATCACTCGGCGTTTCATACCACCAGATAATTGAATCATGCGATTGTCTTTTTTATCCCAAAGCGATAATGACTTGAGTGTTTCCTCAATAAAAGCAGGGTTGGGTTTTTTACCAAATAATCCACGGCTAAATGAAACGGTAGACCATACTGTTTCAAACGCATCTGTGGTTAACTCTTGTGGCACTAAGCCAATAAGTTTACGCGTATGACGGTAACCCGCAACAATGTCTTTACCATCAACTGTGATTTGCCCCGAACTGGCATCAACAATGCCACAAATAGTACTAATGAGTGTTGTTTTACCGGCGCCATTTGGTCCTAACAAGGCAAAAATTTCAGCGGGTTTTATTGATAAGTTAATATTCTTCAGTGCTTGAAAACCACTGTCATAAACTTTATTAACGTCGGTGATTTGAATAATAGGCTGCAAGATCAATTTCCATCAATATTTAAAGAGTACTACGGTATACGACATGCCCTATGAATGGCTAGGAAAATAACTAAATTAGTTGCTAAATTGTCGATGCACTATTTATTAATACCATGAAATACTTGTCTAGAAATTAAATTAAACATCTCGACTGCTGTTTAGCCTGGTATTTATGTCTAGATAGGTTTTACCACTTCATTTGCTAAGGCTGACTTGTGACCTGAGTACAACTAATCAAGTATGCATTTTATATTGTTCACCAAGCTCTTACACATTACCTTCTTCATCAAGAAAGTGCCCTAAATATTCGCTGAGTTTAATTGGCCATGACAAAATCATATCAGTATGAAGTTAACCAGGTTTATGGCCCAAATATAAAAACTGTACCTATTTTTTAGAAAAACATCACCCAATATTCCCAAGAATAATTAAAACCAACTAGAGACCTATTAACAACCAAACGAAAAAGCCCAATACATTATGTATTGGGCTTTTAATATCGGGTGTTATCAATTTAGTGGTGCGGTTGGGGGGACTTGAACCCCCACGACCTAAATCACCAGCCCCTCAAGCTGGCGCGTCTACCAATTCCGCCACAACCGCGCAATACTAAATTTAAACTGTCTATCTTTATACGTTATATTATTCACCATGAGGTACTGTGAACAATATAATGGAATATTTTTAAAAATTACTGACTCAATAGCCGTTATAGCGATTCAACTACAGCCGTAATTTTTATAGAAGCTAGTTTGGTACGTCGCTATCGTCAGCTTTTATAGTCGCATCACCTGCTGGTACATCACTGTTTTCAATAGTACTTACCGGCTCTGCACTTTCTGTTGGAATCGCGTCAATTGCCATTTGTTCGGTGGGGACTGCTAAGTTATCCCAATCATCGCCTTGTTTAGTTTTACTTGCCGTTAGGTTACCTAAAAGTAAACTAATAACAAAAAAGCCAATTGCTAACCAAGTGGTCATTTTAGTTAAGAAATTACCAGAACCATTTGAACCAAAAATCGTAGTAGATGAGCCAGCGCCGAAAGATGCGCCCATATCAGCTCCTTTACCCTGTTGGATTAAGACTAATCCAATAAGACATAGAGCAATGATTAAATAAACAACAATTAAAATTTCATACAACATTTTTATTTTCCTTTAGCGGTTGAGCAAATCAGTTTAAATTCATCAACCTTCAAACTAGCACCACCGATTAAACCACCGTCTATATCAGTTTGTGCGAATAATTCTTCACTAGTAGTAGCATTTAGGCTGCCACCATATAACAAAGGCACTTTATTAGCCACATCGGCGTCTATATTTGTCAAAAATTGACGAATAAATTGATGTGTTGTTTGTGCCACATGAGGTGATGCTGTTTTTCCAGTGCCAATAGCCCATACAGGTTCATAAGCGATAACAACATCAACAAATTTTTTGATACCTATTATATCAATGACCGGTTGTAATTGTGAAGCTAGAATTTCATTTGTTTGCTCAGCTACTCGCTGTGCTTCACTTTCACCAATACATAAAATAGGTGTTAAACCAGCCTCAAGTACAGATTTTACTTTTAGAGCAACATCCATAATGGTTTCATTGTATAAATTCCTACGCTCTGAATGACCAACAACAACATAACTGACCGATACATCTTTTAGCATGGTTGTTGAAACTTCACCGGTAAATGCCCCTTTTTCTTGAGCACTTACATTTTGAGCCCCTAGATGAATATTTTCACTAAGGTTTGCATTTTTTGCCGCCGCAGCGAAAGCCGCTAAATAAGGAAAACTTGGGCAAATAACAATGGCAACATTATCATTTACAACAAAGCCGTTAAAGGCGTTAGTCATTTGCTCTACTAACGTTAAGCTACCGTTCATTTTCCAGTTAGCAGCAACTATTAATGGTCTTTTCATTTATCTTTCCTAAATCAAGGCGGCAAGATATTAACTAACCTACGAATAAGTTACAAGTATTATGATTAATATCTTGTTTGTTTGTCTATTATTCACTCATAACCGGTATATTAGACAATACAATACAATTAAATAGTTCCTACTTCAATTACCTCGCTTGTGTAACTGCATCAGCAATTTGATTGGCAAGTTTAGTCACTTCTGCTAAATCAGGTCCCTCAACCATCACTCTAATAAGAGGTTCTGTCCCCGACTTCCTTAACAATACTCGCCCACGACCTTTGAGTATTTTATTAACGTTGTTAACCGACGCAATTACATTTGAGGCATTGATAGGGTCTGAGTCACCCGTAAAACGAACATTAACTAAGATTTGTGGCAGTTTGGTCATACCTTGTCGAAGTTCAAGTAAAGTTTGACCTGAACCACAAACAGCGGTTAACACGTTAAGTGCGGCAATGATGCCATCTCCTGTAGAGGTATGGTTTAAATTAATAATATGGCCTGAATTTTCAGCACCTAAGTGCCAGCCTTTATTCGCTAACATTTCCATAACGTGGCGGTCACCAACGTTACTTCGAGCAAAAGGGACATCTAACTCAGCTAAGGCTAGTTCTAACCCCATATTACTCATCAGAGTGCCAACAACACCGCCTTGCATATTACCGGTTTTTAAATCGTTACAAGCGATAATATAGACAACTTCATCACCATCGATAACATAACCGGTATGATCAACCATCATCAGACGATCCCCGTCACCATCGAGTGCAATACCCAAATCAGCACCGTGCTCAACGACTGCTTTTGATATTTCATCTGTTGAAGTAGCCCCGCAGTTATCATTAATATTGGTACCATTTGGCTTAGTACCAATTTCAATAACAGTTGCACCAAGCTCTGAAAAAACTTTTGGTGCA
>Ga0307488_10001185_pt1 | contig 21780 bp, 21 predicted proteins | sample SB02metaG_FD_202248 | JGI IMG/M metagenome (GOLD analysis project Ga0307488, IMG submission 202248) | Sea-ice brine microbial communities from Beaufort Sea near Barrow, Alaska, United States - SB 0.2 | ecosystem: Environmental > Aquatic > Marine > Coastal | place: USA: Alaska | collected... | reverse complement strand
GCCTGGTTGTTGCCTAGCGGCTCAATCTCTCCAGACCATTGTATAATTTTTATTTCGCCCTTTTTGTGAGCTGCGCCACTCCAAGGACAAACTGGTTTAATATGTTGGAAATATTCTTCCCAATTAACCTCTTGACTTCTTACCACGACTCTTTTTACCTTTAGAGCCCTCAGTTGTTTTAATGTCTTCGTTGCCGCGTGATGCTTTTAACTTCTTCTTAGTACCACGTGAACTGCCCTCGGCTGAAGCTTTTTCTTGCAATGCTGCCCATAGTCTTTCTTTGACTGATTCTACAGCCATTGCATTGTCGCCATCTTGTGCTTTAGCATATGCTTTTTTAGGCTTATGAATGCCACCTGACTGATACATTGTATCGTCATCTTTATATTCTTCGTCTGGTGAGTTATCCCACCCATCTTCGTCAACATCATCATCCATTGGTGATTTGCCGCCGGATAGTTTAATAATATCGTCCATGTCATCAATGTCTTTGCTAGGTGGTGCTAGTCTTGGAGCATTATCATCGCCACCGCATGGTGATTCATCTGGCATATCATGGCCGTGATCCATAGGACCTACTTCCATATCATCATTACCGTCTCTATCTAAGTCTATACCTGCGCCGCCTGGTATCGGCTTAATTGGCATTGGAGTATCCATTGGCATGTCAATTGCTCCAACTGGTGCAGCATTAGGCATACCTGCATTTTTAAGTATATTAAGTAGTTCACTTACTTCACTTGCATTGTCGGCACTCATTGAAATATTCATTGATGCTGATTCTTTAATTGTTTTTTTCATAGTTGTCCTACTTTCCGTTTTTTGAATTTCAGGTACAGTTCCCGGAGGTCCGTCTTTTCCGGTACCGGGTGCTACTTTACTTTTAGGCGTACCGTCTGGATTATGAGTTGCACTATATTGCTTATCCCATCTTCTTTGTCCAATATCACCGCCTAAGAAATTTTTCTCAGGTCTAGGTGCTACTTTGCCCGAAGCATCTGTTTCTCCAGGTTTAATTGGTGCTGCAGGTTGCTCTACTCCCAGTCTTTTTAAAGAAACGTTAAGATTTTCTAAATCACCGCCGCTCATTTCACTTCTTAGGTCTGCGGTTAAGTCTCTTTGATACTCTGATTTATACGCAGCAATAACCTTAGTATAACTAGCAGCATCTTTTAATTTAGCTAATATTGTAAACACTGCCTCTTCGTTAGTGCCCATCCCAAAGTCCATACCGCCCTTTGTTGCGTTGTACAGTCCTTGTGCAACTTCAACATGATTAGTAATTTCATCTATTGTTTTTGGACCGCTTTGTTGTGCTGTTGAAGCGCCGCTTTGTGCTGCTGGGTCTTCTGCGCTAGAAGCAATTGCTTTTCCTGCTTTAAATACATCGTCATATTGTGCGTATGCTTGTGCAGTTTCTGGATCTTCTAATTTTGCTTTGTGTTTGTTTAACAAGCCTTTAAGCTCTTCCATTTCCTCTGGACTTAATGCTTCATTTAACTGTTGCAGTGTTTCTAACATCGACCGCATATCAAACATAGATTCTGCAGCTGGTGCTTTGTGTTTAGCAATTAATTCTTGTATACGTGCAAAGTCTTTTTCTAATGAATCGTCAATACTGCTCTGCGGATCCTTTGAATAATCTAATAATGCTTTTGCTGTATTTTTACCTGGGTCACCGTCTACTTTAAGGTCAGCTAGTGTTTGTGCTCGTTTAGTTGCCGAAATACTTGCTGGTCCAAAATATCCGTCTGCTTTAATTTTCTTTAATTCTTCATTATTATTTGCTACACCAATACGCATTAATACAGTTTGGATAGCGGCTGCACTAGCAGATTTTATTTTACCTCTGTTAGTTGCCTTGTTTAATCCATTTGCGTTCTTAGATTCAAGTTCTTTAGGCATCTCGTTAGCAATCCATGCGTCAACATCACCTACTGCTTGCTCAATTGCTTCGTCACTTGAATAGTCTCCGTTGAAACTATCTCCTGCAGCATCAGCAGTGCCATCAGCAGTGCCATCAGCGGTGCCATCAGCGGTGCCATCAGCTGGTCCGTCAATACCTGCGTTTGCGTCTTTGTCGCCTGCTTTCCACATATCATACTTGTTAATAGCATCATTAATTTGATCAACTACTTCGTCGTCGAAGTCCAATTCCATGCCTTTTAGTTCAGCATACAAACTTTGTAATTCTTCTAATTCGTCACCTTCAAGTGCTTCTGAAAGTAACTGATCTGCATACGAACGAGGCATATAACTTTCTGTTTTTGTATCTGCCATTGCTTTTGTAAGCAATTCCATAAATCTTGTATACTTTGTTTTTGCTGATTCAAGTTTTTCATTGCTGCCTGCTTGTGCTGCTGGTTCTTCAGTGTTACCTTTATTATTAAATGTAGTACCCTCTGGATAGTCAACCTTCTCACCGTCAACAATCTCGCCATCTACACTTGCAGGATTTAATGCGCTACGATTGTTTACATCACCTTGCCAAGGTGCAATTACCTTTTTGTTAGTTTCTTGATCACGTTTTTGAAAATAAAACTTGCCATCAGTGTGTAACATAAGACTGTTTGTTAGACCTAAATTATTCTTGTGGAAGTGTGTTGCTTTAAATTCAGTAGGTTTTGCATTCTCGTCTTTAGGTGCGGCTTTGTTAAATACGTGCCAACCGGGGTAATTATTAATGGTTTGCTTTAGTTTTTCTGTATCTTTTCCGTGTAAATCAAAAATTTCACCAGTTCTATCTCTAATTTGAATACTTGGCAGATCACGGTTAACATTAAAGTTAACTAACTCTCCGTTGCTTTGGATTCTATACGCTTTACGCTCAATTAAATTTATTATTGATCTAATATCATTCATGTTAACTTCCTACAGGGCTCTTACTATTTTCTTTGTTACTAATGTCTTTGCCGTCTCCTGGCTTAATACCATCAATTGGATCAATTGCACGTTCTTTTCTAGCAACTTCTAATTCCTTTAGTAGATCCATTGTTCTATTAACACCTACATCAGCTTGTGCGCTTTCGCCGCCCATATCTTCTTTAGTTAATAAAGATTCATATGGTGCTTTGTCGTCAGCAACTTCCATTTGTTGTGCTTCTATAGGATCACCTTCGCCTCTAACAATTAAGTTACTAGCGTGTGTTCCAGTCTCCGTTACTAGATATTGTTCTAACACAAATGCAGTAACAGGATATGTTACTTCTACATCATAGTGTGTTACTTCGCAATTTGCTAGTTGGGGGAAGTCTAACGGTTTTTCGGTAATTGGTGTTTTCTTACCTGCGCTAATCTTCACAACTTCGAATTTCGTCATTGCTTGATCTAATTTATCAGCAAAGCCCTCCGGCAATTCACCAGCAACCCGTAGTTTAAATTTGTATGTCTTTGCAGACTCTGTTAAATATTCTGTAAATGCTTTCATGGTGTTTTCCTACTATAATGTTATTTATCCATACTCTTAAGTTTTTCAAGCAAACTATTACGGTCTGTAACTACATAGCCTTCGCCTTGTACTACATCTCCGTTGAAGGGATTGCTATCTTTATCCATCTTTTCTTTTTTAAGTTGCAGATCTATCATTTTCAACTTTTTATCTAGTTTAGCAACCTTTGCATCTAAGCTAGTTTTAAGCATATTTCCTGCTACTTCAAATACTCTGCCGCTATATCTACTTTCTACATTCATGCCTAAATCCATTAGGTCATCGTATGCTGTCATAGCCTTATCGGCTATTTCATTAAGTTCTTTATCAGCTGCCTCGCCTAAACCTTTTACACTAGGCAAAGCTGATGCAATTTTATCTAATTCAGATATATCTCTAACAGTTTCATGTTGTTCAACAATAGCTGCTTCGGCTCTTTCAACATTTTTTGACTCTGCTATTATTTCTTTTGAGTCAGGTAAATTTAAAAGTTCTTCTAATTTTTTTGTCATTGACTTCTCACATTAACTGCTAATATTTATGTTATCGAGAACCCTGATGGAAAATATCGGTTTCGTTTACAACTCTAAAAAATATACCTTGTTGTTTACAGTATGCACTTGCCGCAGCCCACTTGGCCTGGTTTAAAACATAGCTTGCTTGATTAGCTGCACTTTTTCCTAGTTTATCTCTGTGAGTTTGATTAGCTGGTTTTACTTCTATTAGTTCTACACGAGTTTTACCGTTTTTATCTACATACTGTACAAAAAAATCAGGTACGTAAATTGTATGTTTCCCTGTAAACGGATTCTTATAAGGTATGCGTATTGCTTCACTTGCCCATTGTGCAACGTTTGGATGATTGTCACAGAATTGCATAAAGGCAAATTCCCAACTACTTCTATAAGTTGGTGTTTTGCGTCCTACATATTTTTCTGGGTTTTTTAGGTTAAATTTACCTTGTGCAAATCTAGACATAACATTATACCACTATGTTACGTTTTTCAAGTTTGTCCACACTCTCTGGGCGTTTAAATCCTATGCTCGATGTTGAATCTCTGTTGTAGTTTAATACTTCAGCTACAACTGTACTTAACTGTACTTCGTTTAATCCCTTTAGTGTATCTAATAAATCAAACACATTAACGTCGTCTATTTTTGCTTGTTCAAGTAATATAGTCGAAGTGCTTTGTGCTGCAGCTTCGTCAAACCCTCTTTTTGTAAAGAATCCTATAACTGCATCAACTTCGTTACTTGGAAAACTAAGTTTTTTTGTAAAATACTTGTCAAAAAACTCTGTTGTTTTACCTTCTGAAGTGGCTGGGCTTTTGGGTAAACTTGACATTATGTTCCATCCTTTAATGCGTTTTGTTGGGCAGTTGTTAATGAATTGTAATTAGCAGTGTTACCATTAACTCCGCCAGTTCCACCGTTTGCTTGATAGGCTTTATTATTTGCAATTCGTGCTGCGCTTTCTTTTGCGGCGTCTGTGTTATTAGCTGATTGTGCTATTGCTTTTAATCCTGCGACAGCCGCTGTTGCGAGCACTAAGTCCTTGGCACCGCCATTGCCGCCATTCTTTGGAAAGAATGTATTTGAAACACCGCTAACATCTATGCCAGCAGCAGCTCCAATCGCTCCTTTAAGTAAGCCAAATCCCTCGGATCGTATCCCTTCACTACTAAGATTTCGTACATTAGATATTAAGTTAGCTGCTGCTAGGCCTGCTTCTAATGGGCTATTAAAACTGCCGTCATTTGTAATAAAGTCATACAATCCAATACCAGTATTAAGTATTCCGCCAATTCCAAGTTGTCCGCCACCTAATAAACTAGCAGGACTTGGAGTAGTATCGTAATGTGATGGGTCACCAAATCCTTTAGGATTATCTACACCAACTGCTCCGCGATCATACCACACTGCTTCGTATGCCACAGTCATTGTGTTTTCCATAAATCCAGCGCCGTCTGCTGAATCAACACTGTCGTGGCCCCAATCTGTTATTGTAGGATTAACAAGGGTGTAAGTAGTAAATGTTTTACGAGTAAGTTGACTTATTTGTATCGACTTAAAAAAAGGTTCATTTTGACCATTGTCTAAACCATAAGCATACTTGTTTCTATCTTTACCTGCATATGTAGTATCACCAAAAGATGTTTTACTTATTTGTCTATTATATGCTTCTGGTCTTGATCCATAATTACCGTCTGCAAAATAGTAGCGATAGTATGCTTCCATTAATGCGCTAGTAATACCTAAGTTATCGTCATGAAAGGAAATATTAACAGGATTGTACGAAATACTAGTTTGTACGTTTTTAATTCTGTTATATTTTTTCTTTGTGTCAACAGTTGCACTATATTTTGGCAAATCTGCTGCCTTAACTAATAGTCCAATTTCTCTGTTGTGTCGTTGTTTTAACTCCGGTAATACGCTTGCTGGTTGATCATTTATTTCAAAAAATACATGAAAAAGAAACTTTGTCTTTGGTGCTAATCTAAAAGCATCAGTAACAAATGTTTTGCTTGCATGCCTAAAGTCGCCTAGGTTACCTTTTGGTCCTAGTGCGCCGGTTGCTAAATTATCTAAAAATCCTGTAAACTTTGCCATACTAATATTTATCTATTCTGTAATGTGCGCACATAAAAGAAAAGGGGATACTTAAAAAAGTACCCCCCAAGATTAGGAACTCTTGTTTTTGTTATTAAGCGCCGCCGCCGGTAACAAGTGTATTTGCAGTTCTGCCAATAGCAGTACCAATACCTGTACCTTGCGGAGATTGTATAGCATTATCGTATTGTATATTCAATGATATGCTCACTGGATCTGTTGAGTTAGAATATGCTAACTGATTATAGTTTGCACTCTCTACATAACAGCCATACAATTCGAAAGTTTCTAAGACGTTTGGTGTGTTAGCACCGTTGCCGCCGTCTAAGATCTCAATGCGTGTTGTAAATTTGTAGTCTTGTCCTGATGCTGCACTTGACTGCTCGTAGAAGTCAAACTGTTTCTGTAACTGTTCGCCTACAAGTTTTTGCACATTGTTATTTACATCTTCACGCAAGTTAAGCGTAATTGGATCCCAAGTATGTTTACCAGCTAGGTAAACTCTTGAGTTGTAAATGTCTATTGTCATCTTTTCAAATGACACGTTTGGACGGGCTACATCAATAACTTGTTTTGTAAGTTCAGTAGTCGGTGTTGATACCCCAAAGTTTTCCAGTGACACTCGAAAGCGATACTGTAGCTTTGGCATTAACAAGCCCTGGTTACTAGCGGAGTCTCCGCTAGCCAAAGGCACTGTAATTTTTGATAGTGTTGATATTGCCATTTAATTTGCTCCTAATCTATAAGTATTTATCATTTTTTACAATCCTGCAATTTCGCCAGTATTCTTGAGTCTTAACGGAATGTAAATAAACTCAACTGCTTTAACAGGTTCGATAGCAATGTCTAAGTGTAGTTCGTTTCTATCAATTCTTGCTGGAGTGTTGTTTGATTCATCACATACAACTAGGAAGTCATATAGTGCTCGTTGTCCTACTAACTCAAGCATTAAACTTTCTGCTGCACCTTTGATCTCATCACGTGTGATTTTATCATTTGGTTCAAACAAATATGGTTTAGCAAGTGTGTTAAGCTGACTACGTAGATAGATAACAAGTCTTGCAACGTTAATTCTATCTAATGAACTAGCTGTTAGCTGTCTTGTTTTCTGTCCAAATGCAACTAAGCCTGCACCTGTAATGAATGTAATTGGATTCACTGCATTTGCATACAATGTATCACGCTGACCTTCATTAAGTGATATTGACTTAAATTCGCCTTCGCTTGTAATAAACCCTGTTGAACTTGCGTTAGTAATTCCACCACGTCTTGTTCCTGCTGGAGCAAACCATGGATAACTAACTTGGTCACTTAGTGCCATAGTTCTCATCATCATGTGACTAGATGGAACAACAACATTATTACCAAAGTTATCACTTGTAAATCCACTTGGATAGTACACAGCTAGGTATGGATCTGTAGTTACAAGTCCGTTAGCGTTATCTTCAACTGCCTTGTTAACGTTAGTTGCCCAGTTGTTAATAGATGTTGCATCACTTGTTAAACGGAATGGACCATCACCTAACACAAACGCTGTTAAGCCTCTGTCATAGTTTAGTGATTTCATTTCGCCTATTAGCTCTGGATATCCAGGACAAGACATTAAGTTAAATAGTCTCGACTCGTCATCTCTAATTTCTTGGTTACTATTAACCATTGCTTGCAATGCTTGTACAACAACTACACGTTGTGCTTTGCGTCCAAACGTTCCTGAACCATCGCTTTGGTTAGCTGACTCAGTAACCCAACGATCTGCAAAGTAGCCTGACATAGACTGTCCAAGACCTGTACCAAATCTAGTATTGTTTCCTGCTGTATTAACGTAATTTTTAACATATTTTTTAACATTAAAGCCAGAACGTCTTAGATTCCATAGCAACATACCTTTTGGATATAGTGCTGGGTCTGGAGCATCAAAGTCTATAAAGTCACTAACTAACAAATCAGCAATAGAAGCTGCTGTTGCACTTGACGCTCCTGAATCTGAATATCTTGCATCAGCAAATAATATACCTTCTTCTGATGTTTGATCTCCGGAATCTACAAGGAACCATCTGTTAGCAATTGGTAAGTCTGTTCTATCTGCATTAAATTTGTAAATGGTTGCATAATTTTCTACGTTAGCTGTACTAACCCAAATGTCGCCAGTTACTAGTGCAGTTCCGTCGCTCTGTGTTAATGGAGTTGTTGCACTTACAAGTGGTCCTTCTGGATCTGGTGTTGCTGAACTGTCTGCATCGTAAAATGGACTTGCTACAGCACTTTGGCCTGTTGTTCCATCATACAATAGTCCAACCCACTGACTACCATTATGTACCAGTAAGTCAACTTCGTCAACAATACTATTGTACCATAGTGTATTGTTTGCTGTTGTAGCTTTTACTTCTGTTTCTTTTGCAGTATAAAAACCGTTTCCTAAATCGTTAACAGGTGACCAAAGCGATGCTTGGAGTTGTTTTGGATTAGTAGACGATGTTGTACCTGGAACATAAAGCAAGTTTGGTGTTCCTACAGTTGGACTTACGTATGGTGTAAATCCAGCACCAGTAAGTGCTCCGCCTGTATCTACAAAACGTATTTCTCCACCCAATGCATGGCTTATAATAACTTTATTAGCTGCATTAACTGTTGCTGTTACATTTTCTACGTTTGCATCGTTAATTGCTCCTGCCATCAATGATGCATCAGCTGCTGCGCTAGTATATGTTACTGTAACTGTTACCGGAGTACTAAATGCAGCACTGCCGTTATCACTAGAACTAAGTGTAAAGCCTTTACTGCCCGAACCAATTGATCCTGCAATAATTTTACTACCTGTAATACTTGTTGGTGCTATGCCTCTACGCTTTTGTAGTTTAATAGTAGCGAGTGGTTGTGTATCACCAGCAACGTTAGTTTCGGCATAAATTGCTCCAGTAAGTAGGTTTGCACCGCCTCCTGTTACATCTAATTCGTATAATGCAGTTTGGTTATCACTAGCTAATGGAGCACTTATTGTCTCCCAAAGCTGTGTACCGTTGTTCCATTTTTTAACAATGAGACTTGCACCTAAGTTTGGAGTTGTAGTTTTAAGCCAAACTGAACCAGTTGGGCGTGTATACGTGTCTCCAGTTTTCCATTCAGGAATACTTGTGTGCTTGCCAATTTGTAGTGCTGGCGGATAGTAAGTGCCAACAGCTATGCCTAACTCACCGAGTCTATCTGCACTGCCGCCGATTAAGATTGGGCCGCCTAATGAACTATCATCTGCGCCACTACTTGTGCCATCACTGTAAATTTCTAATTTAAGATCTACTGCCGCTGCTGTAATACCTGAAATACTTAAACCGTTAATAGTAGCTGCAACATCTGTTACTGTGTCTGAACTGTTAACTGTTACGCTTGTACCGTTAATTGTAATAGCTGTTGTTCCAGCAAACGACGGATTAGAAGCAGTACCAGTAATTGTTGGCCAGCTCTTTGTCCACGCATCGCTGCCAACAAGTACCCAAGTACCTGCTCTGTTTCTATAAAAAATTCTAATTAATGTTGTTGTTGCTACTACAGCATACTGGCCAATTTTACCTATGCTACTTACTGGAATTTCCCCTGAATATCCATTAGTGCTTAGTGATCCAGTATTTGTTAAATCCGAAGCGTCTGTAATTACTACTGGCTTTGAATTTTTAAATACTTGCCCTGAATTAATTACACTTGCTGAATTCCACTGTTGAACTCCCCACAATGTATTTGCAGTATCTAGCCAATATGTTCCTTCAGTTGGATTTGCTGCAGGTGCTGTTGCACTGGGTTCTAATTCTGCTAGATCAACATCTGCTCGCACAACCCATGCTCTGTTAGCAACACCTAAGTATGAATATGCAGCTTGTAAGCCGTATTCGTTAAGTTCGCCGCCGTGTATTGGATTGTTATTTGTATCTGTTTTGAATATCGGATCACCGAATGTATCTGCTAAATCTCTTTGTGAAGTTAGCAAGTACGGTGTTCCTGCATTAGCTGCCAATGTACCAGGTGCTGTACCTGTTCCAGCAGCATTAGTTTTATTTGCCGCAGATGCGACAAAAATCATTGGGGTTGTACCTGGTTCAGCGGGTGTGTAAAAACTTTCGTCTACTACGCTGACCTGTACGCCTGGGGATACTAGTGCCATGTTATTCTCCTATGTGGACATTACGTTGTTATTATTATTTATCATATATTTTTAAAACCCCACTGTAATTCACCGGTCAAAAGGTACCATAAAGGTGAGGTAAATACAATATGAGACCTTTATGCAAGTGCAGGCAACATCCGTGTGCTATAAATTATAAAAAAGAAGGTAAAACCTTTTATAGAAGTGTGTGCGAACGGTGTTTGCGCAACGGGGTAAACTACGGTATTCCGCTGTGGCAACAAAGAGGATATGATAAAAAGGATTATTGCGAGAAGTGCGGGTATGCATCAAAGCACACTGAACAGTTTAATGTGTATCATATAGATGGAAGCCTACAAAATTGTAGGCCAAACAATTTAAAAACTATTTGTGCAAACTGTCAACGAGTGTTGCAAAAAGAAGGATTTAAATGGAAGCAAGGTGACCTTTTACCCGACTTCTAAGTTCTAACAACGATCCGCTATTATCTAATACGTTGTCAAAAGCAATGTTAGCCCACGCCCATTCTGATTTATGTACATCAGTTGGTTCTACTTGTAAATCAACATACATTCTAAACCAAACAGGATCAGGTCCTCTACGTATGCGCCAAACGTCTCCACCGATACTTTTAAGCATCTTAGCTTCGTTTTCAAAACGTACATCAGGAATAACATAATTTTTATTTGGATTTTGTTGAATTTCTTGCTTAACAAGACTTACCCATATGCCGTCGTAGAATCCATTTCGCATACAATCAGTACCAAACTCTTGTAGCACTAATCTTGGAGTAATAGTGCGGCCTGTTTCGTTTGACCAAAAAGTGTCTTCTTGTTCACGCCAGGCTCTACTTTTTTCTGTATTTCCTTCTAGCATAACTCTGTCCCAACCAAACACAGCCGACACACCGTCTTTTAACTTATCTGCAAATGAAAGTTTTTTAAAGTTGTTTTCTTGTACTAGAATGTCTGCTACAGTGTCTTTGCCACTACCAATTAAACCACAAATGCCAATTATCATAACTTTATTCCTTAAATATAAAGCTATTATATACGAAAAATAGACAAATGTCAAGAGATTTAACTATGAAAAAAGACAAAATTACAATAGTAGGCGGAGGAACAGCGGGATGGTTAGCAGCACTTGTAATTTCTCGAAGGAACCCTTTATATGACGTTACTGTAGTATCGTCAGAAAAGATAGGTGTAATAGGTGTAGGAGAAAGCACCACTGGATTTTTTACTAATGTAGTTTGTAACGAATTTTTTAACTTAGATTGTGATATTAATGAATTTATATCCGAAACTGGTGCTACTTTAAAATATTCTATAAAACACAAAGGGTGGACTAAAGATAAAAATCAGCACTACCACGGTCCTATTGATGGTTGGGGATTTTCGGAAAATACTGAAGATATTTTTTTAAAATACGCACTAGCATATGAAACTGACCAAGATGAGTTATTATCAATTTCTCAAATGGGGTCGTATATATCAACAGGTAAGAGTAATTTTAATAATGGGCATTTTACAGATGTTTCACACGCCATGCATATTGATGCACATTTAGCAGGACAATATTTTAGAAAAAAATGCTTACAAAAAGATAATGTAGTGCATTTTGATACCGAGGTTATAAATGTAAACTTAGACGAAAAGGGCTATATTTCTAGTATAGATTGTGCAGATGGAAAAAATATTAAATCAGATATTTTTATAGATTGCACAGGTTTTAAGAGATTACTGCTTAACAAATTAGGTGCAAAATGGCATAGTTACAAAGAAAATTTACCAGTTAAAGCTGCAATACCGTTTCATCTACCGTATAACCAAAACGAAATGCCAGAACCTTATACTACTGCAACAGCACTATCTGCAGGATGGATGTGGCAAATACCATTAATGGATCGAAAAGGATGCGGATATGCATTTGACACAGATTTTATTACTCCAGATCAAGCGTATTCAGAAATTGAATCTAAATTAGGTACAAAGGTAGATGCTTCTCCGTTAATAAAATTTGATTCAGGAAGACAAGAAGAGTCATGGATTAAAAATTGTATTGCTATAGGGTTGTCTAGTGCCTTTTTGGAGCCATTAGAAGCAACTAGTATACACACTACACTTTGTCAGATAAAATCCCTATCTGACGAATTTATACTTTCCAATGCAAAAGATACTTTAAATACCGGATCTATAGAATTATATAATAAACGTACAAGACTTCTGTTTGATGATACAAGAGACTTTCTTGTTATGCATTACATGGGGGGCAGAAATGATACTGAATTTTGGAAATATATTTCATCAGGAAATACACAAACTGAGTATGTTAAAAATTTAATCGAAATGTCGAAATATAAAGTTCCAGGACCAAATGACTTTCCTTCTTATTTTGGAGCTGCAGGATGGGGACTATATAGTCATGTAATGAAAGGCTTAGGTTTACTTGATCCTGCAATGTGTAGGAAAAATATAGAATCAGATTTTTTACAAATACCTTTTACAAAAACTTTAGTAGATCACGACTATCGACCATTGAAGGAATTTATTGCTACAAGAAGTGAAAACTCTCTTAGCTATAATAGTTTTATACAATATTTTAGAGATAAAAGAAAAAATTAACCGATTACGAAAGTATATCCTGCTCCGCCTGCAACTGCTGTTGCTACTTCTTGCTCTAGCTTTTCCATTTCTTGCATTGCTTCGTTCTTTAGCGCATCGCCGTTTAACTGACCGCCACCTTGTGGCCCTGCAATAGTAGCAAATTTACTACGTGCTTCGCCTAGCATATACTTACAAGTTGCTACAGTATAATCTTTAATCCACTGTTTTGCAAGATAATCGTCCATAATTTGTTCATCCGGGCGATAATTATAACAAAGTAACATTAGTGTTTCTTCTGCTCTTGTGCGCTGTAGTACTGTAAGTTTTTTAGTTGTTGAATTCCATTTAAATTCAATATACGAGCCAAACATTCTGCCTACTAACTCTTGGTACTGACTAAACATATCGTATGTTGCTAGTCCGCCCATGTTTGAACTTGACAACAAATATGTGTTAGTGTATGCCATGTTAAATGGTTCGAACAATGTGCCGCCGTCTCCGCCCCCGGAGCGTGAACCAATACTTCTACGGAAAATTTGACGTACTTCAACTACCTCATTAGGCAATGTATAAGTATTCTGGTCAATTACTGTCGGCAAGAAGAAATAACTTTCTTCAACTGAATTATCCGAGCGTTGTCTAAATCTAGTCAATGCCTTAGTTAAAGCTGTCTCGTAATGTACAGGATCTAATTCGACATCAACCATACCGCCACCTAACATAGCGTACACATAGTCAAATATCTCTTGTTTTTTAGTTTGTAATGTTGCCATGTTAATTGTTCTCCATTAGTATTTATCGTATTAGTCAACTAACGATAAATATGTGTATGCCGAGACTTAGTTTATATAAACCAGAAAAGGGCAAAGACTTTAAATTCATAGACAATCGCATCTATGAAATGTTCACCATGGGTGGAACCGATGTCTTTGTTCACAAGTATCTAGGACCAAAAAATCCTGATGAAGCAGACGCGACTGCTGACCAGCCCCGTTACGATGCGGTTAAGGAAACTAATATACAAGATATGTTGTTTATGGAAAACAGGGATCGAAAATATGATCCCGACATTTACAGTATGCGAGGTATATATAATGTCCAAGACATAGATTTTAATATGAGCCAATTTGGTTTATTCCTATCTAACGATACAGTGTTTATGACTATACACATCTCTTCTAGTGTAAAAACATTAGGTAGAAAAATTATAAGTGGTGACGTAATTGAACTTCCTCACTTAAAAGACGAGTATGCACTTAACGATTATAGTGTTGCACTAAAACGCTTTTACGTTGTCGAAGACGTAAATAGAGCCGCAGAAGGATTTTCGCCTACTTGGTATCCGCATCTATATAGAGTAAAACTTAAACAGATAATGGATAGTCAAGAATACAAAGAAATATTAGATTTGCCAGCTGAAGAAGATGTACCGGGTGGCAACACATTACGAGACTTACTCAGTACATACGAGCATGAAATGCAAATTAATAATGCTGTAGTTGCTCAAGCAGAAGCTGATGCAGCAAAATCAGGGTATGACACAAGTCATTTCTTTAGTCTTGCAACTGACGAAAACGGCGAAGTTGATCTAGTTACTGTAGACACTAACAGCCTTGATGCTAGTACTGCCAACGAATTAGCAGATAGAGTAATGCAAACGCCTAGTAGAGAAGGATATCAGGGATACTTATTAGGTGACGGAATACCTGGCAACGGCGAAGCATTTGGTCATGGCATAACATTTCCTGGAGGTAGTATGGAAGGCGACTTTTTCTTAAGGACAGATTTTATGCCTAATAGATTATTTAGAAATGACGGACAACGTTGGGTCAAGCAAGAAGATAAAGTACGCATGACGTTAACTAATACTGATACAAAAGCGACCCAAAAAGGTACGTTTGTTAATAATACATCTACAAATACAATTGGTGGTGACACTGTACAAGAAAGACAGAGCTTATCAACAGCACTTAGACCTAAGGCAGATAACTAATGCAACATTTTTACGATGGCCAAATACGAAGATACATTACTCAAATAGTAAGACTTATGAGTAACTTTTCTTACCAAGACGGAGCAGGACAATTAACACAAGTTCCTGTTATGTATGGAGATATTACACGCCAAGTAGGACATATTTTAAGAGACAACTCAGAAAATAAAATTCCAAGTGCTCCGAGGATGGCCGTATATATTACTGGTCTTGAAATGGATAGTGCGCGACTTAGTGATAGTAGCTATGTTAATAAAGTTAATATTAGAGAACGTGCGTATGATGCAGATGGAAAAGAATACTTAAACACCGAAGGCAAGAACTATACTGTAGAGCGATTGATGCCTACTCCATATACCCTTAGTGTTAATGTGGATTTATGGACATCAAATACAGATCAAAAATTGCAACTAATGGAACAAATATTGATGTTGTTTAATCCTAGTCTTGAAATACAGACAACAGATAACTATATTGATTGGACTAGTCTTAGTGTTGTAAACTTAGCAAACATTGGGTTTAGTACACGAAGTATTCCTGTAGGAACTGAAACAGAAATAGATGTTGCACAACTAGGATTTACAACACCTATATACATTTCTCCTCCTACAAAGGTAAAACGATTAGGAGTTGTTACTAGCATTGTTCAAAGCATTTACGACGAATCACGTGGCACTATTGAACTAGCGCAAAGTACACCAGAACTGCAATCATATGCAGATACTAGTGTTCCTAAAGCAGATATTAGAACAGGAGTGTTTGTTACGCCAACTGGCGAAATTGGAAGGCAAAATAATAATCTAGGCGCTATCAAAGATAACGCTACAAATGTAATTAATAACACGTTTAAAGATTATGGATTATTAGTAATGGGAACTTCAGCTAAACTTATAAGGCGCGGCGTAGTTGGTAGCGTACAATGGGATGCATATATTAAAGCACTGCCAGAAATATTTGAACAAGGTATTACCGAAATACGGTTAAGTCGTAAAGACAGAACCACTGAAATTGCAGGCACAGTTGCTATAAACTCAACTAGCCCTACAGAACTAATTGTAAATTGGGACGTAGATACATTACCTAGTGATACAGTGTTTACTGGTCCAACTGGTGATGCAAATAAAATACACTACATTGTTGACCCTACTAAAACAAGTCCAGTAAATTTAAAAACATCAGGTTATAGATTCTTGTTATTAGATTCTGGTATCGGTGATGGCATCAATACAGACGGTGCCGACGATTGGAAAAATACAGACGGTACTGATTTTGTTGCAGGTGCTAACGATATTGTTGAGTGGAATGGTACAGCATGGTCTGTAGTATTTGATTCTAGTACATACGTTGGCACAGCATATACTTCTAACTTAAATACCGGAGTACAATACAAGTGGGATAACGGCGAATGGATATTATCATTCGAAGGCGAATATCCAAATGGAACCTGGCGTTTGAAATTCTAGCATAATTATTTGTATGGAAAAGATTATTTGCAGTGGCGCACTGTTCTATACATTAGATACTCATAGATTTTTATTTCTACATAGAACTAAAGGAAAACAAAATAACCTTTGGGGACTTGTAGGCGGTACCAATGAAGGTGAAGAAACTCCGTGGGAAAGCCTACAGCGTGAAATTTCTGAAGAAATCGGTACTAGGAAGATTAAAAAAACTATACCTTTAGAAACGTTTGTTAGCAATGATGACAAGTTTCAATTTCATACATACTTGTGTCTTGTAGAAAACGAATTTATTCCTATACTCAACGACGAACATGATGGGTATGCATGGGTATCATTTTCAAAGTGGCCAAAGCCGTTACATCTTGGATTAAGAAACACACTGCAAAATAAAACTAACCTACTTAAATTAGAAACAGTATTCAAGCTAATAGAGTTGATATGACGAAGGATAATATGCAAGATAAAGATAATATAAAACACACTCCGTTTGGCTATGAAATAACTTGGATTGCTGAAGAATCGTATGGTGGGAAAATTTTAGTATTTGACAAATTATCAAAAACAGACTTTTGGTTTAATAATAAAACTGAAAAGTCTTGGTTTGTTAATAATGGCTCGTTTGTTTTTAGATGGATAGATACTGCAACAGGACAGGTGTTTGAAAGAGAAGCATCTGAAGGGTTTGTGTTCACTGCAAAGCCTCTTGTTCCGTGTGCAATACAATGCACTGTGCCTGGCAGTATAGCAGAAGTTAATAACGGAACCAATGACGATCATTTTATTGTTGTTAAGAAAGAAAGCTATTAATGAATTTACTAGACAGCCCTAAAGTACAAAAAGATCTACGCAACTATGAAAATGCAGTTAAAAAAATTGTTAATACTAATATAAAACAAGATTTTGAAAAGTTATTAATTGAATACAAGTTACAAATAACAACAATTAATGATCTGCATAGTTCGTCAACTCCGGGTGAGATCAAGCCTAGTTCTATTCAAGAACATGTTAGAGGGTTAGGTCAGCTACGAAATAAATTAGATAAATTAGTAGTAGACTCGCGTTAAATATTATCCATATTCTTGATCTTCATAGTTCCATACATAGCCGCATGTGATGTACATTGGTAAACGTATGTAGTATTATTAGTAATAGAATCAGCTACACGCCAGTATAACATTCCGCTTGATTTACCCTGTGCATTTGAATCAAGTGACACAGTTCCGTCTGCAGCAACGTGTGCTAAATTACTAGTTAATCCAGTTAACGTATTGTCTTGTAGTTCAAAAGGATGTCCACCAATATCATCTAGATCAAATGCAATAGTAGTACCAGTTAGTACTGTAATAGTAGGGTTATTGCCGCTGTAATGACTGTTAATTGTATATGCACTTGTACCTATGTTTCCCATTCTAAGTGTAGCAATAGCGTGTTCGTAAACATCATGCACGTCTATGCTTGCTGCTTGTATGTCTGTTAAAGTACCAAACGAAGTTACTCCTGCAGATGCTGTTATAGTTACTGAATCACTAGCTTGGTTTGTTGTAAGAATAATTCCAGTTCCAGCAACAAGTGAAAGTGTATCAGTTACACTATCTGCTTCAACGTTATTTTGTCCAAGAACTGATACAACACTAAACGCATTTTGGTTAGTATCGCCACCACCACCGCCACCTCCGGTTGAATTAATAGTTATAGCATCGCCTGCTGGATTTGTTACTAGGGTTACATTAGATCCTGCAACAAATGTAAGTGTGTCAGAATTTGTATCTGCAACAATATCGTCTTGCCCAGCTACGCTTATTGTGCCAAAATTATTTGGTATTGATACTGCACTAGTATTTCCTACAATGCTCCAGGCAGTTCCGTCCCATTGCCAAGTGGTATTACCTTCTGTAAATGTATCGTCTAATGTTGGTGTGTTTGGAAAATTTATTGCCATTGTTTACCTCTTACTGTATTTATGTAGTTGTTGGTGTCGCACGTTGAAGTGTTAAATTTTGACCACTTATCTCTACCGGTTGTCTTCCATACTTGTCAAATAAAACTTTAGTGCTTGCACCTAGCAAACTTGTGTTAAATTGGGTATAATCTGTATCTGAAGCAGTGTCGTACATTACAGGTTTTGCTTCAGCTAATAATTTTGTTTTTAGTTGTAACGGTGTGCTTTGAGGGGTAACCTGTAAATGCAATGCTGTTACTCCTGCAACTTGTGGCGCTGCAAAACTTGTACCAGATAATGATACAATTTTATAGTTAGCATCTACTGGGCTATCTAAAGAAGTGTAAACATTTGTAGTGCTTACTGCTCCTACAATATTTTGTCCAGGTGCCCACATGTTTACTCTAGGCCCCCTACTGCTCGACCCTGCTGTTCTATCTTTATATACACCGTTATCGTTATAAACAAACTTGTCAATATTTCCAACTATAAATGCATTATCGCTATGTGGGCTACTACCTCTGTGATATTGAATACTTAAACCATTTATATTGAGTAGATTATCATAATCGTCGCCACCGTCAACATCACCTTTATAATAGTCATTTCCAGAAGCAATTGCAACATGTACTCCGGCAGCAATTAGTTCATCTACATCAGCATCTACTGAAGAAACTCTAATAGGAATTCCACGAGCACCGCCGCCCAACGGTACTACTACTCCGACATTTTGCCAAACTTCTAGATCGGTACTATAGTCAGTCCCCCAAATCCACGTACTACCTCTGTAGACTCCGCTTGTTGGATTACCCGTTTGTGAAGTTGAATATCCCCAACTCATATTAACAACAGTTGGACGACCATTTGTTTTTGCATTATGCCATTCTTTTATCACATCAAAACAATCAGCAATAGGAGTACCTGTGCCGGAATCTCCTGAACCTTCTAAGCCAGATATTTTCATAGAGTATATATGTGCATCTTTTGCAAATCCGTATACATTACCTGCTGTTATGCTTGCACATAATGTTCCATGCCCGTCGAGGTCCCTGTTGTAGTTCGCATTCTGTGTACCACTTACAACAGACTGTGCAGTATACCAGTCTATAGCCTTAACTCTACTTACGCCATTGCTGTCTATAAAGTCTGGATGATTTGGCTCAATACCGCTATCTTGGATAACAATGTCTACCCCTTTACCTGTTAGTGCATATGGAAATGTATTATCTGATGTTTCCCCACTTCCGTACCCATTAGTTTCCATTATACTTCTACGCAGGCCCCAGTTGACATAAGTGTTATTATCAAATGTTAAAGGTTTTGTAAAATTACCTATTTGTGTAGAATTAAATCCGATTTGAATATCTGTTCGTTGATCAGGTGGTATTTCAACAGCAAGCACTCTAGCATCTGCTTCGAGAGCAGTTGCTTCTTGGTCTGTAAGCATAAAATGTGTTTGTCTTTTTGAAGCAGGTCTTGGATTAGCAATGTCAACACTTCTATTTGGAATAGGGCCAGCACCAGAACTTGCTGTTATTTCTGCTTCAATTTCAGAAAGATCTACGCCTTTATGTACAACTACTGTATATTCTTTTTCCATTTATACTAAGCTCGCCCATGCGCCATTTTCGTATACTTGTGCTTTATTTAATGTACTATCATATACCATGTCACCATTAACTGAAGATAAAGCATTTTTTTGTGTTGTTGTAAAACTAGGCAACCTAAACGGGCCGCCGCTAACAATAACACCGTCCGGTGCTGTTAGTGTTATAGTATTTGCACTATCAATAGTAGGCGTGCCTGTTGATGTAGATACAAATTTATTTGCGTATGCAGTGTTACGTACTGTTAAATCATTTTGTACAGTTAGGTCTGATGATGTAGTAACTGGTGGAGTAATTACAATTCCGCTACTATCATCAGTGTCAATAATACTAGAACCTATTGTAAAGTTACCATTAGAGTCTCCTGCTGCAGCATTTTGAAAAGTAAATGCTCCTGAACCGTCTGTAGTAAGTACTTGCCCAACAGTTCCATCTGAAATTCCTAAATCAGTTATAGCCGTTGGTGTTGGAAAACTAGGTTGTACCCATTGATTACTATCGTCATCTGCTACATAAACAAAAAACTTACCGTTTGTGCTATTATACCATATATTTCCGCTTTGTGGGCTTTCGGGTGCAGTATCGCTTACACTTATACTCGAAGCGCCGCTGCCTGTACCTGCGCCAGGGTCTGCATTAGTTATGGTATTACCCATATTTGAGTGGTAACTACACCAGTAATATAATGTAACAGGAGTTGTACTTGTAATTGTTATTTGTATGCTACGCTGTGTTGACTTTGCAAAGCCTGCTATGTATTCTGCCTTTGTTACAGGATCGTTTTCAAGTTTATAAATTACCTTATTAAGGTAAGTTGTTCCACTGCCAAGTTCGCCATTTGCATTATCTGCACTAAAATTTATTGGATGTATATTTGCAGTTGACCCTTCTGCATTAGGATAAAATTCGTTTGTTTGATTGTTTTGATTGAATATATAAGTAAACCCAGTAACTAAACTTAGTTCGGGCTTATACACACCATCTATGAAATATTTGTTGCCTGCTTCAACACCGTCGGGGTCTACCCCTACAGTAACAGCATATTCAACAACTCCAACTCCGGATGAAGTTAAATGTTCGCTGATGTTGTTATCTGTTAAAACGCTGAAACCGCCTGCAACTCTACCAGAATATAATCTAAGGGTATTGGACTGCTTATCAAAAAATACCTCACCACTGTTACCAACATTTCGATCTAGAAAGTCGTCTGGCCTAGGTATAATCCTAATTCTATCTACTACTGGTGCTGAATTTGATGCCATAACTTATTATCCTATCCTTATACTATATTTATTCAATACTGCATCTAACTTTAAATTAGTAATATAAGTAGTTATATCGGGAGTTTAATAATGACAGAAGTGCATACACTAAATGCTTTTACTACGCCAATCTTTGCTTTACGTTATGATAATAGTGAAAGTTTAAAACAGGAAGTTGTGCCGGTTTTTAAAGAAATAGAAAAATCTGATGACAAGCCGTTTTACTACGATAACGGTTATACTAGTTATAATCCAAAAAGTAATATTTTAGAGTTAGATGAACTCTTTTCGTTTAACCAGTTTGTCAATACATCAATTGAACAAGTACATGATAGATTAAATCTAAACAGTCGCGTTGCAGCGATGAACAGCTGGTTCAGCATAGGAAGAAAAAATAGTATGCACGAAAAACATAATCATCTTCCTAGCGTTTGGAGTGGAACATATTATGTACAGGCAGAAAACGATGACGGGAATATTACTTTTTTCAATGAACATTTAAAGTCCAACTGGCCTTTTTGTGAAACTGGTCTTGAAGATACTTATACTAGACAACTTTTTACAATTCAGCCCGAAACCGGATTATTATTAATTTTTCCAAGTTATTTAGAACATCAAGTTCACTTGAACAAAACAGATAACGAAAGAATAGCAATATCATTTAACTATGGTAATTTAATTTAAAGGAAAACATATGGAACAACCTACTGACACTAATACTAATACTAATACTAATACTAA
>Ga0307488_10001183_pt1 | contig 21801 bp, 23 predicted proteins | sample SB02metaG_FD_202248 | JGI IMG/M metagenome (GOLD analysis project Ga0307488, IMG submission 202248) | Sea-ice brine microbial communities from Beaufort Sea near Barrow, Alaska, United States - SB 0.2 | ecosystem: Environmental > Aquatic > Marine > Coastal | place: USA: Alaska | collected... | reverse complement strand
AAATAAATAAAAATGAAAAATAATTTATTATTTAACAATTAATCAAATGAGTTATCGAAACAATGGAATAAAAGTATTAAACAAACATCTATCTAATCAAAAGAATATTGAAATTTTAGATAAATGCGTGTTTTATTATTGTTCAAATAGAGATGAATATTTAAGTAATATTTATGAAATAATTGAAATGATTTGCGACAAAGTTAAATTAAAAGATATTATATTTCGAGTTAAAAATAAACTGATTGGAATAAACTCAGACGCTTTTAAAGATATCCAAGATAAAATAAAAGAAGAAGAATCATTTATAATTAAACCGTTTGAAATTGACGAAGGCGTGCTAGAGTGCGGAAAATGTGGTAGTAAAAAAACATATTCTTATACTAAACAAACGAGATCAGGCGATGAATCAACGACAGTATTTGCTATTTGTTGTAATTGTAATAATAGTTGGAAAATGTAAAATAAAAACGAATAAATTTTTTAATATTTTATAATTTTAAGAATTATAAAATGAGAATAATCAAATTACTAAATACAATTAGTCCAGAAATATATTTCAATAACATTTTTGAATACCTGTTTGGGTCACGTAATTATCGAATTACACAATATTTTTTAGGAAAAATAAAATCGGTTGGATTATCTAATTCAAAAACAACTGGTGAAATAACTGTTAACTTATTAGAAAATAAATCGTTTGAAATAGTATGTAAAAAACCATTCTTTTTTAAACAAAATTTCAATTCTTTTCAAAACATGTGCATATTTAAAAAAAAATACAATTATATTTATAAAAAAGTTGAAAAGTTTATATCTATTAACAGTCAATATGAAAAATATACAAATACACTTTCATTTAACAAAAGCACTTTTTTAATTCATCCAGTAAATTGAATATGTTTTAATTCATTAACGTTGATGGAATCATAATATTGTCAACTACATGTATCAAACCATTTTTTCGATAAATATTAGGAACTTTGATAGATGTATTTCGATGTAAACGTACACCAGATAATTGACACCAATTACATAATAGACGGGAATACATTGAATCGTCAATCATTGTGTTGAGATACATCGCTTGACTACTACTTAGCATTTCATAACTAACCTTTTTATCTAGTGTATGAAATAATACTATTTCTCTAGCTGTATACAAATCCATGTTTTCAAAAAATTGTGGTGGATATTTTATTAGTAAATATTCATTTGAAGGGATAAACATGGTAAAATTAGCTTGTATATCATTTAATCTTCCATATAATTCAGCCTTAATAACTAAATTATAAAAAATAGAAAAATCACTATTATCTTGTAGTAATCCTAAAATACTTTCAGGACTTGTGTTTAAGTGAGTGATATTTTTTCGAATAGGTGGAACTGTATATTTATATTTCGGGTCATTTGGTTCATGATTTCCTTGTAAACTAACCATTTTTATTTAAAATAAAAATATTTAAATATTTTTATTTTAATTTGTAATACGTAAATATTGTAGTTAAAAGTAATATCGAAATAAATATTATTATCATTTGTACAAACGAATGATTGTAATTGTTTTCAATACCTGTTGTACCCCCGTTTAATAAAAAGTAAAAAATCGAAGATATGATTATAAACGAATACCCTAACCAAAACCATAATTGTTTGTTTATTTTTGGTTGAACTACAAATAATATATATATGAAAGTAAAAAAAGGTATCCAGTGTAATAAAATATCATTTGTGAGTTTTTCTATAAAACTTTGGTTAGATATATGCTTGTTATTTGATCGAAACCATATAGTTATAAATCCAACTACTAGTACAGGAACTGTAAATAAATATATTCCCAATAAAAAATCATATTTCTTAATAATAGTAGATATTACAATAGTAATCATAAGTATTATAAAATATACATACGTAAAAAATTGAAATTTGTGTAAGTTCATTTATTATAAGTAAACAATTAAAATGTTATTCTTTTCTCTAAATAGATTATGTCGTTTATATTATATTTTATAATATAAATTATGTTGTTATTTAATTTAAAAATATTACCTCATTTTCAATACTTCTAACACAAGAAAAGATTTCTACTTCTCCTTTTTCCCATCCAGGTTTGCTTTTCAAACAATCGATTACTTTGTCTGTACCCCAAAAAGAATGTGAAGCAACTGGATTATTTTCAATTCCATGACCTAATGTAATACATTCCCAACCTTCAATATATACAGTATGACTATTTTCGACTACAAAGCTATAAACAAATGGTATATTATGAACTTTTGATTTACAAATATCTACTGGAAATGTCCAGTCATTTTGATGTTTGATAGGATGCCATTCTGTGACTAATAGTTTCGAACATTCACATAATTCTTCATCGGGTTTTATATCTGATTCAATACATCCTAAGCTATATGTTTTTTCGCAATCAACACATTCTAAAGATGGTAGATCATCATAAATATTATTATGTTTTAAATCGTCTAACTTTAATTTTGAATCTAATTCCACCAGCTTATTTGTTCCATTTGATGATATTGTTTTCATAACACATAATAATCGATTGTATCCATTTTCAGTTTTTAATAAGTCTCCTTTTTTAAGATTTCTAATTAATTTATGACCGTCGTTGGTTTCGATTCGACAAGTTCCTGAAAAACACCCACCAGTAGGTTGACTAAAACATCTCATAGAAAGAGTTACAGGTTGGGAATTTGTTGGTGAATTGTTTCCACCTCTGTAATTTGGTGAATTGTTTCCACCTCTGTAATTTGGTGAATTGTTTCCACCTCTGTAATGATTATAGTGTTTAATGCTTGGTTCCGGGGGAGGTATTTTACCAAAATCTATTTCCAATTTGTCAATTATTTTTTTTTGTTCTTCAGTGGCGTAATTTTGGACACTTGGATCTTTAAAATTATTACATTCTTGGTAGAAATGTGCATCGTATAATGATCTTATATAATGCTTTCCCCATTTATTATAGTATTTTTTACAACTACATGCAATATCGATTTGTTCTTCAAAAATTCCATTTGGATATTTTTCCTTATACTCTTTTATAAGTTTTAGATGTTCAGACAAATCATTAAAAGGAATATTATCTAAAACTATTAATTTATTAGCAAACTCAAGAAAACAATCAATTTTTGGATCATCTTTCATATAATTAGGAACCAATGTATTTGTTAATGCATGAATAAAGGCAGTTCCGACAAAACCAGCATCTGGTATATAAGAAAAGTTACCTGCAAAATGATGAGAAATGTCATGTAACAGTTTAGAATCTAATGAATATCCAAATCCAAATGTTTTTACAACACTTGAATTATTTGGATTGGATTCTTTGTATTTTTCTAATTGTGTGCCCCACCCTCTAGGGGGTGCATAACTGGGTAAGCCATCAGTTAAAAGATAAATCTCTCCGTGTTTATTGTTTTGTAATCCGGTAAACAAACCTCCCCATAAATCAGTTGTGCCCCCAACATTAATATTTTTGATAATATTTAGTGCGTTTTTTTTACCGTTATCATTCATCCATGTTAATGGCATTGTTAATTTAGCATTAGATGAAAAAGTTACCAGAGATAATCGATATTCTTCTGAAAGGCTTTTTATAATAACTTTAACTGAATGACATACGATGTCATGATAACTAAGCCCACTTCTTTCTGTATTTCCTTCATCATTTTGATATGTAGCTTCAGTGTTCATAGAACCAGAAATATCCATGACAACTGTTATGTCTTTTTTGGATTGTTCGATTTTTGGAATATTTATTTCGTCTTTCATGAGTGCTCTATTTACAATTAATTGTGATATTTGTAAAGGTTCGCGAGTTATTGGATCATTTCCGTTTTCTCTAATCCATTTTTCAATAGCTTCTCTTTCATAAGTTACCCCATTACTAGGTGTAATGACTGGGTTTTTTAATTCCATAATACTTTTTAAAGTAATTGGACATTTATTTTCTGTAAATTGCATTATATTATTTGAATATTTTTAAATATAAATTTAAAAATTCAATTTTAAATTCAAATGAGATTGTTTTATTTAATTAGTTTTTGTATTTTATGTCAATATTTAGTATTAGCTTTTTATTCTTGTAGAAAAGTTGATGATTGTATAGTTGATTGTTTAAATATACCATCAAAATTTATATATAATTTAAGAAATATGTCGTCCATATGGTTTCCTGTTTTACAAGATGACGGTAACTGTTATTTACATAATGATATGACTCATCGAGATAAGTTATTTTAATTTAATATAAATAAAAATGGTGCATAATATTGTGCTAACCCCAAAAACGGATAAAGTTAAATTAGGATCAGAACCTTTATATAATTTTCCAATTTTAGACATATGAAAATATAAATATATTATAGATAACAATAAAACTAATCCAAATCCACACCAAAAAATTACTTTATTTTGTATTTTAATATTGGTAAAAAATAATATGTATATAAATACAACAAACGGGAAAAAGTGTGTCAATACATCAAGTATAAATACAATTTCATCTGACATATTTGAAACTCTGCATTTTTTATTGATCCATAATAAATTTGTAATGAATACCGGTATTGTAAAGACAAATACACCTAGTAAGAAATCATATTTTTTAATTATTATCGATATTATAATAGTTATAAATAAAAATATTAAATATTCGCATGTAAAATAATTCAAAAAAGATATTTGGGTATCATTATTCATTTATTATAATTAAAAATGATTTTTAATTATAAATATTTTATTAATTAAAATGGATAACGTGAATAAACTATTTTATGTTGAAGTTGAACCGATGTATATGACAAGTAATATATATAAGGTAATACTTTCAAAAATAAAAGAAAAATATATAAACACATGTTCTGAAAAAAATGGATATATATTAGATATATTAAAAATAAATCACATTGATATATCAGGAATAAATGATTGTAGTAATAATTTGTTTTTTAAAGTAGATTGTGAAATACAAATGTTGTTACCTACTATTGGGAAAAAATTAGATTGCAATATAGACATGATTTTTCAACATGGTATATTTTCTGGATTTAAAAATCTAAAAGTATTAATTCCAATTAATACTCTTGAAAATTGGGAACACGATCATTCTAGCAATGTTTTTAAAAAAGGGGACAAAAAAATACAAGTAAATGATCCAATCCTTGTTGAAATTACCGATATAAGATATGAAAATTGTAAATATAGTTGTATTGGAAAGTTAGTTTGAAAAATAAAAATGAAAATTTAAAGATGTTGGATATAAATAAAAATGAGTCAACAAACGTACGAACATAAATTTAAAACAAGTCTGTTACAATTTTTAGATGAATTAATTGAACAATATCCTACTTATCCAAGTATTGTAATAGTAAGAATTTTTATAAAGGATAAAATTTCAGCTAAAAATTCTATTTCGACATTTGTTGAAAAAGTTCTTCCTTATCATACACTGGTTGAAAAGAAAAATGAAATTCTATTTACTGAATTAGATGTAATATACAAATCATGTTTTGGAGCCACTACTAAAAGGAGTGTCGAAAATTTAAAAACTATTTGGACAAAATCTGATGATGATAACAAAAAAGCTATTTGGAGATGGATTGATTTCTTTACTATGCTGAGTACGAAATATCACAAAAAATTTATGACTCATATATCATTAAAATCTGAACAAGAAAGAATAGATAAATTATATAATTAATTTTTATAAATATTTATAAAAATTTAAGGTCTAGTATTACTAGACTGTTTACCTTGAAGACAATCTTTCATTTGTTTTTTTCGAATCTGTAAAGTTTTTTTACGAAGTTTTGTGGGATTTTGTTGATATAAATCAAAATCTCTATCAATTGAATTTCTGATTTTCAAAAAAGTTTTAATTTGTTTATGGCATTTTTTTTTTATTTTTGTTGTTTTTTTTCTAGATAAATAACCACGCATTCGTTTTTGTATTTTTGTTGCTTTTTCGTTTACTTTTTGTTTTCTATATTCTGCAAGATCTTTTAGCATTTTTGTATTCACTTGTGCAACGTCTACCGGTAGTTTACTTTTCATTCTATATTTTATTTTCAATGGTTTCAAGAGATTTTGAATTATATTTCTTTTCGTTTTGGGACAAGGAACATTTACTTTCTGACATATTTTATGTAGTTGATACATATTCATATTTTCTAATTTTTCGATTACATTCATTTATTATAAATAAAAAATTTATTTATAAAATTATACATACAGGCTACTTAATATTTCTTTTGTCGTTTTGTCTTCATCATCATGTTTTAATCTATTTTTAGATAACATTTCGATTGCTTTTTTAAAATCAGAATATGTTAACACAAAACGATGTTTTTCATCTAAATTAAAAACACGTTGTGCGTGTACTAATTTAGTTTTAGACAGTAAATTTTCGATTGCACCACCAAGATCTTCAAACAACTCTTTATTTTCTTCAATCATCTTTTTACATTTTTTAGGGGTCATTGTAGTATCCCATTTCATTTCTTTTATTTTGTGAAATAAAATATCTGTTAAATCTTGTGGGTCGTATTCTTCAATTCTATGTATCCATTGGAATCTTCTTTCCAATCCTGGATTTACAGAAAAAAAACATTTTTTAATTTCATCTTCGTATCCAGCAAGAATACAACAAAATTTATCCCTATTTTCTGATAAAAAAGCATTTAATGTATCAATTGCTTCTTTAGAAAAAGAATCTTTGTCTTTCTGCCCGGGACCCAATGCATAGGCTTCGTCAATAAATAATACACCACCTAGACATGAATTTAATAATTTTTTAGTTTTCACAGCGGTGTGTCCTAGGTATTCCCCAACAAAATCTTCGCGTTTAGCTATTTTAAATATATTTTTATCAGAAAGGATACCTAATTTGGCATAAATATTGCCAATAATTTGTGCGACAGTTGTTTTACCACTTCCTGGTGGTCCTAATATAACAGTATGAAGATAATCATCACCACGAGTATTTAAATCTTGAAGATAATAAATAACTTGGAAAAAAATAGATTCTTTTAATTTTCTCATACCAATCATATTTTGTAACTCTAAAAGTTCTGGTAAAATATTCCATAATTTTTTAACCTTTATATTACTATAATAAATCTTTGTTTGTGCAAGTTCAATCAGGGATGATAAACTGGTAATTTTTGGTGCTAATTTAAAATTAAAGCGTGCTCTCTTTTTACGTTTTTTACTTGATGTGTCAAGAAGTCGTCTTTTGGGAGGTTGAGTTATCCCTACAATACTATCTTGCCATTTTTTCAAAAATTTTTCTAAACTAATATATTCTTTTAAATCATTATCCCTACTCATTTATTATATCTCAACATTTTTTTTAGATATAAAAATGAATATATTTATAAAAAAAAAAAGAAAATAAATGGGAATTAAAAACTTGCACTCTTTTTTAAGGAGTAAATGTCCTGAAATATACAAAACAGTTCATTTATCTGAATTTTCATATAGAAAAATTGCAATTGATATTTCATTGTATATGTTTAAATATAAAACTATTTTTGGGGATAAATGGCTAGATGCTTTTATTAAACTTATTGCGTGTTTAAGAAAAAATGAAATACACTGTGTCTTTATATACGATAACGGAGCCCCTCCTGAAAAAATGTCTGAACGAGAAGAACGAGCCAACAGAAAACAAAAACTAATTGATAAAATAAAAAATATTTCTGATAATATCGAGTTGTATTTTCAAACGGGAGAACCATCTCAATTATTAATAGATATATATTCTAAAAATCAACCACCTAAATTAACAAGATTATTGACTCCTGCCAGGAGTGAACATCTATTTGATATTTCAGTAGCAGAAAAATATTTAGAAAAAGTAAAAAAACAAGTTGTAAATATTGATTATTCTGATTTTCCATTGACTCGGAAATTATTTGATATTATTGGCGTACCTTATTTTGATGCCGTATTGGAAGCAGAAACAACTTGTTCTCATTTATGTCATAGCGATGTAGTCGATGGTGTATTGTCTGAAGATACGGATGTATTAGCTTATGGTACACCATTGTTCTTAACAAAAATTAATACATCCGCAGAAACATGTGTCATAGTGAAAATAGACGATATACTCGAGTCACTAGAACTAACTTATTTTCAATTTAGAGATTTATGTATAATGTGTGGATGTGATTATAATAAAAATATACCTCGAGTTGGAAGTCAAACGGCTTATAAATTATTGAAAGAATATGGATCTATTGATGATTTACCAGAAAAATTTGATATATCTATTTTGAATCATGAGAGAGGTAGAGAACTATTTACATTAGACGATCAGTTAAAATGGGAAATACCTTTTTGCAGAGAACCAGAATGGTCTGAATTAAAGTTATTTCTTTTTAAAAATAATAGTAGAATCAATGTAGACTATTTAGAAAGGTGTTTTAAATCAAAAGAAATAGTTTTTGAAGATAGCGGAGAAGATAGTAGCGACAATGAATAAAAAGAAATAAAATTATAATAAAAAGTATATTATTATAATTTACTACATAATTTTTTAATATCTTCTAAAATTTTATCTAATTCAATATAACTTGTATATAAAGGTGCTATACCTCCTAACATATATACTCTATCTAATTTTTTACGAATCTTTTGATCTTTATCTAAATGTTTTACTTTATCGTATTTACAAGCTACATTATAGTAATATGGAATCCATGCATTATCAAACATCTTTTTTATTTATTAAATATATATTTAAATTTTATAATAAAAATGGTTCGTAAAATAGAACAAAAAATAAGTTCATTTAATAAACGTCAAATAGAATATATTTTTTATAAATTAAAGGGTAATAAGGATAATTCATTATCAAAAAAAGATATGATAAAAAGAATACTATATCCTTTAAAACAATCAAATCAATTTCTATATCATCCAGATAATATAGATAAAAGTTTTGATGTTTATATTGACAAAAATCCAGAAGATACTATTTCCATTAAATATAAATCATACGAGGACGTGAAAAATACTATTTCCAAATTAGAAAGGTTATACAAAAAATACAAGTATACACACAAACGCATTTTCCAAGTAGCAATGATATTAAAAGTGAGATTAAGAATTATTTATAAAAATCATAATAATAAAAAAAAATCATATAAACTAGCTGATAAATATTTAAAATTTTTAAACAAACGAACTAAACAAGATGAAGAAGATAGAAGGAAAATGATATTTAATTAAGGATACTCATAGACATAATAGTAACACCAATTACAAACATTGTTTAAATATTTGTTTTCGGTATCTCTCCAATCATAATTCCGATAATCTTTATAATTTTTTTGTAAAGCTGTTTTTGGATTTTTTAGTGTTCTTTTACATGATATACAACGTTTGTTTATAATGTAACTTAAAATAAGTCTTCTTAAATCATCATTACTAAAAACAATTTGAGAACTCATATTTATTTAAAAATAAAATTATTTTTAAATAAATATGAAATTAAACTTAAATAGTATAAATTATTATTTTTTAACATGCTGTAATGACAACAGAATTAAACATATTATAAACGAATTCAAAACGTATAATTTAATCCAAGTTAATCCAGTAATGAATATTGGTAAATTCCGATCTACTGCTACCGGTTTTAGTAAAATATTAGATATGGCATCTGTTACACAAGATAAAAATAAACCTTTTCAGCCATTTGTTATATTTGAAGACGATGTAAAAAAAAATCGTGAATTTCCATCTACTATCGTTATTCCAGATAACACTGATATTTTATATATTGGGTTAAGTGAGTTTGGTTTCAATAGTAAAAAACAAACCCATGATTTTAATGTGTATTTTAAAAATATTAATAAAAATTTAGTTAAAGTTTATAATATGCTATCCATGCATGGTATAATAATATGTTCATTAAGAGGAATGTTATCATTTCAAAAGTGTTTGGTTGAAGATTTTTGTAAGAATAGAGCAACTGACATTTCAATATCACAATTACAACCATATTTAAATATATATGCTCTTAAAAATCCATTGGTATATCAATATGGAAAAATAGGGGGGATTGAGGACCAAACAAAAATAGACTTATTAGACAAAGACGATAATATCATGCCCGATAACGATAAAAATAAAGATAGTTTTTCTATTATAAGTTTGTATACAGAAAATAATTTGTCGGGCATAAATGTATATACGAAAAATTATTTTTAAATTTTATATCCATTACTTTTGAACTTTTTATATCTTTTGTCTAACCAATCTGCTGTAATTTTATATTTACGAAGAGATAATAAATGCATAAAACGTAAATTTGGATAGTTACCCCATTTTTTAATGTCCTTGTATTCTGTTATTTTACTTCTATCAAAATCAATTAATTTTACATCACCATTTAAATCAATCATAATATTTAATGGATTCATATCATTATGTATAATCCCAACTTCTTCATCTAATTTTTTATATAGATTCCATAATTGTTTTTGGTGTTTTTGGCTCATTTTTTTATTTCTATACAAATCTACAAGTCTTTCTGACATGGCATCCATTACCATAAAAGATGGTTCTTTTTTATCTCCACAATAAACAGAATGCACTTTACAAGTTACATAATATTTATATGAAATTTCCTGCATTCTGGCTTGTTTTAAAAACCCCATTACACCAGTCGCACCGTCACCGCATTTTACTCCTTTTTGAGTAACTTTAATTGCGTATTTTTTATTATTATGGATTAATTGTATTACTGTACCTTGGCGTCCTGGTACACCTAAACGCTTAATATTTGGAATATGTAAGGGTTCTGATATTTGTAAGACCTTTTTCTCCCAATCTTTACCAATTATATTTTCTAATATATTTTGAAATTTTTTAACTTTTCCATATTTTGTGTCATAAAATGTAACTGAATTCAATCTTTCTTTACGATATTCCATGTTTAATTTTTTCGGATTATTTTTTAATAATTCAGAAAAATTTATATTTTGTAAAGGTAATAATAGAACATTTATAATTTGTTTTTTATTTAATGTTGTTTTTTTATTAAACATTCTAAAATATATCTGGAGTAAACTTTCTTTACTTAGATTATTTAATTTAGATATTTCTTCTTCCATTTATTATAAATATTTAAATATACAATTTAAATATTAAAATGAAAATAATTGCATTTGATATTGGGAAAAAAAATTTTGCATTTGTAATGGAAGAAGTAGATGATGAAAAATTAAAAACGATTGTAAACATTCCTAAAAAAGAACGTTATAATAAAGATGGAACATGTACCGATGAATTTAATACATTGTTACAACAAGTATATTTAACAGGTAAAATATTAATGGTAGAAAATATGGATTTAACATATGAATGTGACAAAAAAAAATATCTCGATCCACGAATATATTTAAATATGATTACTGAAATGGATAAATACAAAAAACAATTTGATGAATGTGACGTATTTTTAATTGAGAGACAAATGTCTTTCGGAAAGAAAAAAACAAATACGATGGCATTAAAATTAGGGCAACATTGTTATTCGTATCTCTTAATGAAATATTTAAATAACAAAATTATTATTGATTATCCAGCTTACTATAAAACACAAATATTAGGAGCACCTAAAAAATTCGGTAAAATTCCAAAAACTTATAAAAATGGTAAAACTGTCCAAATCCAAGATAATAGAAAAAAATGGTCTGTTAGGATATCAAACGATATTTTACAATTAAGAAATGATACAAAATCACTTGAAATTATAAATGATACAAAAAAAAGAGATGATATGTGCGACTGTCTATTAATGACAATTACTTTTAGTTATTTGTATTTTATAAATAAAACTAAATTTTCGTATTAAATAAATGTTGTTGTATAAAAAAGGAGAACCATGTATGCAAAAAATGAGAACAAACGGGAACAAATGAAATATCGAATGACACCGCAAAAATTTATTAAAAAATGCGATATTTCTTTAAAAAATTGTCAAAAATTAGGGGGGTTGATTAATACAGGGGATAGCTGTTATTTAGATAGCGTGTTATTTGCATTGTTAGCAATTCCTAATAAATTTGTTAATAAATATATTTTGTTTAAAAAAATAAACAAATACAAATCGTTTTTAGAACTATTACAAAAATATTTAATTTACCTTACAGAGGAAATAAGAGTTAAAAATACGTTTCAAGTTTGTACTCCATTTCGAAACATTATTAAAAAATACCAAGTAAGTGGTATGCCAAATTTTAGTTTACCTGGTCAACAAGAAGCAGGTGAATTTTTAATATATTTCTTAAGTTTATTCAACAGTCAAAATGTAGCGGTTACACAACATACCTCATATGCAACAAACTCTACGTCTAAAAAAGTTAAACTAAAGGATTTAATACAGACTCATACAAGTATAGATAAAAATGCAAGTATTGTCGTGTTTATAGATAGTTTTACACTTTTTGATAAAAGAAATTTAGATAATCATGTTTACCATTTTTTAAAACATAGAGAAGACACCGGTATACTTGATGAAAATAATTTGTTTACACACAGAGACAAAAAATATATTCGAAAGATTTCATACAATCAGATAATAGACGCACCACAATTAATTTTATGGGCACAGCGTGCTAATCCCATCACTAATACTGTTCTTAGAACTAGAATTATTCCAAATAGAATAATTTCCTTAAGAAATAAAAAAAAATTAAGATTATATTCAATAGTTTTACATCTTGGAAATATTTCAAATGGTCATTATATTACCTATTTTAGAAATAAAAAAATGTGGTATCTATATGATGATGTATCTAGACATGTTTCTGAAATAGGTGATTATACACAACTTTTAAATTTTTATCCAAATGTTTCAACACATGGAGTTCTCTTTTTTTATGGTTGAATAATCATTTTAAAAATATATAGTATTTTTAAAATGTGTAATTTTAGTAAAATATCAAATAATATTGTGTTTGTAATTCGTTCTGGAAATAAAGATTTATTAAAAAAACAATTACATCTTTTAAAAAAATCTAATCTAAAGGTTATTCCTTATTCTAATTTCCCAAATTGGCATGGTGCTCATGAATATCTCTTACATATTCTTCAATTACAAAAATATGAATGGGTTATAAATATTGATTTAGATGCATTTGTATTTAGCCTACGGGGTATTTATAGAACAATGAAATTTATGAAAAGAAATAATTATGTTATATCTGGACCACCTGATGGTGGTACATACACTCTTCGAAAAGGGTATCCTTATATTTTTAATGCTTTTTTTAATATTTTTCATATGAAAAAAATATATTTGCACGATTCTGATTTTGAAAGTTTAAATGAAAAATGTTTTGAATGGTTTAATTATAGTATTCACAGACGATTATCAGAATGCCAACAAATAGTAGAAGATATAAAAACAACATTTCCGTATCCAATTACCAATCATAATCATTCAGAAATGACAGAGCCGTATTATCCAATATTTATGTTTTTACAAGAAAAATATAAACATTATTTTTTTAAATGTAATGATAGTGAAGAATATAATAATTGTCCTGCTACTAATGTGTATGACCCTACTGGACAATTATTTTTAATTCATACATGGTTAGGACGTTTTTATGATACAAAATGGGTATATCAATCATTTGAAATGACTTTACTACGGCAATTGTTAGATCCGGACAATCCACTTGAAGACAATAAAAGAAGAATAGATTTCTTTTACGAAAAATGTAATGATAATTATTTTTAAATTTTTTTACTTCCAACAACATGGTTTTAAAATACAAAAATAAAAGTATACATCTTTATTAAATATTATTTAATGTAACAAATGATAGTATGCTATTCTTGATTTCTGTTGATAATTTTTGAATTAAATTATTCATAATTTAATTTATATTTATTTTTTTATTTTTTTTTTGTTTTATAGTTGTGTATGTATTATATATCTTATTTACACTACATAATTGATTTTTGATAAAAGGACCTAATATTTTTTCGTGAATTAAAAGACTATTTTTCTTAACTCCTTTTATTTCAAAAATATTTTTATTAGAACTAAAAACAGGAAAATCAGTATTATTATATTTAAATTCTTTCATTTCATCAGAAAATCTTATATCTGCAAAAAAATAATGCATACCTTGCCATCTTACATTACATATTTCATATAATTGATAACATCTATCAACTATTGGTGATTTTTCATGTAATTGAAAAAAAATATGATTAGATGGCAATTTTTCTATATCTAATTTGTTTATTTTAAGTTTTCTATCATTTGTTAATCTAATATTTTGAGTTAGACGTCCCCATAATTCGTCAAAATTATTGTGATATTCCCAAAGAAAACTGTATTTAGAATCAAAAATATTATCATTTATTTTTTGAATAATTATTTTAACTTTCTCAATGTATTTACTATATATATATCTATTCCCATTTTTAAAAAAAAATAAATAACATTTAGTGTTAGGTGGATGAATAATTGTATCACATATATTACATTTTGTATCACATGAGTGTGTTCCTTCTAAACACCCAGAATGTTTAAAAAAGTATATATCTGCATTTGATGATTTTTTTGTGGGTAAAAATCCTGCTATTTTTTTATGAACTATATTTGGTAAATTCATTTTATATTTTAACATGTAAACATATTAAAATCAATTTTATCTGAAACTATTTATTTTTCTTTTTTAGTTTTCTAGATTTTTTTTTTCGTTTAGGTTTTTTAATTTCTTCCTCTCCTTCGATTTTTATTTTTGGATCAAACATATTTCGGATTTCTTCCATCATTTTATATTTATTACATCTTAATTTGTATTGTCCTAATACAAAATCTTTTACTTTATAACCGACAAACAATGCTTGATCCAAAGGATTTGTTGATAACTTAATATAATACAGGTGATCTATCTTAATAAGACTACCATATTTTTTCTGATATTCAGGATCTTCTATTTTTTCGGATACTTTGTCTTTTATATTTCCGGTATCTGTAATAACATATTCCATTCGACTACCAGCATCGACTCTTTTGCCTCTTCTTCTCATTTTTTCAGCTAATTGAACCTGTGATGGTAAAGATTTTAGTATATATATTTCTTCTAATTTATTTTTATAAACATGACTTTGATTTTTACTTGGAGGCATGTTTTCCCATTCTGGTGGTATTTTCATATCGGCTAATCTTTTTAATCTTTTTTTAGGATCTTTTGACAGTTCTCTTATTTTATAATCACCTGTTTCTCCAACACTTTTAGTAATAATAAAATTTTTAAGATCTAAACTATAAGAACATAGTTTATTAAAACATATAATTATCTCATAAAGGACATCTTTTTCGAAACTTTTATTAAAAATCATCATAATTACTTTTTCATAAATATCTCGAATAAATTTACTGTTATCTCGACGAGCCAATAACACCCCTTTTTTCATAATTTTATCAGACACTTTACCATCTCTACCACAAGATAATGCCATATATCTTTTTTTTGTTAAAATAAAAAAACGCCAATATATTACTTCTTCAAACTCTAGTTTCATAGGTTTTGGAAATACGTTATTTTCGTACATTTCTTTTTCAACAGCAAAACAATAATCCCAAATTTCGGCAGCTGTTTTTAATTTTGGGAAATGTACATACGCACTGTCTGTATCCCCATATACTAATTTAGCACCATAATTATACTGAATTTCGTACGCTGCTTTTTCTATTGATTTTCTACCTTGAGCTGTTGTACACATAGCACCAGGTAGAAATGGGAGATAACCTCTTCTAACACCCATTGCACCATACATACTATTTGCGGATACTTTGTAAGCTAACTGTCTTTTATTTAAAACTGTAATTCTCGTCTTCATATCTTCACGTTTTTTATCATCATCACAATCTTTCAAATTTTCTTTAATATTTTTAATTTCTTTACGTGTTTCTTTACGAGCGTTTAACAAAAATTCTAATAGCGATGGCATAACCCCTTTTGGTTCTTTTAAAAATCGATATCTACGATGTGCACACATCGTTGTCTTTGGTTTTACTTTTCTTATTTGTGTATCATGTTCACAACCAATATGATCTTCCCATTCAATTATATTACAGTCACTGTCTGGAATAGAATCATCACGTACTAGTGTTGAATAATCTATATTATAAGCTATAATTGTAGTTGGGTATAGACTTGAAAAATCAAATGGAACTACTTTATCATAAGCTCCTGGTTCTGGTGGAAATACAGTGGCCCCCGTATAACTTTCATCTTCAGATGCCTTGTATCCATCTTTTTCAACAATAATATTATGTGTCATACAATATTTGTATACTTGTGAATACACTTTAATCTGTTGTCCCTGTGTGTACAAATAGAAAATAGGTACATTACATGTACTAGCCATTTCACATAGACCTACCCATGTTTGCAGAACTTCTACTAATTTATTACATAAAACCGTATCTTGTACACAATATTTACCAACTACTGACATTGCTTTTTGTGCACGTTTTGTATATTCCCCTTTTTTATTTCGTTTCATACCTTCGCGATAACATTTAAAAATACCTTTTGGTGTTAACGGGTCTTTTGTCTCTCCTAAAAAGAAATCAGAAATAGTTTTTAATTTGTAATTATTAAATTTATAATCACGTTTTACAAGTGGTAAAAGATCTACAAATAATCTACCTTCAGCATCTAAAAATTGAAATTCTTGATTTTTATAAGCAGAACTAGACCATTTAATTAATCTTTCTGGTGCGTGATGATATCTTCGACAACTCATTTGATCAAATTCATACATACACATTTCGCTCTTGGCACGTTCAATCATGTATGGTATGTCAAAATTAAGTATATTATAACCAACAATTAATTGAGGATTGTATTTTGTAATAAATTTAGTAAAACCTGTCAATAATTCTGATTCGGTATCAAATGCTAGTATTTCAACATTATTTCCTACTATTTTAGATTCAGGTTTTCCGAGTGTTAGTAGAAATCTTCTAAATTTATCATCTGTATCGTTTGGTCTAGATAATACACATGAAATTTGAAATACTTTATCACCTGGTTTTTTTGCACTAGGCATTGCATTGGGATTGGTTGAATTAACTTCAATATCAAACCCCATTATTAATGGTAAAGGCATTTTCATTTCGGTTTTTACTCTAGCTATATTTCTCCATTTAACAATATGTTCATATTTACAATATGTTTCTTTGTCGTATCCGACTATCTCTTTTCCTTTGAAGTAAAACCAACCAGCAGTTGAAATATCCTTAACACAAACCAATTGAAGAATTGCGTTTGAATCTTGTTCATGTACTTTTACGTTTACTTCCCCTATACCGCTAACAATAATAGGTCTTTTTAAACGATATATAACTTTTTTAATATCAAGTGGAGATGAAAAAGACAACATTAAAAATGGAAATTTTTTATATACATACGAACCGTCTTTACCATTTACATTAGCATAATATAATTTTTTCTTAAAAGATAAGCATTTTTTTAACGGTCTAAATTTACCACATAGATCATCAATTTTTTTTCCTAACATGTTAGCTCTAATATTATTCCATTCAATGTTTTCAGGTAATTCTAGATAAATATAAGGAGTAAAATCATTTATTGTAACACAAATACTTTGGTTTTTTTCATTGAGTCCGTAAATACGAATTACGGTTCTTTCTTGTTGTTGGTCGTCTATATGCCATGAATATGGAAATATTTTATGCGTCATTTTTATTATTTAAAATGAAATCTTTAAGATTTCATTTTTAAAAGAAATATTAAATACGGGAAATTTTTATGTGAAAAATGTCACAACGAAGAACATCAATAAATTATAATTTATGTTCTTCATGGTGACATTTTTCACATAAAATTTCTAAGTTATGTTTGATATTTTTCGGAAAATGGGATATGATACCGTTTTCATCTGCATCTTTTTGATGAGAAATGTGATGTGTATGTAACTGTTTAAATTCACCACATTTCTCACATTTGTCTACTATCTTCCTTGCATTGTATTTAGATCTTTTATTGGACACAACATCATTCTCTTTTCCTTCGTATTTATTTCGAAAATGAAATGCATTTGCAATGAATTCACGATCTAGTCCGATTGCATTTGCAATTTCAATTCCATAAGTACTTTCACCAGAACCTTTCCGTAATTTTCTTTCATATTTCAAATCTCCATTTTCAAAATGAATCTTGAAATGTTGAATACTAATTTTAGAATCCTCTGTAATTTCAGAAAATTTTGTTATTCCATGAAGATGAGTTGTAAACAGGAAAGATGTGTCTTTTTTTACTAAATATTGTAATGCACTTGCTACTATACCCGTAGCACTATTTGTTTCTGTCCCTGATGTTAATTCATCACACAAAACCATACTTCTATTATTTGCTTTGGATAAAATATGTTTTAATTCTTGCATTTCAGCGATAAAAGTAGATTGACCTTTAAACAAGTTATCTGCACACGAAATTTTCGTTAATAAATTTAGGTACGGAAAATACTCGAATTTACTAGCAGCTACAAATAAACCGGCTTGTGCTAACAATAAATTTGTACCAATTGATCGTAATAAACTGGATTTACCACTACTGTTTAAACCATATAATAATATACCTTTTGTATCTCCCCCAAATTCGACATCGTTCGTAATATATTTTTTATCATCGTGTATCTTCTCAATGATAGGATGACGTATTTTTTCAAAATTTATAAATGATTGTTTAGATTCTAGTATTGTTGGTTTAACGTATGCATATTTTTTAGATAAATATGCGGTACTGACTGAAATATCTATTTCAGATATGATATCAACTACTTCCATAAAAGTGTCCCCATAATCCCGATCGTATTCGCGAAGTTTATTTAAATATTCTTTTAGAATTTCTTGTTGTATTTTATTTATTTTATTTATTTGTATATCGTACAATTTACGTATTAACTTATGAGTAACTTTGACACTATTTTTGTTTTGTCGAGTTTCTAGATCTTTTATTTCTAATTTTAATTTTTTCCCAGAATAAACAAAATTTATTTTAGTATTTGTATTTTTAGAAATACGATTCCAACAATTTTTAGTGGTTGTTAAAAATATACCTTCCTTTTCTGTTTTATATATATTAACTTTAGCTTTTCTATCACCTAAATTGTATAATTTTTCTGATATATTTTCAAATATATCTTCAATATTATTTATTTTACAATTTAATACATCTATATTTTTAAAAATATCTTCTTTGAAGAAAGAACTTTTAATATTATTCAAATCATATTTTTCCATTTCTTCTAATCTAAATGTTTGTAAAAAATCTTGATAGAAATCATTCATCTCAATGATAACTTGTGTATCTATTTTATATATTTGTTGATTTAATTGTAATGTTTCTACAACAGATTCAAATGTTTTTTTTAAGCCAGCTAACTCTCTCGGATTTAATTTCTCTAAAACTAATTTTCTATATTTTTTTTCAATATCTAAAATATTGGATAATAACTCTCTATTTCGTTTAATTTCACTTTTTTCTATTAAGGAATATCTTCTAATTAATTCATCTGAATTTGTTACTGGATGTGTAAGCCTGTCGTGTAACAAACGCTTTCCCATTGTAGTACACGTTTGATTAAAAATATCAAATAAAGACGTTTCGTTTGGGTTTGTTTTTACTAAATTTAATTGAAAAAAACAATCTGTATTTAAATGCATTTCTGATTGATCATTGTTAAATTTAGGCACTTGTATGTGTTTAATAATATGTGGGTCATGTTCAAATACAAACTGTAATAGATTTAGATAACATACTAACAAATCTCCATGACGTTCCAATCCAATCTTTTCAATTGGATTTAAGAATTTATCAACTCCAAATATTTCAGTTAAAAACTTTTTTTGGAAATTTATATCTGAATATTTTTTTGACATTTCTCGATGATGTAACAGTTTTCCTTTGCATTCTATTTGTATTTTTTTTTTAAAAGAGTCATCATTGCATAGCAATAAAATTTCACATGGATTTTCACTATATATGTTTTTGATAATTTCGTTTTCAACTCGTGTCACGTTATCTCTAGTGTCATGATATTCTGACACATAGTTCCTTCCTGTTGCTAAATCTATAGTACAAAAATATCCAGAATACATCTTACGTCTCTGGATTGGTGAAATATGAGATTCAATTGATATACAACACAAAGAATTATTTTCAATTAATTCTTCTTCAATATAGGTACTAGGACTATATATCTTTACTAATTTTCTAATTTTTTTATCAGGGTTTTCAGGATCATCAAATTGATCGTAAACAGCTACTGTATAATTATGTAATAATAATTTTGAAAGATGCTTACTTAATGCATGAACAGGCATACCACACATATAAGGATTTTTAAAATCACTTTCTTTGTTTTTATTCTTTTTTGTTAATAAAACGTTCAAAATATTACATATTTTTTTTAAATATTCTTCTTTTTGAGAATACATCTCATAAAATGAGCCGACTGCCATTAGAACAACAGAATTTTCACCATATTTTTGTTGTATTTCTAAAAAGTGATTATGATACTCTACTAATAAGGGCATTTTATATATTTAAGATTTTTCTTCTTAAATATACTTATATACATTCTTTAAACATTTTTTTAATATTTTTACCTTTGTATTTTTCTTTTTCTGAATACGACAATGGTATATATTTAAATCCTAATTTTTGGTACCATTTTGCTGGACTGTTTTCATCTACAAATAAATAAAAAGATTTTTCATCGCTTTCGCAGACATCTCTAAACATTTTATCGATAATTTTTTTAGCATATCCTTTACCTCTATTTTTTTTATTTGTACATAAATTCCATAAGGTATTTTTATCTAGAGTACCATATGATACTATTTCACTATTTACATAAATACAATAGATATTTTGACTGGTATTCGTTTTATTCCAACATTCTACAGATAATTGATGAAGTTGATCTAAATTACGAATTGGTATCGAATTATTACTGGTTTTTATTATGAAAGGATAACCTGTTAAATATTCCAATACGTGTTTCATAGTATATTCACCATCTCTAACCATTTCGTATAAATTTTTCTTAATTCCTAAAAAAGTTTCAAAAAAATCTTTCATTGGATGTTTTAATAATAATTCTAAAATATAACTTTGGAATATTTCAAAAGTATTTGTATATTTTGTTACACGTAATGTATTCCATTCTAGATAATCTACAATTAGTAATTCAATTTGTTCGTTAATCATCATTAATAACATTATTACAAATCCCCATACAACAACTTTTTCACTTGCTTTTTCAGAATCTTTATAAAAATTTTCATAGTGTTTTTCTGGTGGAAACGGTAGAGTTTGTATACAAGCGTCGTCTCGATGAGAAATACTTCCTAAATCCCCTAGAGTGACTGAAAATGTGTTTTCAGATATACATTTATATAAAACTTGAGACGGTTTCGAATCAGTATAATATAAACTGTTTCTTAATAAACATTGATATACACCTCCTAATTCTATACCTAAATTAATAAGTTCAAAAGAATTTAATTTTCCTATAAAAGAATCTAAATTACCATTATCATATTTTGGCATAATAACGTACCAAAAATATTCATCCTCTCTTAATATTTTAGCAGGAATTACATCACATGATATTTTGTTTTTTTCAATTTCTTTAATAATCGGAATTTCATTATCAATTATTAAATTTCCATTATTGTATAGTTTTTTAATTTCTTTTAAAGCGAAT
>Ga0307488_10001182_pt1 | contig 21837 bp, 6 predicted proteins | sample SB02metaG_FD_202248 | JGI IMG/M metagenome (GOLD analysis project Ga0307488, IMG submission 202248) | Sea-ice brine microbial communities from Beaufort Sea near Barrow, Alaska, United States - SB 0.2 | ecosystem: Environmental > Aquatic > Marine > Coastal | place: USA: Alaska | collected 2017-05-06 | reverse complement strand
ACCTCATCGCCAATGTCCACTTGTTCAACTGGTTTGAACGTGCCATCCTGCATTGTGATCATCGTGCCTGCCATGAAACAACCTCCACCGCCGCTACCTGCACTGCCTGAACTAGTGTTACCGTTTGCATTTCCAAATCCGGCCGCTGTCTCTGTGAAATTAAGTCCCGAGTTGAATAGTGCCTTCCAGGCTCCTGATACTTTGACGTAACCTGCCGTGACTGTTTTCCATGCACCTGAAACTTTTGTTTGTATACTTGTTATATCTTTCCATGCACCACCGACTTTTGTGCTGGCCTGTACGCCTACGTTGAAAACAAGAACCGCCAATCCATTCCCTGCCGATCCTGAACTGCCTGCAGTGCCTACTGCCGCACCTGAATCATAATACTGAACACCGTCTATAACCAGTGATGTCACTCCCGGTACTGTTCCCGATCCGTTGTTTTCTGATCCACTTGATGGAACTAGGTTCGAACCTGAGTAGCCACCGCCGCCGCCGTTGTCTCCTGAACCACCCGATCCACCTTTGCCTCCATCGGCTCCACCGCCTCCAGCACCTCCACCACCACCGTCTCCGGAGTGATCCGCACCGTCCTCTCCCAGTGTCCCTGGGCTTTCCGATGTTGCTGAATTGGTGTTTATACCTGATCCACCGTTGGAACTTTTACCTGCTCCGGCACCTGCTCCACCACCACCTGCTGTTGCAACTGCTGATCCGTTTATGAACAGTGTAGTGGCACCGCCTGCTCCGCCACCTGATCCTGAATATGGTTGTGGTCCGGCATTACCGCCTTCACCACCTGAGAAATCTGTCTTTCCTTTACCGTTGGTTCCGCCCGGGGCTCCGCCACCTGACCCACCTCCAGCTCCGCCACCGCCTACTGCTATTTCAAGAGTGTCGTTTACATTTGATGTTAATGAATAACTTGTTTTTGCAACATAGTGTCCTGCCGCCCCTGAACCTCCCGGTCCTCCTGCGTCTGATCCACCACCTGCACCTGCTCCACCCCATAGGTACATGTCTACAGATGTTGCACCCGCCGGTATCGTGATCGTGTTTAGTAATCCTGAGTATTGGAATTTTTTAATTATTGTGGGCATGGTTATGCCTCATACTTGAACCAGAAGTCACCATTGGCTCCATCACTTCCACTTGGGTCACCTGTTTGGACAAATTTTGCAGAGCCGCCCCATAGGTTTCCAAATGTTGCCACCTGTCCTATAGTCGGTACAGTGGTCAATCCAGTGTTTCCTACTGCTATCGCTGAACCTACTGCCGCCAATGTTAATGTGGTTACTTTCAGATCGCCTGTTGATGAATCTGTCGTTAATGGTTTGGTGCCTTTGTTTCCGTCACCATCGTCTGTCATGTCTGACAGTAATAGTAGTTTAGAATATGTTTGGTTCTCACCTGCCGTCCAACGATTCTCTGAAACGTCATAGAACAGTCTTGCATCGTCTGTGTCACCAGTCTCAACAATAAGTCCTGCATCCGTTTCTGAACCACCTGCGTTAACTTTCAAGAAAGTGTCTGAGTGTTCTACTATGTTTGATGATGTGTAGTTGTATGCGCCACTTACGTTTAAATTTCCTACTATTGTAAGATCACCTGTGATGTCTACTCCGCCGTCTGCACCTGTCAATTGTAAAGGTGTTTTTGTTACTCCGCCGTCATTCACTGTGAATTTTAAATCTTTGTCCTGTGATGTCTGTGCAACTGTTACATTGTTACTTGCAACTGTCACTGTCAATTCTTGTGAATCTCCAATGATGATTCCTGAGTCTGTGTCTACCGTCAGTGCACCTGTCGTGGTGTCCGCCGCATCTGTTCTCAGGAAGTTACCACCTGCAATCAATGTGCTTGAAGTATTTGTCGTTCCGGATACATCGACTATGCCTGTCTGTGAACTAGATCCTTCGAACACTGCTCCCAGTGTAGAGTTCAATGTTAATCCTGCTTTGATTGATGCGAAACCTGTCTGTGTCACGCTTGGCGTGAATGTTTCTTTTGAAAGTATTGCTACTCTGGTGTTTCCTGCGTACATGGATGAAACAACCTTGTTTCCACCTGCACTACCTAGTGTTTCTATCTTCCAACCTGACAGTGTCTGTCCTGCTGTGTAAACTGGTCCAACCAATTGGAACGCTGATCCTGTGTAGATGTAAAGCTGATCATCGTCTGAATCATGCCAAAGGTCTCCGGCTGAGGGAGAAGTTGGTGCCGATGCTTGTGATTTCGCGGCGCCTGTTGGTTTGAACGCTGATCCGTCGTAAACTTTTAATTGTCCTGTGTTTGTGTCAAACCACAACTCACCTGTTAGAGGTGCTGTGGGTGCCGATGTTGAAGCGGCGTTCTCTAATAATTTTACTAGGTTCTCGTTAAGTCCCTCACCAAATCCAGAGAAACTCTTGCCGAAAAGTTGTACGGAAGTGGTATTGTCTACTGTACCATCTGTTATGGTAGTTACTACTGATCCATCTGTTTTGTTGATTGTGTATGCCATTTGCTTGTATTTATAGTCTTCCGGCTACAATATTAATTGTGCCTATTTCGGTTGAATTGTATGCTTCCAGTGCCTTTCCTATCACTGTACCCATCGCAGGGCTGGTTCCTGTCCTAGCAACACCTGGATGTTGTGAGTGTGTGACTAGCATGTCTCCCTTGCTGATCTGTCCAATAACTTTGCACTTAACTTTTCCCTGAAGTGCTACCGGTAATCCTGTTGCATCTGCATTCATTAGGTATGCTGGATTTTCTGATATAACTCCTGCCACCCTTGCATCACTGCCTATGCTTGAAACTGTGATCTCTTTCTCACCGCCAAATATAACAACCGTACCCACTTCGTATTCAGAATCAGATTCGTATATCTCAGCCAAGTCAGCGTATTGTGCCGATGTTGCTTTGGCATGGACCGTGTTGTATCCTTTGCTTGAAGATCCAATGTCATATGTAGCATCTGCGTCTGGAATTATTGCTTTCGATGTTAATGTACCGCCCAGCACCAAAGTGCCCATTGTGTTAGCACCTGAACTTGTTAGGTTTCCTGTAATATTTCCTGTAACATTTCCTGTTAATGCTGTTTCAATTGACGTTGCCTTAATTGTACCAACAACATCTAATTTTACAGTTGGCGTTGCTGTTCCAATACCTACCCTGGACTCCGCTCCGTCTATTGTCATTACTGTAGTTGTTGTTCCGCCATCATTTACTTTGAATGTTATATCTGTGTTTACGACTGTGTTTGATACTATTGCACCCGTGGAATCAACTGTTATTGATAAGTCACTGTCTACCCCAACAACAACACCGCCGTCGTTGGCAACTGTGAATGTTCCTGATGTTGTGCCGTTGGCATTTGACTTTAAGAAAGTACTTGCCGCGGCTCCACCTAGTGCATCTGAATCTGTTGCTGTGCCTTGAAATTTTGTATCTGCTATTGCAGTGGTTAGTGTTATACCTTTTTTAATTGTTGCAAATCCTGATATGGCCGCTCTTGGTGTGAAGGTATCTTCTGAAATTATCGCAATCAGGTTACCGTCATTGAACAATTTTGTGATGTTCTGTGTCGAGTCTGTTGAATCTGCTATTGAGTCATATGTGAATCCATTTGTATTTCCTGTTGAGCTCGGAGGTCCTACCAGCACGGAAGTTGCTCCATTGTAGTAGTAAAGCTGTCCTGTGTCTGAGTCTATCCAAAGATCTCCCTGTGTAGGAGTTGTGGGTTCCGATGATTGGTACGGAACGTTACCACCTGATGGCACGAATGCTGTTCCTGAGTATACCTTCAACCTGTTGGCAGAACTGTCATACCACAGCTGACCTGTTATAGGTTTGGTGGGTGCTGTTGTGTTTGCAAAGTTCTCTAGTAGTTGCAGAAAGTTCTCCGCAATCACTTCTCCGTAACCTGCATACCCTTTCCCTATGAACGAAAGATCAGTCTGGGTGTTCACAAGACCGTCCTGTACCGTGTACTGGTTTGGCGATGCTGAGCTATTTGACTTGTTTACAGTGTACGCCATCTATTAGTATCCTGTGTTACCACCTGAAGTCGTTCCACTCACTGTGTTTGAAGTTGACAGTGCAGTCGAGCTTGTTTCAGTGAATGTTGTTAAACTCTGAATCCTTAAAGTGTAATCAATTTGTATTAATCTGTTTAGAGATTTCTGTACTGGGTGGAATATGACATGTGTCAACAGTTTGTTTGTCGATCCGTTCTCTGTCCCTTCGAAGGATTTCAGTCCTAATTCATCAAACACATAATCGCCATTAAAATCTGTTGTGTTGTCGAATGCGGCCTGTCCTGTGGGCTCACCATAGTCCAGTGTGCAAGTCACAACAATGTCAGTGTATTTGTTACCTGCTGTGTGTCTCACTTCCATCTTGTTCCTTGTGGTGTCCTTATTAGTAGCAGAATTATCATCTACTACTTTATAATATGTTTGGTTGTACAAATTTGCATTTGTACCTGTTGAGTTTGGTGTAAGATATGTGATTATACCTGTAGGATCAACAGTTGTTCCGCCATTACCTAATGCCATCTCATGAACGAACCCTGAGGTTTTGTTTGCCAGCGAGTTAGCCAATGCCTGAGACATGTTCTCGTAGTGTATTGCGTTTCTTTTATCAACAATCACTTCGCCCGTTTCTGGATCGAAAATCTTGATGTGTCCCGTCATCATAACACCTGTGTTATCCTGGGGTTTTTTATTTTCTTCTTTTGATTCTGTTTGTTTAGTATCCTGTGTCATCTAGTGTATTTATTCAGGTGAGTTTGTTGGCTCGTTAGCTATGAATTTAGCCTGTTGAGTGGTTGAAGCCTGTAAGCCCCTACCATCAGCTGGATTACCATCTAATGCCGTGTACCATACCTGTCCTTTCTTGTGTAAGACTTTAACTTGTGTTCCTGATGCTGGAATAGTGATTAAAGTCACTGTTGATCCCGACACAGAGTAGTTTTCAGTTGATCCGTCTTCGCTAGTAAGCAACAATCGTTGGCCACCAATGAATATGTCTAACTCACTAGCGGAAGCCGGGGCTTGTGATAGTGTGAACGCTAAAGTACTACCATCGCCTGTGAAGGTGTTGGTGTATACCGTGTCCACATAAGGTATAGTTTGAGTTCCGCTGGCATCTACCACTAGTGTGCCATCGCTATGGTCCTTAATTCCTGTTCCAAGTGTTCCACGTCTTAGCTGTCCCAACGTGTCACCATTCTTGGTAAAATATTCTATTCTTTCCTTGTCAATGAAGACCACACCCGGCATGTTGTTTGATGCATCGGGTTCTGGCAATGCAGTGCCGTCCTTGACCTGTATAGTGTTTATCGTATCTGTTAAATCATCAACCAATTCCGTTGTTGAGTTCTTGCTGATACGTTTGTAGAATGTTCTGTTCAGCATGTCTTTGAATATTCTAAATCCTGTTGCACTCACGGCAGATTCCAATGCAAAGTACATCACATCCAATCTGTCTGATGCTGTTATCGTCTTGCCAACAAACGTTATCGTGTTGCCAGTCATTGTGAAATCATAATTCTGTACCTGTTGAACTCCGTTCAACCAAACAAAAGTGTATCCTGCATTCAGTGGATCAAATCTTAGTTTAAATATGTTATCCGGTTTTCCTTTTAACACCTCTCTTCTCAGTTTCATTCCAAGTGCATTGTTGAATGTTGTCACCGACACCACGTCATTGGCTGTAAGTGTCTGCCCGTCTGATGCCAACTGTGCCACATCTAGTATTACATCTGTCCCTTGATTGTAGTAATGGTTGTCAGCTATTGTTGTTATTGCAATTAAATCTGTGCTATCTGGTGCAGTAACAAAAACCACCCTGTCCGCCGATGATGCCGTGTCCGCTGTTGTTGTGGTAGTGTCACCTGTCTCTGATGTTTCATCCGCTGTGTGTATTCCATTTCCCAGATCGACTGTGTAGTGGGTGTTCAGTATCTGCTCAACTCCATTTATGTGTACCTGTATCTGCGATGCACTCGTGATCACCTTTGCAGGATCTATCGTTGAGTCTTCACCCAGTGCTGGTCTTCCTGCCGTGTCCGCTGTTATTGTATGTGTGTCCGCTGTCTCTGATATTGCGTCTGTTGTGCCTACTGTGCCACCCAGGCCTGATGGTGCATTGAAATCATATCGAGTAGTCGTTCCGTCGCCTAGGTAGTAACTTACGTCAGGCCCTCTCAGTACTTTCCCATTTGCCTCAACGATCGTTAGTCCTGCTAATGGACCTATTGATCCAGGTGGATATGTCAGTGTATATCTTTCTGTTGATCCATCATATGTGATCGCTTGGTTCCTGATGCTCGCAAAACTTCTCGTGCTTGTTGTAGATTTGTTGAATCCTGCAATCTGCACAAATGCATCTGCTGTCGGTGCCGAATTGAATGTCACCGTGATCGTGTTCGCAGTTGTTGTAGTCGAATAAGCTGTTGTAGGTACACCATCTATTGTGATGTACACATCAGACACCGTTGAATCTAAATTGAATTCACCCCTCGTTGAGGTAGTGAACGTGACTGTGCTTCCATCCCCTGTGTACTGGTCCAGCACCCTGTAATTCTCTCCGCTTATTGCAAACACTTTTGTCGACACAACAGAATACTCTACAGGTGCAGTGTTAAACGTAATTGTTTTGTTGCCAACATCTATTGTGTAGTCTGTCGTTAATTTTTTAACAATGCCATCCACCGCAACAGTAACCGAACCAAGTGTTCCTGGATAGTCCCCAATGCTAAAAGTTGTTGTGGAACCTTCAACTCTGTGATTCTTCTCAGATATAAATGGTACTCCCGATTCCGGAGATGTGTAAACTTTTATGTCCAGTGTGTCAAAAAGCTGTCCTGGGACTGTCTCTTCCGGTGCGTAGCTGGTGTCTGGTGATATGAAATCATCTCCTTCCAATATGATGTCACTAGGTGCGTGTCCTAGTGCTGATCCAAAAAGTCCGCCCTGTACTATAGAGTCCAGTGTCCTGTCATCTGTTGGCGTCAACACACCATCGTCGTCGAACGGTATGAACTCCACTAGTGCACCTGCGTCTGGTATAGTAGTTAAAGTAAATGCTGTACTTGATCCATCACCTCTTAATATGTCGTTTAATTTTTTCCTTGTGCTGTCACCTTGTGTGACGTACACTTGATACACATCACTTACTGACGGTGCTGGTGTGATGGTGAAAGTTCCTGTCGTTCCGTCTGCACTAAATGCCTTGACTCTAGATTCTCCGTAAGTGTCCCAAGGGAAATCATACCATCCTTCTTTGTCCCATCCTTGTCCTTGTGAGAACAACAGTCCTGTTACCATAGTTCCACCATAATCAATTCCCGACATCACTTGTGACAGTTCGTTGCCTGCCATTCCTGCCCCTGGTGTATAGAAACCTTTGGTCCTGTCCGCGGCTGTCAGTCCTGTTTCATCTCCGTACACTTTGTACACACTGCTGATGTTGTCATCGAACACTGTTGTTGCTGTGAAGGCATTTGTAACTTTGTAAAGTTGGTTTTTATACCTAAGTAGATCATTGAACACATAACTGGTCAATGCCGTCCAATCGACCACTCTTGATGTGCTGGACACCCTATCAAATTTTATTGTTGTGTTTATGTCCCTGACTAGATCATTGTTCAAATTCGCATATGCTCTAGCAGTGTCAGTTGGCGTTGATCCATCGGATGCACCTCCAGTTAACACCACCATGGGTGTTGAAGTGTAGTTTGCACCGATACCTGTTACAGTTACTTTTGTTACTGTGCCACCAACCACCGTTGCCGTGGCAGTTGCCGCAGTAGTAGCCGGTGTTGTGTACATCTTGAATGCACCGGATATTGTTGTCTGAGCTGTGATGCTGGTGCTTGGTCCATAGAACGTGCCTGTGTAACCATCGAACGTGTAGCTGTTTGTCGTGCCTGCCCCGCCGTTCTGTGAATCGTATATCTCTGCTTGTTCCTCACTAGTGAACAACGGATAGAAGTAACCATAACTGCCTGATGTTGCCCCACTCGAGCTTGTTGCTAGTATCTGGAATGGACCTGTTGATCCAACCATTCCTCCCACTAATGTGACTGTAGGGGCTGTGGTGTAGCCGGAGCCACCTTTGCTGACTGTTATTGACGAAACGTATTTCTTGTGGTAGTCATTCCACATCTGCCAGGGATACTCTGTAAGTTTGTCTGTGTCGGTATCAACATTCAAGGATCTAATCTTTCCTGTTGTCGCATCATAGAATGTTGGACTGTCAAAATCAGTGAACAGGCCGTCCTGTGTATCAATTCCTGTGTGTCCTAATCTGTATTCTCTTAATTTTGTGTGGAATGGTTTAACTTCGTTGATGTAGCTCTCTATCCAACTGTCTGTGCCTATTGTATATGTCTTTCTCTGGTCTAGGGGTCTGACAGAGTTCTTGGCGTTGACAAACGATGTCTTGAATACCCAGTCCACATAGGTCTGTTCTGAAAGTACCTTACTCAATCCTATGAAGAACAGTGTGTTGTACTCGATCGCCAGTTCATTTATGAATATATCATCTCTCAGTGCCGTTAAAATATTTCTAGTCTCTATGGAAGGTTCCTGGTCGAAGAAATTGTCATCAAAATTGTCGCCTCCAGCGAAACCGGACGCATCCAGTGAGTAGTCATAAAGTTTAGTCGATAGCCTTATTGTCCCGTTCTCTGTACCAACATTTGTGTAGCCATCTGCCGTCTTCATGAACAGTTTCCATCCACCTGTGTCCGCACTAGTGACCTTAACGTGTTTTCCTACTGCAAGATCCAGTGAGTCTAGCTCGTATTCATAAGTCACCTGTTTGTCAATAGGTGTGTTTTCATTGTGTATCATCTCATGAATAGCAGGATCCGTGCCATACCAGTCTGTGTAACTCCAGTAACTTGATGTGTTGTAGGTCTGTATCTTGGTTTTGGACCATTCTGTTCCGTCCCATGAGTATATCGCCCAGAAATTATCAGCTGTCTCATCTGTCCTGACCAGATAATTCACTGTTCCTGATATGTCTGCCGTGTTTATGTAGTTCAGTTCAGCGTATGTGTCCACCGCCTTGTCCCATTCGAGGCTCTGTGCAGTGGGTTCCGATTCTTTTGCATCAAGGTTGGTTAGTTTGAACTGTCCCACCAACTGATATTTCTTCAACACGGAGTTGGAGTAGTCTATTATCTCCTTCAGTGCCGCGTATCTGTCCGCGTACCAACTCTGCCTAGGTCTCACACTGTTTCCGTATCTCTCGTTCACTGGAAGATTAATATCCGGCACTGTGTCGCCTGACGTGTTCTTACCTATTAGTGAATCCCACCAACGTGACTCTATTGCTGTTCCTGGTCTGTAATTCTTGTCTCCCTCTCTCGCTAATTTCCATACCGAGTGTGCATCTCCGTCGAATGTGTTGGTCCTTATGTCAACATTCAGTACTATGTCACTATTGACTAGACCGTATACGCCATTTATCAATAATTTGTTTGTGTCGGTCACAGAGTAATACTTCAAGTTAAACCTTCCAGGATTTACTATTAGATTTGCTACGTATCCTGTTGTGTTCTTCCTCACAACCACACTGTTCAATGGTACTGTTGCTTTGTTTCTGACCCAGTAGTAGTAGTAATTTACAAAAGTGTCTAGTCTAGAACTGTATTTCTGTATTACTGTGTACTGTGAGTCATCAATATTCAATGGTGTTCCTGATATTCTTTCCGTTACACCCTGCTGTGTGCCGGATCTTAGATTCCATGCACTAGGTAGGATGGTCGACTCCGTCCATTCATACACGTCTATGCTGGATCCTGGGAACAATTTGCCCCAATTATTTGTTTTAAATTCTTGTGTTCCTTGTTCATACCATGTCCATTTCACTGTTGACAGATCCCACCATGTTTCTCCTATGTGTTCTTCTGCCCATGGCGTTTTGGTGTCGGCATTTGTTCCAAAATTATAGGTTGCTGGATCCCACGTTGTCTTGATGTTGATCTCCCTGTCAGCCACTCCCGGTATCCTGCCCTTGATAGGATCGTAGAGCTCGTAGTATTCCCTAATCTGTTTGGTCTTGTTGTTGAAGTCAAAAACCTGTCCCAGTCGATCGATGTTGATCAATGGATTTTCCGTCACGAGGTTTTTCCATGCATACTCGCCATTCACTGTTAGATCATAAACGTTTACTGTTCCGTCATTTGATATCTTGGCAACTCCGTCTGATACATCTGTGTTACCATCATCCTTGGGTGATCCAACTAACACTGTATTGTCTATCATGCATACTCCTCTGCCGAAGTCATCATTCTCTGACACGCTGTCTGCTACCAGCCGATCGTCTATCACAAATTTAGTGTTGTACATAGTAGCTGTGTATGCCGCTCCCGATCCTATGTTTAAGTCACCAAACGTTGTGTCCTGTAGGTCAAAAGTGGTCTCACCAGAGTCAATTTTCATCTCCTTAGCATTTGCAAAGTTTTCAGCACCTATCACTATTCTTGTCCCTGAGTGGTTTATGTCCAGGCTCGTTCCAAATTTCATGTTGCTCTGTGTTTCTGGAGCACTTACAGTCTGTTGTAGTGTGTATGTGTTTGTTGAACCGTCCGCATTCCACTTGTAATAATATATCTCGCCGGCGTCTGGTTGAATTGTGCCGTCCACTCCGGGTGCTCCTATAATCAGTGCTGTTCCGTCCTTGCTCATTGCAATTGATTCCCCAAAAGCTGTGTTCACTGTTGAACCATCCGATGCTACACCTGTCAGTGTCTGTGCTAGTGCGAATGAGTTCTGTGAGCTCCCGTCATTTGCTTGTGAATTTTTGATGAATATTTCCACCTTGCCTGCATTGCCTGGTGCTAACGAACTGACTGCCAGTATGTCACCGTTGTCGTTGGCCGCAATCCTGTGTCCAAATCTTTGCCCACTGCCGCCGTCTGGTGCTTCTATCGTGTAGTCTTGTGTCCACGTGGAATAGGTTGATCCATCTGCACCAATGCCCCAAGTGTACATGTACACCCTACCCTGGTCGCTGTCATGTCCTGGTGCTGAAACAAATAGATATTTCTGTGCTGTACTTCTCACTGAACTTAACGTTGGTTCTGAAATCTTGTGTGCCCAACCAAAGTTTAGGCCTTCGTTGGCAGTAGAGCCGTCTGTTGGTGGAATCACAGTTTCCAGTAGTCCATACTTAAATGTTACTGGATCCCACACATAAATCTTTAATAATCCTGAGTTCAGTTGTCTAGTACTGCCGTCCAATCCTATCGTGTTCGTAAATGGTGCACCTGCTACTACAAAGTTCTCATCTGTACTCATCGATAAAGAATCTCCCAGTCTGCTGGTGTTGTCATCATTGTCTGTCATTGTGCCTGTTAACTGCGTCTGTAACAGTGTCCCTGCCGCTGAAGAAGACCTGAAAAGGAATTGTATCTCTCCCTGACCTTTGCCTGGTGCTGAAATCACAACTGACCTTCCATCATTCCTTGCCACTATTCTGTGTCCAAACTCCTGGTCTACTGTTTCACTGTCTGGTGATAGTACTAATTCTGTAGTGTATGGATCTTGTTTCTCGTACACCCGCCACAGACCGGAACTGTCAGCGTCTGCGAACACCTTGTCTCCTTCCTTTTCGATGGCTTCATTCTTATCATTGTAGTCTGCGTAACTTAGAAGATCATTCACATTGTCCATTGAGCTTAACCTTACTGATACTAACTTGTAGACGTTGCCGTAGCTGTCTGCAGTTGATCCATCTTCTAGTGCCGGTATGAATCCAGTGTTACCTGTGTAATCTATTATCACAGTCTTGTGATCTGGTGTGCTGGTCACTTGGTACACTCCGTTGAGCGTTATCTCCTCACTGTTCGATATGCCAAAGTAGTCGGCCTGTTTGCTAGTGGAGCCTGCTGACAGGCCATGTGAACCTGTGAATGTTATCTCTAGCTGTGCGGCATCATTTATCTGTTCCAGCGTGGCTATCTTGTATCCAGCCGATGTCAGTCTGAACACGTCCCAATCTCCGTTGCTCTTGTTGGCGACCCACACTAGATCATTAGCTGTTATGGCGTTCATGTCTAGCCTTAGAATATCTGCTATATTGAATGCTGTGTGCTGTACCTGGTTCAATTGTGGGTACCCTGCTGTTTTATAAACCTGTGCAATGTCTCTGTCTACTCCTTCCTGTGAGTAGTCTAATCTGCTGAATGTTGTTGCGGCTGTGTAGTCCACTGGTTTACTGTATAATTCAGTTTTTGTTACGAGTTTTGATCTTGGGTATTCCAAAGTGTTATTCGACGTGTCAAACAGTTCCAGACTCTGCGGGTCTGCTGTGATCTCGTTATCCCTCAGTGTAATCTGTATGTTCTCTATAGAATCTGTATTTCCAAATTTTCCTGTCCTGATCATCCACTCCGGATGCAATTCTAAATTAATGTCTTCTCCCTCATACTGGGCTTTTAGCAATCTGTTTATGGCGTTCTGTGTTCCCTTCTCCCTAATGTACCCCTGATAGAATTTGTACTGAGAAACATCGTTAACAAAAAGATTCTCTAGGTAATCTCTAGACTGATAACCTATCAGTCTCTGTGCCAGCTGTTGTTGAGACTCATCGAAGTTGTTGGATTCTAGATCGTAGAAATCGCTGAACTGTGATATCTTGTAGTCAAAGTTTGGAATCAACTGCGGTGCTGGTTTTTCTTCTTTTAAAATCCAGTTAGTGTTGTCAAATTTTGTTGTCGAGTTGTGATTAACTTTTGTCACATAGAACTTTCCTTGGTACTCCACTGTGTCACCTATTCTGTAATCTGTGTTTGCTGTCCAGTAAGTTACCTGTGCCGCATCAAATACAAATCCCGGAGCGTAGTAGTCGCCATTCCATCCGGCTGTTTTCCAACCAACAACTTTCAATCTCTGCTGTCTGAATCCTGTTGCTAGATCATATATGATGTCTGCAAATACTGTGCTGTTGTCAAACAACAGTATGTGCTCTTTCTGCACTGTGTTTAGTGCCACATTGTACAGACCGCTGTCTGACTTGATTCCTAGTTCAAATGTCTTGCCAATACGTTTAGTTGAGATATCTCTAATATCTATCTTCCTTCCGCCTGCATCTAGTAACGAATAGTCTCCTGCTAGGTTTCTCAACTTGCCAACAACCGAGTTGTTTGTGTCTAGTTCAAAACCATCAGCGGCCGGTGATACTGTAACAGCCGAACCTGGTGCCCATTCTTGTGTGGTCCAGAATAGGAATTCCCTGACTGCATTTGACCAGTTAAGCGTCTCTTTCAATTCGTTTGAAAATTTATTAAATTTAAATCCTTGGTCTTCTAGCCAGTGTCCGTATCCAAAAAGGAAATCTGTGACATCCTGTATTGTGTTGAACACATGTCCATAAGGTATAGTCTGTGTAGCCTCTTGGAAGGTATTAAATTTTTTGACCGGTGTCGCTCCTGTGACCGAGACTGCTGAATGCGTAGTTGTCTGTACAGGATAGTTAAATTTAAAATATGGTTTTGTTGTTGAATAGCCAAGAACCTTGTAGCCTCCTAACAGTGTTGATCCGTCCTGTCCTGTATCAGCGTTCTTCTCTATCAATACACCAGAGTAAGTAAAACTATCAACAGGGTTTGATGTCCGGAACAAAATCTTGTAGTTCTCATCAGGTATGAACTTACTGCCTGATGTCGAACCCGGAGATACTGAATCTGTTAGAATTTTTAAGTTGTCCTTGTCTGTAAATCCTCCTAGTTTGTATGCCAACTGTACAGACAGTTTTTTCATCTTGTTGTAATAGAATGTAGATACATCCAAATCACGTGATATCAAATAATTGACCACAAATGGTTGATATCCTGCTGTCTGATACCTCGTTGTCACTCCAGTAGTGTTGTCTGTTACGGTTTCCAAATGGTACTTCATCGTTGACAACTGTGCTCTTATTCCTGTGTCCTTGTATATTTCATTTCCGCTGACGTTGTAAGTTAATCTAGAAGTATCAAGCAGGCATGTAAAAAATTTAGCTGGTTTTGTAAGTGCAAGTGTCTTCATTGCGGTGAAAGGATATGCACTTGATTTCCTCCATGACGTCTCTGCTGGACCCCAATCTCCGAATTTCCATGAAGCCTGTCTGCCCGGTATGTCAAAGTTGTCTACAAGTCCTGCCGCAAGTGGATCTAAAAGGTTACCTGATGCATCAACTGGTAGATAGCTTTTTATACCTGGCTTTCCATACCTGCCTGGTTCCGTAGCAATGGCTGTCCATAAAGGATCATTGGCCGATGTGTACGGTGCTGGACCGTACAGTGTTTCCCAGTCTGTTGGCTTCTCTGAATATCCCAACATCTCCCATGGTCTTACATGCGGAGCATCTGTGTCATAGAAATAGTTGTATATCCCTCTCCAGTGTCCTGGTAGAGATTGAATGTTTAATCTGTCAGTGCTTCTAGCATAGTTGTATGTGAACGGTGATCCTTCCACAAAACTTGTGTTGTTAATATACTGCACATTGTTCCTACCGGACCATGTGTAGAAATCTGTTGCCGCAACATCGTTGATTTCTTGCAGTGTATATTCTGTTGGAGTGAATGCACTAGGCATCACATCATGTATGTCAAGTAAAGCTGGATCGTGTGCTGTCTTGATGTTATTGTAGATCCGTTTCTCTAATTCAAGTATCAGTTCATCTCTCTCATCTCCGTATGCTTTTATGATCGAACCATCATGTCTCCTGATCACTGCTGTGTCAGTTATGTAAGTTGTATCTATGAAAGACTCTGGTTTGAATTTTGGATACATTCCAAGTTTAGTCGGACTTGGTGGCATGTAACTGCCTGTTGTATCTGCGTAATCTTTGATCACTATCACATCGTTCTCCGCAAGGGTGGCTGATATTGTCAAGCTGTCGTCTGTTGTGCTGAAAGTGTAGTCTGTTCCTAGAAGTAATTGCACATCATTTAGATAAACATAAACTGCTCTGTTACTTGTTGTTGTTATATTGTGTTGTGAGTCTAATGCATAATCTGTTTGTGACGCTCCTAGTACCGTGTAAGTCCTTGTACTAACATTTTCTCCCCAGCCTATCATGTCCTCGTAGTAGAATGGAAAACTACTATTCCTGCCAGGTATTATCGCTGATATAATCTCATCTACTCTGTCTGTGGCAACACCTTCATATGCTGTGCCTGTTGCGTGTGTAAGAAAAGAGTTATACCATTTCTCGTATTCCTGGCTGGCATGTTCAATCGCCAACACAGTATTGGCTTCCTGATCTATCAGTCCAAAAACTGCTGGAAGTAAAGGGGCTTGGTGTTGGTGTATGCTACCGCCCTTGAGTCTCGCATCTGGCTTGTCTCTAAGATTTGACGTTCCGGGTATTGCTCCTGTTACATCCTGGTTCTTGTCAAATATATCTCTCACATGATTTACAATCTGCCCAAACGTGAATGTACCTAACTGCTGGTTCAAAGTGTTTGTAGCTAAATTTTCCGGTATTTCGTAAATCCCTTTGTCAACTAACTTGTCAGCACTGCTGTAACCAGCGATCCTAATTTGGTCGTTCACTGTCAATGCATTGATGAACTTCACATATGTATTCGTTGCTCCGTTAACAAGTGTGTAGTCTGTTGCTATTGTTTTTCTTGCACCATTTACTGATACTGAAACTTCCAGATCTGTTAGTGCGGCAGAATTCTTGTAGAAGTCTATAGGGAACAACTGTTTCTCTGTGTCGTCCACTATGTACGTCCTGATTACCCTCTGTTTGCTGTCGTTCGTTCTCTTGACCCAAGCACCTTTGGAGTTATGTGTTTCCGAGCCTGTGGTGTAGTGAAGGTGTCCTTCGGCTAGTTTCTTTGTAATAGTAGTTGGTCCAGATTTGTATGTGAACGTTCCCGACGTATGGTCCGAATCAAATACAATATCTCCAACATTGTTTATAGTGTTGTATTTTACTTTTATACCCAGTACAGTATCTTCAGTTGCTGTATCTGATGTTGCAAATTCAAAAACCTTGGCTCCCACAAATGTCGAGTTTGGATATTTTGTGGTATCATCAAAGCTAGTGTGTGTATCATCCCACATGCCAAATAATGGCTGTTGGTTGACACCTGTCTTCTGCTGTGCCTCTATCCAAGTAGTTGTAGCAAGGTTATAATAAAAGGTCTTGCCTTGGTTCGCTGTCCCAAATTCCACAAACACACTGTCATTATTTGCCGGAATTGCGTCCTCTTCTGCGGTGAGTGAAATCACCTGTGTGCTGTCTCCTGCTGTCGCAAAGCTGACCTTGTATATCTTATTCTTGACTATGGGATCAGTGTCTGCTGAGAATATTACTCTCATTCCTTCTGCTAGAGAAATACCATCAACTATGTAACCTGTCTGAAGTACCACATCGCTGAAGGCATCCGTAGTCACTGTGTCAAACAACGTTACTGAATTTTTAGCAACAGTTCCGTGATTGTAAAGTGCAAGTCCTGAATCAAATTCAATTATGGGTCTCTTTGCCCTGTCCTTTTCATCCAAGTTTGGTGTGTATCCGTTTATTTTAGATATTTCCCCTATGACAGACTTATGGAACCATCTGTTGTATCTCGACCATGCATTTTGATCTCGTGAATCTCTTTTTATTGTTATATAATCCTTGGTTTCCGGTGTAAAGTATGCAAGAGCATAGGGCCTCGAGTCATACTCAGCCGAATCGTAGGTTGTAGTGCTTTCCGTGGAGTAACTTTCCGGTGTTATAAGATTAGCAACATTGGTCAACGTTATTGACTCTCCTACTCCCTCCACGTAGTATTCCTTATTAAGATATGGTGAATTCGTTGCAAGTTGTCCTGCTGTAAATTTTACTTTCATTCCATTAGAAAGATTTAATGTTCTTAAGCTGTAATTCTTGACCCCTACTATGTCGTCCTCGGGATTAATTTTTGCCAGTGTGCTGACATCTCTAATCTGCAATATACCATACATGGCGTTATGATTACCGCACTGGTAGTATAAAGTATCAGGTGTACCTGTAAGTGGAACTGTGAATGTGACTGTACCGTAATCGGCTCCGTTGTTGGTCACGCCTGTTGAGTAAAGTGTTGATGTTGAACCATCCTCTGCAATCTGACTCTTGTATGGTTCAGTCATTATGTAGAAAGGATGTCCTTTTGCGTTTACATTAAATTTGTATGTGTTCCCCCTGTACAATTTTATTATAGGATTATTTTCTCCGGGTCTGTGACCAAAGTTGTATGCACCCTTGGCAAGATTGACCACAGCATATTCTGCCACTACCGATGGTCCTACTGAGTCTATCTCTATTGCATTTGGACCGTTCGGCATCCAGTAGTATTCCCTATAGTTGACCAACTTGTCGTAATCTATCGCTGGGTTCCATCCATAGACCGTTTCCTTGTTGAGCCTGTCATGATTGTCTACCTTCCCGCCAAAGTACTTGATTTGGTTTATGTAGTCATCGTATGTTCCTGTGAACTTGACCTGATCCTCTGGATTTATCGATGTGGTGTCCTTATCTGTATATGTCACTGCAGGTTCAAGCTGGTATGCCATCCTATCCCTGCTGGTAGCTGTGAGATATCTGTCTGTTACTGATCTAGTATAGGCATCCTTCCTACCGATGTAGCCGTCTAGTCTCTCTAATGCACCTTTCTGTACCAAAGGATCAAGTGTGCTTGACAGGAATCTCTGGTTGGAATCTGTTCTGTAGAATGCAGGTAGATGTTGTACAGTCCTCCTGTACTCGTTGTTGTCTTGTTTGACAACTTCGTTATTGGTTGATGCGTTTGTTGTATTGTCGGCCATTAGTATCCAGCCCCACTACTGCCGGTACTTGATCCTGAACCTGTTGTAGCGGAGCCTGACACTGCTGATCCTGTTGTAGTATTTGTTGTGGCAGTTGATGTTGATGTAACCACTGTGCCGGAAGTCGCCAATTGGTTGGCTCCCAATGCACTAATAATTGAAACATCATCAACGGTGGCCCCACTGATAAAAATCTCGTCTGCCGCGGAATTAATCTGGAACAGAGACCCAAATGTCTGTCCTGATTGGTTTGGCACAATAACTGCTGTCAAAAGATCTGGAGCAAGTTGATTGTGTATGTAAGCGGCTAGTTCTGTGAAATAAAAAGTATCTCCAAAATCCCAGTTGTCCAGTGCGAAGAATTCATTCACTGCGGCAATGACCCTTGTCTTGATCACTGCATCTGTTACATTGGTTTTTGTGTTCTTAACAACTTTGAAAGTTGCCTGCAGTTGTTCTTCTGCATTTGCACCAAACAGTATCTTGTATTTTACTGGGTGATATATGATCTGATCCGAAAGTGATTTAAGAGGATTAAGAATCCCTGAGTAGTTTATCCTCAGCTGGTCCGATGTGGAAGTCAGTGGTTTTACACCGCTGTCCTGTAACCATATCCTGAATAAGTTATCGTATGTTCTCTCTAACAGATATATGTCAACTATGTTGGACACACTGGGATCAATCCTGGTCTCTTGCCCTGCATTGTGTTTGTATTGGAAACTAATTGAACTCCTGCCTCTCCTTGCTTGGTAGTCTGTTGTTGTTGACAAAGTGTTTGTTGTTGAACTGTACGATTTTATCACGTCCTCATCAGCATCATAGAAATAGAACAACTGTCCGTTGGTGTATATTGATGAATTTAAAGTAATCGACTCTTCTTTCTCTGCTACTACAAAGTTTGTTGCGGCATACGGTCTATATCTCTCCACGGTGTCGTATGATATGTATTTCTCAAAGAATACGAATTTTGTACTTTCTGATAATGTTGGTTCGACAACTATGTCAAAAATTTCTGGATTGTCGACCACCCCGTCATCATCATCATCGTGGAATCCAACCTTAACTTTCCTGTTGTCAAGGAATCCATCTGACTCCGTCACTGTGTCTACAACCTGCCAAGTTACAGGATAACCTATGCTATTGCCTGTTGAAACGATAGAGTTTGTGTTTAGTATTTTCACAGTGTCCTTGACACTCTTGCCTGTCTTATAGTCGTAAATTTTTTCCTCAACATCGTAATGGAACTTATTCTGTGATTCCGATTCAAATATGTAATCCAATTTCCTGTACTGTACCGTGTATGTGTTCCCATTATTAGCAAAATTGAACCACCAGCTGGCATCTAGGTTCGTTCCTGCTGTGCTACCGGCATTGTTGGTATCAAACACCGAACTTGTGCTCAAGTTGGTGCTTGTAATTACTTTCCATTCTTCTGAATCTTGATCGTATCTCAGACCAAATTCCTCGTATTCTTCTATCCTATCGATTATGTCTGCTTCAAGAGTTGTTGAGAATGATGTTGTGAAGTTTGGTATCACTGCACTGATCACTGCTCCATCTGGTACTATGTTGTTGAGCGTTACTGGTCCTACACCTGACTCAAGATTCCCTACTCCGGAGTTGGCACCATCTCCTACCACTGCTCCGATCTTCACCCATAATCTGTCCTCTGCATTTCCCGTTGTCGATGTAACCAATTTCCCATTTAGGAATTTCCTCGTGTCCGGTGATGTAAACTTTATTAATGCACCTGTTTTAGCATATTTCAAATTCGAGGTCGCAAAATCGCCTAGGACTAGTGCTCCTCCTGATGTGAAATACCCTGTGTTGGTGTTTGTCGAAGTTGTTGTTGAATTCCATGTTGCTGACAAAGAACTGAGATCCTTTGTTGCGTATTTTAAATAGTAGAACTGCCTTGAGTATGCTTCTTTTAATTTCGCTTCAACAGATGTGTCGATAGTTGACTGTATGTTGCTCCTGTTGTTAAAGTTGAAAGTGAACTGCTGTTTGCTCTCTTCCCTGTACAATATTCCATCATCAGCGAACACACTCACGTTTGAATACGCTCCTGTCGGGTCTAGTATTTCTTTTGCTCTCGATATGCCTGATGCTGTCCTGTTTACAGATCTGACCTTGACTATTTCCTGCGATGCTGACAACGGGACAACCTGGTAGTCTTCCGCTGTTATCATCCTGTTCTGGGAGTAGTACACCTGTGGTGCCTTCTCCTTGATAGAATTGTTCGTCTCCGTAGCCGCGGCATTGTAGACGCTGGCCTTGAGACTCATCGTTATACTCAGTGACTGCTGTGCACCATTGGCGTCAGTGTACGGTACGGTCAAAGACACACCCTGCATGTCCGCTGGTTGTATTGCATACTTGGCATTGTCACTGATCCTGTGATATGTCCTGAAAGATCCCAATGGTAGGTTTGAGAAATTTCCATCACCAAACACAAGGTCAACAGAATCGTCCTCTTTCGTTACAACATTGTAAGTATTTCTCTCTGATTTTGCTAGTGAATTGTAAATGGCATTATTGCCTGACAGCGAAGGTATATTGGTCCATTCTTCTGACAGCTGTCCAAACTGGTCCAACTTGTACAACCAGACATCCGTGTTGTTGATGTTTGAAATATTTAAACTTTTGACATAATTTGTTGTAGCGGTATCCACAGAAAAATTTTGTTGTTGCAATGTTCCTTGTTTGAAAAGGAAGAAGAAACCTGTGTTGTTTGAGCTGTCACCCGAACCATCTGTTCTGTAGGTGTAAGTCAGTCCTGTTCCTGGCACTGGTGATGACTCGTATATTGATTCCGAGGCGTTTATAGTGCTTGGCACTATCTCAAAAGATCTAGTTGTTCCGCCAATCGACTTGCTAAATGTGAATATTGGTAGGTCCAATTGGTTGGTACTCAGTGTGTACACTTCTGTTTCAATCCCAGCTATCTCTGATGATTCCCTTGGTTGTCCAAACAACTGTCCTGTCTGGTTCGCCGCATTTAGTATTGCTGTGAACTGTTCTCTGTAGTTTGAGTTTGCTGAATCATTCCAAATTATTGTGCTGTTTGCGAGATTTGTTCCAGAACTGTCTAGTACATCCTGTGTTGATGAAATAGAATCAATCTTTAAAAGCCCGGTTGCTGGTTGGTTCCTCTTCGCGTTGTAGTTGATCAGTCTCGCTAATCTTAAAACACTATTCCTTCTCTCTGCAGTCTCTAGGAAGTTCTCCCTGGCATTCAGATCCACCCTGAAAGAAAGTGCTTGTGCCACGTAGGCAATCAAATCGATGAGTGCAACATATTCAGAACTCTCCACAAAGTCATTGAAATCATCCGGGTAGTTCTCACGCAGATACGCCACCATGGTCCTTCTAAGTGTTTCGAAGTCGTAGCTCTTGAAATCTGCCTGTTGGAAGGACTGGTAGATCTTTCTCCAATCTTCCGCTACAAGTAATCTGTTCTGTCTATCTGTGGTTGCCATAGTATATACAACGATATTTATGTGTTAAGAAATGTGCGTGTATTAAGATAGACGCAACAGTGAGTTCTCGTCAAAGTTGAATCTCAGTTTCTCTGTGATATTCAAGGGAACATAGGTGATAGTGGCCTGTATGGCTATGCCCTTGTCTGCTTCCGTGACCAGTATTTCCTCTGTGGCTATACGCGGATCTGCATTCAAGTTAGCTGTGATGTCCTCAACAATGGCGTCTTTGAGTGCTTCTGTGAACGGTTCGAATATGGCATCATATATTATAGTGCCGAACTCCGGGTTCTCCACCCTCTCGCCCTTACGCACAGATAGTCTGTTTATGAGATCCTGTTTGGCCGCCTCGAAGTCATACAGTTTGAAGTTCTGCTTGTCCGCACGTGAACTGAAACCCTTGAAGGTCACCGTCTTGTTGGATAAACCACCTGCTCCTGATCCTGAATCTCCGTATGCCATATACTGTATTTACTCCCTAAAATCTAAAGAAATCCTTCACCGCACTGATGCCTGCGTTGACAACAGACGATATCTGTCCTTGGATGAAATTGATCACTTGT
>Ga0307488_10001181_pt1 | contig 21854 bp, 32 predicted proteins | sample SB02metaG_FD_202248 | JGI IMG/M metagenome (GOLD analysis project Ga0307488, IMG submission 202248) | Sea-ice brine microbial communities from Beaufort Sea near Barrow, Alaska, United States - SB 0.2 | ecosystem: Environmental > Aquatic > Marine > Coastal | place: USA: Alaska | collected... | reverse complement strand
ACAGTTTGCCATTACACAGCGACGGACTAGAAGGTTTCAAAAAACTCTACAGGGAAGCACAGCCTACAAGATTCTTTGTAGCAGTCAGTGATTGGGACTGGGGACATGTGCTACAAGTTCATGATAATGTGATAGCCAATTGGTCTCCCGGAGATGCATACCTCATACCACCAAATGTTTTCCATGCCAGTGCTAATTTTGGAATAGCACCTAAGTACACACTAACAATAACAGGAACCATTACATGATTTCAAACGTAGCGGGCGATAGAGTTTTCAGACAGATAAATGAAAGACTGACAGAGGCATACGAGCACATACATACAACAGGCAACTGGATAGATGATAGATACACAAATTCTGCTGAACAAAAATTAAAATTCATCACAAGAAGACGCCATGCTAAACTTGTGACCACAGGCACGTCCGCGATACAGATTGCCCTCATGGCATGGAATCTTGTTGACAAAAAAATAGCCTGCACGAACTACAGTTATGTCGCGAGTGCCAACCAGGCGGCCTTCTTGAATAATGTTGATTTTTTTGATGTAGATGACAACGCACTCATAGACATCGGTGACAAATTTACCCATGATGCAGTAATACCTGTGTCTCTTTATGGAAACACAATAGATTACGACAATCTCAAAACAAGCGATAAAACCAAAGTTATAGTTGATTGTGCCCAGAGCCTTGGTGCAAAATACAAAGGCACACCCGATGGTAGTTTCGGAGACGTCGCAATTTTCAGTTTTGCAAGGAACAAACCAGTGCCTACCGCAGGCACTCACGGTGCATTGGTTTGGGATGATGACACGATGTCTGACAAGATAAAGGCTGTGTCAACAAATGGTAAGTTGGGGCGTAACGCACCTATCAGTTCGATGGGTATAAACGGTACACCTTTTGAAATTCAAGCGGCATGGATAGACATCGGTCTGGACCACATAGGCGAGTGGCAGGAAAAAAGGAAGCAGATACACAATTATTATAAGGAAGCATTCAAAAACTTGCCTGTTGAAATAGTAGAGGCACCTTCCTACTGTGAATCAAATTATCATAAATTTGCCATGAGAACACATGACAGAGACGGCTTACACAAACACCTGCAAGAAAAAGACATACAAGCACTACAACATTACACAGATAATTTTGCAAAATATTTTGGCTCGCACAAAGCATTTCCAAAAACAGATCTTTTTTGTAAATCTATCTTAACACTTCCTAATCATGCATGGATGACTGATAGCGAAGTAGAGACTGTTGCCAGTAGTGTTAAGGTATTTTACTAATGAAAAAGATAGCGGTGATAGGAGCGACGGGCAAACTTGGCAAAGAGTTAATGAAACATCCTCACACTGTTTCTGTGCCTTGGATGTTTGAGAACCAGCAAGAAACAATTTCTAAATGGTTTGAAGACCATCCTGAAATTGACACAGTATGGCATGTAGCCAGAACCTGTAGGAAAGTGGGCAAACGCAGGGATCATGAAACGTTTGTAACAGAGCTAACAGGAATGATAAATCTATTGCAAACACGGGCAAGAGAATGCAGATTTGTGTACGCTTCTAGCAAGATACTCTATGGGTTTGGCGGCCTTAGTCACAACAAAGAAGAAATTCTTCCAGTAGATAAAGTGGCCAAACATTTTATGGATGACAAAGTTGGAGTGTTCAACTGCCCGGAATGGCAAGACACTAGACGGATCAATGTCAGCGATCTGGATAATGAACGAACCATATATGCCAACACCAAACTGGCCAACGAAACTATGATTATGAGATGGTGCACGAATTTTAAAATAATTAGGATATGGGATATAGCCTAGGTAAATATCCATAGGAGTCAAAAAAACCTTAAGGAGACAAACTATGTACAAGTTTGAAACTACGACCAACAAAGATGGTGAGATTGAAAACGTAATCAATCATCAACCAGAGGGATATAATCCTTCAACAGGTATCTATGCTTCATCATACATTTTCCAGGGAGACTGGAAAGATGAGCTGAAGGCTCTAAACTTCACAAGAAGAGGTGATAACTTCAAAGAAGTATCAAAGATTGACGCTATGAAAGGACAAGATAGCCAATACCTTTACAACTCTTTTAGAAGTGCAGACGGTAAGGATACCACACACGACCAACTACAAGACTTCTGGAAAGAAGAAAATCCAGCAGACTACAAAGACACTAACTCTAAACTTTCTTCACCACAACTGGCCGCTATATGCGATTGGTTCCAGTGTGAGAAAACTAGAATTAGAATCTTCCAACAACAACCAGGTGCCTACATGCAGATGCACACAGACTTTGACAATCAACGTGGAAATGAGCACGGCGAGACTCTAAGGATCTTCGTGCAACTGACTGATCAACCGGGTGGTGCTTGGTACAGATTTAAAACTGCTGATTCAGAAGTAAGTATAAATCTACAAAAAGGACAGTTCTTGATTTTCAATCCAGATCACACTGGACACCAAACTCAGAACTTGACCGAAGTGCCAAGAAATGCTTTTATGCTTGTTGTTAAAAGGAACACATGGTTAGATTCTTTACCTAAGAACGAAACTATGACTTTCATCGACACAAAAGAACTAGCAACACAGAAAAAAGCGGTTTAAGGCTTTACTTAATCGTAGCGGTATGTTAAAATATCGCTACGACATATGAAATACTTCTTTGATCAACATTACCAATGTGGCACGAAAAAATTTTATAACATATTCCAAGCATTCAACGAACAGCAAAGAACAAATCATTTTCCAGAATACATTATCGATAAAGAACTTGTAGAGAACATTAAAAACTTTAAAAGGCCCCGAAATCTATCTGTGCAGTATATACGATCTATCATGGTCAATAGGCTGAAACAGATACGCAAAAGTACTAAAACACTCAAACTGTTGTACACCGGTGGAACCGATTCATTTACCATGTTGAAACTTTGCGTTGACAACGATATCTTTGTGGATGAGATAGCCACCCACATGGCCTCCATAACGCAGGATACTAGAACCAACATCGAGTATCTGCCGGGATTACGATATGCAAAAAAACATGTCAATCAAAGTATTGGAAAAATAACAATAATTAATCCAACCATAAAGGACATGAGTGATAAACTACAAAATGCTGATTGGTTTTTAGATCACAGATGGTTGGCAGGAGCCCATTTGCATCGTAGATCTTACAGCCTACCAATCATAATAAACGAAAATCTCAATTTGGATGATGACACAATCGTGCTTACTGGATTCGAAAAACCTAGATTCCTAGTGCAGAAAGGAAAAGTATACTGGACGCATGACGACTCCGGACTGGCCGAGATGTCTGGAATATCGAACACAGTTCCCTTCTTCCTTGATAAAAACAATCCCGAATTAGTAGTGGCAATGTCCTTCGCATGTCTAGACTCTTTTGACAGGAGTGCATTTACAGGTGACCAGTATCTGCATTTTAACGGGATCAAAGACAAAGGGCTGAAACAAAAAATAATGAAAAACATGGGACTTTATTCTACTGGCAAACATTACATAGATTTCCATATGCTAGGCAAAGCACTTCATGATCAAAATAGCAAGACCAAGAGGTTCGTAAAGGAATTATTACGTTCAGATAGTCCAGAACTGTTTGATAAATTATCAGGCGTCGATGATAGGGTCTACAGTCTATATAAAAATTTGCCCCATGCAGTTGAAAAAGTTGGAGATTTTGTTAAGGCTGTTGGCAGATATGGTCAAAAAATTCCCATTTTACAGGACAAATTCGCCAGTTGACGGTTATACCATTACCATGTATAATAGTGGTAACAAAGGAGAGAAAGACAATGTATAAATGTTCAGCAAAAGCAAGTTTGGTAGTAGATCAGATTAGATCTAGATGCCAAGAAGACACACAGACAAACAACAAGTGGAGAGGTAGATCAGGAAACTACATGTACATCATGGGCAGAGAGAATGCCGATGGTAAGGCAACAGGCGTGGTACACAAGATCGCAGATGACGGATCTCACAAGTTGTGTGGATCATTCAAGATAATGAGTGATGGTAACATAACAAGGTTCACTGGTCTAAGTAAAGCAGACTGGAACAATGCTATGAGAAATGCAGAAGCCGAGTACAAAGCGAAGTACGAAGCGGAAACAACAGAACCAGCAACAGAACAAAAGGTTGCAGTATAAATTGACGATGCAGACGACGTGGGCTCGAGTTCCCCTAGTGCTAGAGATAAGCCATATTTTAAAAAATCTCGGCCCACACGCATCTTAGATTATGTTAAAAAAATATCTTAAAAGATTTATATACTTCTGTGTAGCGGTTGCATTCGTGATCGCAGGTGCCTGGATTGCCGGCACATTCAACCCAAACGAGTACACGGTGCAAAAGATTGAAGACGAATTCCACAAGAAGGAAATGCGGATAATAGAAGAACTTGGTCTGAAAGAACCAGAGTTTCAGTTCTCGGACAAAGTTTCCTTTATTAATGCAACATCCACTTGTGTGTCATATCTAAATTGGACCACAGACAAAGACAAGAGGGTGCCCATCAGCATCATAATTGCAATGGCGGGCATAGAGAGTGCGTGGGGCACCAGTAGATTTGCCACGGAAGGTAATGCACTGTTTGGTGTGAGGACCTGGGATCTAGATAACACTCCGCACATGAAAGCACTGGGGAATCCAGATGCCAATTGGGGAGTCAAGAAGTACACGTCAAAATGTGATTCTATCAAGGACATGATAAGGATCTTGAACACACATCCTGCCTATGAAAGATTCAGGGTTGAGAGGCAACAACAACTGGAAACAGGTACTTGGAACTACCGAGCACTGCTGTCAGGCATGACCGCTTGGAGCACCAACCCAGATTACCAAGAAATAATACTACAAACCATAGTTGACAATAAATTACCTTAACAGTATAATAAACTATGGGATTCATACAAATGAAACTGCCTAAAAGAATCAAGCACAAGATCGAGAACTCTCGAAGGAACAGACAGGCACAGGCCAATCACGAGGAGTGGTTAGCGTCGCAGGGTCTCGACACATACACGTTGAAGAAGAACACAAGGAAATTCACAGGATACGACATACCTGAATACGATCCTGACCCGAACCAACCCCAGTGCGGTGACAAGATACCCGTCAACGGTGGTAACAAGAGAGAAGAGATGAAGTACTCCGGAGAACGTAAGTTGTTGGGCATAGGCATGATGCACAAGAGCAATCTTGTTCCTGTGTGGGACGAAGAAGGTGCAAAAGAGATCACTGCCATGAAAGGCAACAAATAATGAAAATCAGATATTATCAAAAGATCGACGGATGGCGATGGTCAGGTTTCATGCTTGCCATGGTCAGTGCATTCACACTGAGTGGAGGTAATCCTGACGTACAATGGTTAGGTTGGGCAGTCGCATTGGCATCTTGTAGCATATGGATATGGATGGGCATTAAGGACAAGGACACACCAAGAGCATTGATGGAACTTATGTACCTGCTACTGGCAGTCAGAGGTGTGTACAATTGGATATCATAACAAAAAACCTAACAAAGTCAACACTTATAGCAAGATCAACTCTGGTTGACGCATTTGGAAAATGTGCTATAATTGTTGTATGATTAGACTAATAATACTATTTGCAATCTTCCTAGCGGTGTATCCGATGATAGGTGATGGATGGGCACAGTTCAGCAATGACTTTAATGTTGCTGGTGTATCCAACTGGGTATCAGAGCAGATTGCAAACTTTAAACAATAAGGAAACAAATGAAAAACATAAGCAAATTATTTCTTATACTTTTCGCAGGTTTACTTGTCGCACAGTGTTCTACATATACGTTGAAATCGGACATGACTCAGAACGGTGTGATAAACAAGACTCCGAAATGGTATGTGAAATATCCACACACAACTAGCAAATATTATCAAGAGGCGGCATCGGCTGTGTCTCCTGATCTTGAGTTGGCTGTGAAGAAGGCCACACTATTAGCAAAGTCCAAATTGGCTGATAGGATTAATGGTGAGATGAACAACAGATCTACTATTAAGAAAGACGAAGCAGGTACGAATGAGTCAATGACTGTTACATCAGGTGCTCAAGATATCATAGTGAATGTGATCAATGATACGTTGGTTAGACATTATGAAGTTAACAAGCAACAGATCTACTCTACAAGCAACAAATCATACAGAGTATATGTGTTGGTTAGAATAGGTACAGATCATGTTGATGCTATCGTGTCTGAACTGAAAGAACAGAAACTAGCACAGACTATCGACACTACTGCAATAGACGAAGCGGCAGAAAAAGTACTGAACTAGGGCTATGAAAAACATTTATTATATCATAGCCCTGGCATTCCTTACACTGGGATTGATCATATTCTCGACCACTGCGGACGCAGGAGGACCTTGGGACAATCAGTATTGTGATGTTGAAGTCACAAAGATCAAGATTGTCAACGAGGAAGGTGATGTGATAGAGAACCTAACAGAGGAGAAGGTTGTTTGCAATGACGGAGCAAGTGATTTCTTGTTCGATATGGGCATAGCAGAAAACTGTGAGATGTACACATGGGACATGCCAGTGGGAGAAGTCATAGTAACTCAAAGACAGATCATGTGTAAAAGAATGGATGGAACAGGATATGAAATTGTTCAAGGTTATCACGGTATTGATTAGCCTGTTGCTGTCAAGCACAGCACTGGCAGGGAATAGCACTCCCGGAGACACCAAGGGACACATAGGCGAAATGCCGGCCCCTTTATGGTTGGGAGATGATCTCAAATACAGTATGCCTGCTTTCCTGTTCAGACGCACACAATTCCTGAGATTCAGCCTAAAGAAGGAAGAGAAGAAGATGCACGAATCAGCAGTGTTCTTCGCCTTAACAAGCACAGACAACGGCAAGATCGTCAGTTGGTACAGCAAGAAGCGACTGGCCGCTGGGAAGGTTCGGGTGATACATTCATACCCAATTTCAGGCGGATACTGTCGTACGTACCAAGCATACATTAAAGTAAACGGTAAAGAACGGCACATGACTAATAACGCCTGCAAATACATAGGTACACCAAGTTGGTCCTTTTATAAATAATTCATATAAATAAGTACATTAAACAAGGAATTTAAACAATGGCAACAGTTGAACCAAAATCATTATACAACGTTTCGGTAGCAGAACCGGAAAACGCATATTTCACAGTAGCAATAGTAACAACAGGTTTCTTAGACACTGAAACAGTAAACGGTGGTAGAATATCACCTTGTGTGGCAAATGACTTCGCAACCAAGCCAACAACATTGGCACAGTCATTGTTGGTATCAAGAGGTGCGTTGAGATTTAAAATGATGTGCGAGAATCTAGCATTAAGAACTAATTTTAGAATTCATAACATTGTTTGCACTTATGCCAGTGATGCAGGTGATTCACCTATAACAGGATTAGATTTTGGTCTTGTTTACGAAAACAGGAACTTAATTGCAAACACAGGTACCAACGCATTAAACGACTCAACAACAATCAACTCAAGAGCACTATTCATAAGAGACAGAATCGGTGATGCACTTAACAATTCAAGAACAGAAAAAATGAGTGTGTTCAACCCAACTGCAGGTACTGGACAGATACAAGACGTTGAAGTGACTGCAAGTTCTGTTTTGGCTGGGGTATCAATTGGTGAGATACAAGAAGCAATCACTGTAACAGAAGTAACAGGATTTGCTCCTAACACTGACAATCAGTTAGCCACTGACAATGCACTATCATACGGTAGTGACGACACAGTATAATCTATAATTTTATTGCAAGTTTTCCTCGAGAAAGTTCTGATTGGTAAATAAATACAATTAAGTTTACAGGAGCAAAAATGGACGCCAAACACATCAGTGACGAAGTAGCCGCAGACGATAACGGTATATCAGCATCGGCCAATCCGGGCAACAATGCCGCTTTGACTATTGGTGGAGCATTACACTCAGACAATACAGTCACAAACACAGGTGGCAGGATCGTAGAGATCACGTCAGCCGGTAATGACTCAGGCATAGATGCCACAGTCACAGGCACAGACGTCAACGGAGATGCCTTATCAGAAACAATAGATTTAGGGAACGCAGGTGCAGTTGTAACATCAGCACATTTCAAAACAATCACAAAGATTCAAATGATTGGTAACTCAGCAGGAAACGTAATAGCAGGTACCACGACAAGTGCGGCAGATGTGATTTCAAAAGAAACCTGCAGACTGAAACAGTGTAACATAGTGTCTGGTGGTACAGCAGGAGTGATTAACTTCCACAACGGTATCACAGACGGTGTACCTGGAACAATACTATTCAAAGCAAGAACTATAGGCACAGACAACACCAATGAGATGATAAACTTGGGTGATGACGGTGTGTTGTTTGACAAAGGTTGTTATGTTACCTACACGATAGGTCATATCGACATGATGAACTTCTTCTTCAATTAGAACAGCACGTAATTACCAAACGTTCAATACCATTATAATAGGCAGTGTATAATATTAAATACACTAACATATGTTTATAGCGATACTCACATTACTATCGGCACTGTCCATATCAGGAGTGGCAATCTTCTATTCCGTAATTGGACTAGCGACCATATTCCCAGGTGCTTTCGTGCCCGTTGTGATCATGGGAGGTGTGTTGGAAGTGGGTAAACTTATAACGGCCTCATGGCTGTACAGGAACTGGAAGTTCACTCCTTTCATGCTCAAGACCTATCTTACAACGGCGGTCATAATATTGAGTCTGATAACAAGTATGGGTATCTTTGGATTCCTATCCAAGGCACACCTGGAACAGAACCTGGCATCAGACACACTGATACAACGTATCTCAATATTAAAAGACAAGATAGAGAGTGAGAAGATGTCCATCACTAGACAGAACTCCATAATAGAGAGGGCAGAGAAATCTATAAACAGAGACACGGGTACGGCGTCAGGCGACATAGGAGTGCAACAATCAATCATAGCAGATGCCAACGAAAAATTAAAAACACTACTTACGGTCGAGACCAACACGGTGAGAGATCTAAACGGCAGGCTGAATACAACGGTTAAAGATCTTAATGACAGGCTTAAGACACTAGACAAAAATGTAAGCGATGTGCTAACATCAAACAAATCATTCTTCAATGAGGAGAAAGCGGCCGCGGATCTCAAAGCATCACAGAAAGCGGAACGTAAAGAAATAGCCAACAAGATAGCAGAAGCTCAGGAAACAATAGCGATCAAGATAGTAGAAGCAGAGAAAAGGATTGCTGAACTCAAAGCAGATCACAAGGTAGAGATAGCAAAGGCACAGGAGATCATAGCGAACATGAGATCAGGATCTCAGGACAACAAAGGACAATTCAACAAAGAGATAGAAAACGCGGAACAAAAGATATTTGAATCTCAAGGCAAGATAGACTTGTACATCGTAGAGAAACAACCTCTAGAGAAAGATATGCTTACACTTGAAGCAGAGATTGGTCCTGTGAAGTACATAGCGGCGTTGGCAGTTGATTGGGGTATAACGGACCAAGTTGAAACTAGCAAGGCTGTAAGGTGGGTTATATTGCTTTTAATCGTGGTGTTTGATCCACTAGCAGTGCTGTTATTGATAGCGGCCAACCAATCATTGATGAGAAGGTTTCCGCCTGAACCACCTAAACCACAGGAGATAGTGGACCTAGAGAAGCCGGACGAAGAAGATGTCACGCTGAAATGGAATGCAATGATGGACAAATCAGATGCGGCGACCAAGATGGAAGAGGCCACAGAGCAGTTAAAGGAATGGAAAGACAAACTAGACTCTTTCAATGAAAAGGTAGAGAAACCGGAAGAGAAGCCAGTGGAGATAATACAAGAGGAACAGGCCGATACAATACCGCACATTGATCTTAACGGTCAAAAAAAAACTGAAGACAAAGTAATAGTAGCAGATTACACTGACGGGTTTGACCCAGACGAAGTGGCCTACGATATAAATCCAGATATAGAAGAGGCGGAGCGAATCAAGACCCAACAAGACCAAGAGTGGACGGAGTTCAAAAAAAGTAACATCGAAAATAGAGAAAACAGAGAACTAGCAGTCAAGAGTGCTCTTGAAATGGCAGAGGAAATAGAAGCGATTGAGCAAATCGAACGTGATGCAAGACGTGATGCAAGAGAAGAAGAAATCAATGCCTCAGACGAGGCGAAGCGAATCAGGGTCCAACAAAATCAGGAGTGGAATAAGTTTAGCAAAAGTACCATCGAAAAATTCAAGAAAAGAGAGGCAGAGGAATTAGAGGCACTCAAGCAAGTAGCACGTGAGGCAAGAGAAGAAGAAATCACTGCCACGGTCGAAGAAGCATTGAAAATGTCCGAGGCAGAGAGTGTCGAGACACCCATACAGGAAGACAGGATCAAACCAGACCTTACAGAAGTCATTGAACCAGAGACCGAGGTAAGGCCCCCAAAGCCGATTCTGAGTAATTGGCAAAGAGCTGAATTACTCGACAACTTCCACAAAGAACACGGCAACTTCGAAGACGTCCAAGACTATGTGCAAAACGAAGAGCAGGGTGATACAACTACATGGAAAAAAATAAAAAATAAAACCACAACAGAGGAAGACTATCATCTAAGAATGGAACAGAGGATAGAGGACTTAATAGCAAAAGTTGAAGCAGGAGAAACAAAATTAGAAGACTTGACTGCAGAAGACAGACAAGTTATAATGGATATAATGAATCAAAACGAGGTTTAATAACATGGCACTTAACTTAAAAATGTTTGACACGCTAGGTGCGTTGACTGTGGTCACCCCACCATCGATGATGAATCCGGAAAAACTCAGTTTCACAATCATAAATTTAAGAGAAAAAGAAAAGAACCAGTTTGCAAAAGCGTTGAACAAATTGTTTCCAAATGATAATATCACGGTGTACATGTATGATCACCCCGGATACCAGGAATGGCTGGAGCAGGCCACTACGAAATCTAAATACATAATAATGGAAAAAGACAAGGCGCCAATATGGATCCAAGAAATGTCCCCCGAGAAAAAAACTTATTATGTTTCTGAAGAACAAACAATCGAAAAAACATTTGAAATGATCAATAAAAAAGAAAGCGAGGGCTAATGTCAGAAGAAGCGTTGATATGCTCGTTCTGTGGCAAGAGTCGTAAGGACGTCACGAAGATGATTGTGGGTGCCAAGAAGACATCCATATGCAACGAGTGTGTGAAACTTTGTGTCGAGATACTGGAAGAAGACGTGATCAAGGCACGTAAGGAAAGACTTTATGCAGGCGACAAGCACATCCTAAACCCTGTAGCAATCAAAGAACATCTCGACCAATACGTGATAGGTCAGGATGCCGCCAAAACGGTTTTGAGTGTGGCAGTGGCCAATCACTACAAGAGGATAGTACAACCGCCCATTGACTTCGACCTAGACAAATCAAATGTCATGGTGCTGGGAGCCACGGGTGCGGGCAAAACACTGATGGCCCGAACTATAGCCAAGTACCTAGACGTGCCGTTCGCCATAGCAGACGCAACCACGCTCACAGAATCTGGTTACGTTGGAGAAGATGTTGAGAACGTGGTACAGAAACTGTACGCGAACGCTGAGGGTGACATAGAGAAGACCCAGAAGGGCATTATATTCATAGACGAGATTGACAAGATCTGCCGTAAAGGTGAGAACACATCACTTACCAGAGACGTATCAGGCGAGGGTGTGCAACAGGGACTGTTGAAGATCGTGGAAGGCACGGAGTGCAGGGTGCCGCCACATGGTGGACGTAAACATCCTGATCAACAGACCATCACGATAGACACATCCAACATTTTGTTCATAGTGGGAGGGGCGTTCACTGAACTAGAAAAACAGATCAGGTCAAAACAAACAGGCGGAATGGGCTTTGGTACAAAACTTAAAGAGCAAGATGATAAGAACTACCTATCAGAAGTGCAACCCGAGGATCTAATCAAGTATGGATTGATACCTGAGTTCGTGGGTAGGTTTTCCATGATCACAAACATAGATCCATTGAGCGAAACACAGTTGATACGTATTCTCACAGAACCAAAAAACGCAATACTTAAACAGACACACTACCTGTTTGGCCTGGACAACATAGACATTGAGTTTACCAAAGATGCCAAAGAGAGCATCGCACGTAAGGCCAAAGCACTGGGTACCAACGCCAGAGGATTAAAAAACGTAGTAGACACAGTTGTTCTGCCCTATCAGTTTGACGCAGAGGAAATGAGGAGTAGGGGAGTTGGCAAGATACAGATAACTAATGCGGTGGTTGACAACGGAGCCGACCCTGTGTTAGTATTTAAAAAAACAAATGGAATATCAAAAAAACAAAACTAGACCCAAGTTCAAGAAGACAGAGAGACCGTTGGGTTTCCAAGGCTATTACGTGGAAGTGCGTGAAGGCGAAGATGCCATAAGGGCATACAGAAAGATCAAGAGGTGGATTAAGGAAGACAAGTTCATTGACCAGATCAGAGCAAACAACACCTACAAGAAACCATCCGAGATCAAAGTCGAGAAGCAGAAGGAACGTAGGAAGGTGTTACGTAAATTACGTAGGGAACGTGACAGTTTCATATCAATGCGTCCACAAAGAGGCAGATAATTTACCAACAAAGGTCGCAATTTGACATATAGCCATTATATGTTATAATAAATACAGTTGAAGATTGCTTTAGATAGGATCTTCATTTATTAACCTTGCTAACATAGGAGGAAAGCAATGACAAAACATCTATCTATTTTTAATAACCTAAGACCACACACAGTAGGATTCGACAACTGGTTCGATCACTTTGATGCCATGATGGACGACAGTTTCTTCAGAGGAACTGGTAATTTCCCACCATATAACATAGTGAAGACTGGTGAGAACGCCTACGACGTTGAACTTGCTCTTGCAGGATTTGGTAAGAATGATATCATAGTCGAGTACAAAGAAAACTTGCTCACTGTAAAATCAAAACCAAACAAAGATCCAGCAGACGAAGTTGAAAAATACGACGACGGAATGCAACACAGAGGCATCTCAAAGAGAATGTTCACAAGAACATTTACTATTGCCAATGATGTTGAAGTCAAGGGTGCAGAACTTAAGGACGGTTTGCTTAAAGTAAGTATGGAAAGAATTATTCCAGAGCACAAGAAAGCAAAAACCATCGAAATCAAGTAAAACAAAGCAAATGGATAGGGTGGTAAAACACCCTATCTAAATTGACAAACGTATTAGATATGTTATAATAAGGTATGACAATGACAGATATACAAACACTGACAAAAGAAAAGATCAAACTAGACGAACCTGGAATGTACGATGTGGTTTTCCTAAATGACAACATCACAACAATGGAGTTCGTTGTGAAAGTGCTCAAACAGATATTCGGCAAGACGCCGGAGCAGGCACAGAATATCACGACAAAGATACACCAAGACGGACAGGGCATCGTTGGTTCGTACACACATGAAGTTGCCGAACAAAAAGGCATAGAGACAACACTTGCGGCTAGACAGGAGAACTTCCCACTACAGGTAAAAGTCAAGAAGCAATGACCTTGCAAAAATTTGTAATTGATAATCAAAAAATTATAAAACTTGTACAGGACAGAGTGCCAGGCCAGGAGCAAGTTGACATGTACTACGGAACACTTGATTATGCCACAGCAAGGTTTAACACAATTCTCATAAAACTATCTCAGGACAAAATACTAGAACAAATACACACCAAAGATACTTTAGATTGTTTCAATGCAATACAAGATTTTTACAAAAATGTTCAGCGATATAGATTTTGGCCTAAGTTTACAAGACCTTTCACTAAAATGGTACTTCACAGTATAGGCACAAAACGTATATCTCAAATCAAGCGACTTTTAAATAGACTTGAAAACAACAACAAATTTTATCATCACGGAGATGGTACCGTTTGATTCCAAAGATTAAAAAGCCATTCCAAACACTCAATAACTAACTATATGAAGAATAGTTTTGAGATAGATGCGTTCCTAGACAGGCAAGAAGTACAAGCTCTATCAAAGTTTTACCAAACACTTCCTAAAACTATAAACAGTGGTCCAGAAAATAAAGCATACACAACAGGTTTTCCATGGGCTTCCATGCCAATCAAAAGTATTAAAAACAAACTGGAAAATGTATTCAGCACAGTGAATGTTACCGTGGCAATGTTTCTTGAAGAGTATATCCCATGGGGCGTCCACACAGACTATTTCAAAGATGATAAGTCGCCGTTTTACGCAGTGCTTATACCTCTGGAGTTTGAGGACAAAGATACCCACACTATTATCTTCAACGAACAGGCAACCTCAAAAGATTGGAAAATTAATTTGCTCACCGATATCGGGTACGAATACACAGAGCACGAACTTACACTTTTGAATCATATAGACCGAGAGCTTTTAAAAAAGATATCAATAGATTCGGTATACAAATGGGAAAAAGGGAAAATGATTGCTTGGCATAGAAACTACCTGCACACGAGTGACAATTTTAAAAACACAGGTATGAAAAAGAAATTAGCCCTTGTAATATTTTTGAATAAAGATGATTAAATGTGATCTGTTAATAGTAACCGCACCATACACAGAAACCAATTACCCCTTGCAGGCACCTGCAATCATAAAGGCCAGTGTGGTCAAGAACGGATACACAGCAAGTACATTCGACATCAATAATGACTTCTTACAGATGGAAGACGAGGACGCTGAAAGATTTGCATTGTTAAAAAATTTCTTCATGTATGGAACAATGGAGGATAAAACAAAAATTCATCTGGCGGAGTCATATGTAAAATACATCGCCCAGAAAGTGCTTAACAAATTTAGCCCAAAGTTTATTGCTGTAAGTGTTTTCACTTACCAATGCCAGACTTTCAGCGAAATGTTTGCAGAAGCAATTAGAAGCATGGATCCTAATATCAGTATTGTTTTTGGTGGACAAGGCATAATGACACAAGGTATAAACGCTTCTGATGGGTGGATCAAGACTTTGAGAAAAAGTAAAGTAATAGATCATTACATAGTCTCAGAAGGCGAACGAGCCATATTGGATTTATTGAAAACCGGGAAGGGGCATGGTGTCAACAACACTGATTGGAAACAAGAACTAGATCTTGAAAGATCACCACTGCCCGACTATGGCGACTACGATCTCGATCAGTATAAAGGTGGCCGTCTCATGATAACTGGTAGCAGAGGATGTGTGAGAAAATGTTCATTCTGTGACATACACAAGCATTGGAAAAAATTTGTTTATAGGAGTGGACAATCTATAGCAAACGAAATGATCGAACAGAGTCAAAAATACAACAAGTATAGGTTCAATTTCACGGACAGCCTTATAAATGGATCGATGAAAGCATACAGAGACTTTGTCACAGTCATGGCCAAATATAATAGCACAGCCACTAACAAAATCACCTGGGGAGGACAGTTTATTGTGAGAGGCATCAAGTCAATGACCGAGGATGATTGGCAACTTTCAAAACTAGCGGGAGCAGACAATTTAGCACTCGGAATTGAATCTGGCAGTGAATCCGTAAGGGATCACATGAAAAAACAATTCAGTAACCAAGACCTTGACGAATTTATGGAGCAGGCATACAAACGTAAAATTGACTTACAATTTCTAATGATCATCGGATACCCCACAGAAACACAAACTGATTTTCAAAACACTATCGATATGTTTACAAAGTACACCAAATATCAAAAAATCATCAGTAGTGTAGCTCTCGGTTCCACTCTTGGAGTCTTACCAGGCACACCACTTGCTGAAGATCATTCAGAAGATCTAGATTTAAATGACGGAGAGAATTTTTGGATATATGCAAAAAACAAAGAACTAACATTCAAAGAAAGAATAAAAAGGAGAATGTTGGCCGGAGAAGCATTGGAGAAGATGGGGTACACTGTGAGCAGGAATGATAGCCAGATGAGACTTCTACATTTCCTTTGGGGTGTGTATAAAAACAAACAAAAGCAAGGCGTGGCAGAACTTTCCACTGGCGATCTTGAGGATCAGAAGTACTCATGATGAATATAGAATTAAGTTTACATGTAAAGGATTATAACGGTGGTCCACGTATTAAAATATACAATAATGATAAAACTCTGTTTGATGATAACCTACAAACTGCCGGCCCACACAAGGTAACGCTTAACACAGAGATGACACTACCAAACAAGTTAGTAATAAAACATCATGGAAAAAACATGAAAAGAGATACCCATGTTGATAATTCTGGGAAAATTGTGGATGACAAAGGATTCTATATACAGAGTATACGGCTAGACGATGTCTTGTTGCAAAATGAGTTATACCACTTTGATTTTGTTAAAGATGATGGACAAGTGTTAAAAAAGAATAATTACATAGGATTCAATGGTGAGTTTGTCATAGACATAGACAAGGATAATCTATATACTTGGCAGAGTGGTTGGCAAAAAATGCTTGTCACAAACACCGAAATTTTTTCCTATGAAAAATTTAGGCAGGAAATATTCAGTGATGAATAGGACATTATGATGTGGAATTGGTTGTTCTGGGTGATACCACGGAACTACGTGAGGAAGTACCTATTCACGTTTTGGCTCGTGATGTTCTTCCTGCCAGGATATATTTTGGGATTGCATTTCACCAAACTTGGATTTATAGTAAACTGGCTCTGGTTCGACATTGTTTTTTACGGTTGGTACAGAGCAAAACAAATGATAGGAGACGATGAATGAAAGCAGTAGTATGGAGTAAACCCGCCTGCCCTTATTGTGAGAAGGCAAAAAATCTACTTAAGAACAAGGGCATAGAGTACGAAGAGAAGAACATAGCAGAAGGATACAAAATACAGGACTTACTGGAACTTGTGCCAAACGCAAAGACCATGCCACAGATTTGGCTTGACGAAGAACACATTGGTGGTTACTTTGAGTTAGAGAAAAAAATAAATGGATCTGCCTGATCACAAAACTTTTTGCGTGGCACCGTGGTTTCAAATTAGAAACAACACCGATGGTAGTAAAAGTGTTTGCTGTAAGGCAAAATCTAATCACTCCGCAAGTGCGAATCAAGAGCCATTAGAATTCCTAAATTCTGATCCTGTCATCAACTTGAAGAAGCAATTACATCGTGGGGAGAGAGCTGACGAATGTATTAAGTGTTGGAATGCCGAAGACACCGGCAGGATAAGTTTAAGACAAAAATTAAACGGCGTATTGACAAACAATTCATCTAGCATAGAAAAAACATGGCTTACAACATACTTCAAACACAAGGACAATTTTAAGTCGGAAGATCTGCTGATGGCAGATATAAAAATTGGAAACACCTGTAACTACGCCTGTGTTATGTGTATCCCAGATGACAGTTCAATGATTTACAACGAATGGCGGAAGAAACCAAACGCATTTTTTATTAGAAAAAAAATGCAAGATGATCCTGAATATCTTGATAGGATCAAGCAGAATGGATTCAAAAATCAATACTACAAAAATTATGTCAGCAAAGTTCTGGCAAACAAAAGATTGAAATACCTTAAGTTGTTGGGAGGAGAACCCTTGCTTGACCAAAGTTTGTTGGCAAACCTGCGGGCATTACCGGAAGAAAAAAAGAAAAACATATCACTCTTCTTCACCACAAATGCAAGTAATAACCTTTTAGAGGCCAGAAGATATCTGGGAAATTTTAAATCTATCATGTTTGGAGTGAGCCTCGAGGGCATTGGGCAGGTACAGGAATACGCCCGCTATGGATCCAAATGGAGCACGGTATCAGCAAACATACTTCAATACAAAAAAGAATTCCCAGCAGACATCAGCATACACACAACACTTCAAACTACGTCTATTTTAGGGCTTAAAGAACTTGTGGAGTGGACAAGGAAGCATAAATTGGCCCTGGATCTCGGACTATGTGAACAACCTGATTACCTTTCATTTCGTAGTTTACCTAACAGTGTCAGACAACAGGTAAGAGAGTCACTTTCAAATGGTCAAATAACCATGAGTCAACGAACTTTGGGAGACGAGGAGTTATGGTCAGTTGAAAAGATCCTATACACAATGGAAAATACAGCATTTGATCAAGAATTACACGATCAATTTGTAAGTTACATAAAATGGTATGAAGAAGGCAAAGATATACCTAGTCTTAAAAATATCTTCCCTTCGCTGTTTATTGACAGAGAAACGCAAATAATATATAATAAAGAAATGAAAAGTACCAATGACATACACAGTAAATGACAAGTGTATCATGTGCAAACACACTGACTGCGTTGAGGTATGCCCTGTCGATTGCTTCTACGAGGGCGAGAATATGCTGGTTATTAATCCAGACGAGTGTATCGATTGCGGAGTGTGTGAGCCAGAGTGTCCGGAGGACGCAATACTGCCAGACACCGACGATGAAGGTGCTAAATGGGTTGAGTTCAACGGCAAGTGGTCCAAGGAGTGGGCAGTATTGTCAGAGAAGAAAGATCCTTTACCCGATTATGAGAAACACTCGGGAGAAGCGGGAAGACTAGAAAAATATTTTAAAGACAAATAATGAAAGAACAATATGAAAAACAAGAAGAAATCAAAATGGCAGGCCAAACGAGAGAAAGAGGCCAGCGAGAATTCACAATTCGATCCTAAGATACACCAACTAGGTAGAGAGGGATATGGATTCCAAATGAAGAAGGATGCAAAAATAGATCCAGAGGAATTGTCAGGTAAGAACCTGCCTTTCAAAACAGAAAAATGATAATAGACAAGATAAGAGAAATGGGCGACAATCTAAAGTTACTGGAGGGACATGACAGGCTTCACTATCTCATAGACAAGGCCAATGAGTTGGAACCATTGCCAGAGCCTGTAAAGACCGAAGAGAACAGGATACGTGGCTGTGCAAGTAAACTGTGGTTGATAGGTGGCGCCAGAGAAGACGGTACCATGATGTACCAAGTGGATGGAGATGCACACATCAGCAAAGGCACCGCTAAAGTGGTGACAGACATAGTGAATGGAGAGCACAGGAGTGCAGTGGCTAACCTCACAGTGGAAAGTTTCGAGCCATTGGGCATAAAAGAACTGCTCACGGTACAGAGACAGAACGGACTGGGAGAGTTGATAGACAGGATAATAAGGATAGCACAATGATGGACATGCCACCAGGATGGACTCCACAGCCAAGTCCTTCAGTTGATCCACAACTTAATACTGATTTGAGTGTTATCAAAGAACATCCACCTACCCAGCAGGAATACATGCCCAAGATAGTCGAGAAACTAAAGGAATGTTATGATCCTGAGATCAGCGTTGACATCTACAACCTGGGTTTGATATACGATGTCAAAGTAACAGAAGATGGATACGTCCATGTGTTGATGAGCCTCACAAGTGCATTCTGTCCGGCCGCGGACATGATACCAAAGGATGTAGTACAAGCAGTGGAGAGCATACCTAATCTCAAGTGCAAGGTAAAGATAACCATGCAACCACAGTGGGGCAGGGAAATGATCAATCCAGAGATCAGAGACCTCATGGGGTTATAACCAAACCCGTTGACAACACCAAAAATATAGTATACAATAACAACATACTGAATCATGTTGGGGAATCAAGGTGTAATTCCATGGCTCTACCAGGAACCGTAAAGTCGGAGTGCCAACCAGTATAGTCCGCTGTCGAATAAAGGCCTGGGAAAGTCTAGTTCTACAATGTAAAGTTAACAGTGGCGTTTGAGGAACTGTTATGAAAAAAACAAAACAAAAAATTGTGTTATTCGTCTACTTCATTGGCTTGGTTGCCTTGAGTAGAATTATACCGCATCCACCAAACTTTACTCCAGTGATTGCTATGGCTGTGTTCATGCCATACCTTACTCGTAATTTATATTCAGCAGTGGTAGTGCCATTGTCGGCTATGTTTGTGTCGGATCTGTATATAGGATTTCACTCTAGTATGTTTTGGGTATACAGCAGTGTCCTATTAGCAACCACATTGAGTCATTACACTATGTCAATCAAGAAAACATATGTGCACCTGGGTTCAAATGCACTGTTATCATCTTCATTATTTTTTGTGATTACAAACTTTGCAGTTTGGATGTCTGGTTCCTTGTATCCATTAACCTTGGACGGTCTATTACTTTGCTACACAATGGCCATTCCGTTTTTTGGAAACACAATAACAAGCACAATATTTTATGTTTCGCTTCTTGGATTAGTGTCTTACTCGGCAACAAACATATCGAGGAGATATACGGACGATGAAGAAAATATTACTAGCAGTCTTAACATTATTACTTTTCCACACAGGACTACAAGCAGATCATTCTACTAAACACACCTGTGAGCAGTTGGAGTATGCACCCTGTATCACGATTTCAAAATACATATTGAGAGATCCCAGTGTGCTGACCACAGCATCAATGAGCGTGGACTACATTGATCAGTACACCATAGAGAACACAAACACCATTGACACTGTACAAGCCATTGCGAGAGCAACAGGTTTGAACGTTGTGCAGTCTGGTCCAACAGGACAACAGACATCCGTGTTCATGAGAGGTATGAACTCCAACCACACAATGGTTGCGATCAACGGTGTGGCAATAAAGGATCATAGTACAACAGGTGGCCTACACGACATAGGTGCTGACTTCGTCAAACACGTGACAGCAATACAGGTTGTTAAAGGATCGCAAGGTACACTGTACGGTGCAAATGCAGTGGGTGGTGTGATTAACTTTATAACAACAGACAGTTATGCTAACAGCATATCCGCAACAGTGGGATCTAACAACACAAAAGGGATAACACTTAAGATACACAGAAACATAGACAATCATTCTATCAGCGTCATAGCAGATGGAACACAGTCAGATGGTATATCAGTGGCACCATCAGGGAAAGAGAAGGACGGATTTGATGCAGACAACATAACGATCAACACCCACAGCAAATGGGATGAAGTTGAAATCAAATCCACGCTGATCAGAAGGACTAGTGATTCGGACCTGGATGCAAGTGGAAGTGACGACCTTGATTACACAGCAGAAAACAACATGAACCTGTACCAATTATCAAGCAAAGTTACAACAGGACTTGGTTTCTACAACATAACATTCTCACGTACGGAATATGACAGAGATTACTACAACGGCTCTGAGCACGACGAGTATGACTCGTCTAGTAACACTGTGTTGTTGACCAACACCATCCAGAACGACAAGTGGGACATCACACCAGGTGTGGAGTATGAAGAGTTTGATGGTTCATTCAACAACAGAGGTGGATACGTTGCAAGTGTCGACACAGGTGGCGAGAACATAGGATACTTCGTTAACGGTAACATGATTGTTTCGGACAAGTTGTTAGTGTCAGCAGGCGTGAGACAGGACGATCCAAGTCTGTTTGGTGACCACACCACGTACAGACTGGGTGGAACTTATGATCTGACAGGGGCATTCAAGTTGAAGGGTAACTACGCAACATCTGTGAAGACTCCCACACTGTACGAGATGCACGGATCAGACAACTACGGTTACAACGGAAACCCTAATCTGCAACCAGAAGAGGCAGAGACCACGGACATTGGTTTCGAATACACAGTCGGAGACAGTGTGTTGGATTTCGTTTACTTCACAACAGATCTAAAAAATCTAATAACGTATGGAAACAGCACGTACTCGAATGGTTCGGGCACTTCTAACAGACACGGTGCGGAGATCAAGTTCAACAGCCTGATCTCTGACAATGTGTACTGGAGGAACAGTGCAACATTCACAGTGGCAGAAGACGGCAA
>Ga0307488_10001180_pt1 | contig 21871 bp, 13 predicted proteins | sample SB02metaG_FD_202248 | JGI IMG/M metagenome (GOLD analysis project Ga0307488, IMG submission 202248) | Sea-ice brine microbial communities from Beaufort Sea near Barrow, Alaska, United States - SB 0.2 | ecosystem: Environmental > Aquatic > Marine > Coastal | place: USA: Alaska | collected... | reverse complement strand
TGGATCGCCCAAATGTTCAGCTCTATCTGCATAAGCGCGACGCATCGCTTCTGTTAGAACATGAAGATAGTTAGCTGAATTATGCCCCATAGCCTCAAGGTCATAACCCTCCAAAATATTCAACATCTCAATCATCGTAACTCCACCAGAGCTTGGTGGTGGCATGCTGATTATTTCATGGCCACGGTAAGTACCACGAACAGGCTCACGCTCAACTGGCTCATAAAGGGCTAAATCTTCTTGCGTAATAATGCCGCCGTTGGCCACCATGAAATCAGCAAGACGTTCAGCGTTTTCACCCTTATAAAATCCATCTCTACCTTCGTTTTGAATCAACTCCAACGTATTGGCGAGGTCGGATTGCACCCAAGTTTCACCTAGCTCGTAAAGCGAGCCGTCAGCCTTAAAGAACTTGGCCATTGTTGATGGGTAGGATGAGAAGCGTTGCTTGCTTCGAGAAAAGCCCGAGTACAAGGAATAAGTAATTGGGATACCTTCGCGAGCTAGTTTTACAGCTGGCGCTACCAGCTCTTCCCAAGGCAGACTGCCTAGCTTTTGATGAGCTTCCCAGAGACCTGCCACGGTGCCAGGCACACCAACTGCCAATGCCCCAAAATGGTTAGAATTATCAGCTACCCTGCCATCCAGCCCGAGATACATTTCTCTTGTCGCTGCCAACGGGGCCTTTTCTCTAAAATCAAATGTTGTGGCATCACCATCATCACCGGCATAAACCATGAATCCACCGCCGCCAATATTGCCGGCACTAGGCCAGGCCACCGCTAGAGCAAAAGCCGTAGCAACTGCAGCATCAATAGCATTGCCTCCCTGTTTCAGTGTCTCAACACCAACCTCTGAAGCTAGCATCGACGCGCTGGTAACAACGCCGTTTTTGGCACGTAGAGGCGTTCGCCCGCCTTGGGCAAACGAGGCTGAAACCAGCACCAAACTCAAAAATAACACGATGCTTCTGATAAAACGGGAATTGATCATAACTTCTCTCATTGAATATTCATTTAATACAGTGGCTTAACGGGATTTTAATTTTATTCCGATTAACAAAGTAAGGGTATTATTCCAGCGCCCCTATAGATTAGCAATTCGCAAATTGTAGACCGCCATTTTCCAGACAAAAACGCATCATAGCCACTGCAATCAAAAAGATTACGCCAATTAAGCCATATACCATTGTCAGCTTGGAAGCTGAAGTGATAAGTTTCACTTATCACCGCGCTCTATAGCCCGCCCGCCCCTGCTGCGCAAATCGCTATCGAGTCACCATCAACCTCTGACTATGACTACTACCCATATGAATTTATCGATGCCTTTTAAACTAACCGCAATCTCTTTTCTTTTAGCAATGCTCGCAGCCTGCGGAGAATCTAGCCCTGAGTCTAAATCTACTGTGGACGCGCCGACCAGCCTCGCCTCTTCCACAGAGCCCGAATCGGAAGCTGAGTTAATCACCCGGGCTAGGGGAATTCATGAGCGAGTGATTACCCTGGACACCCATGCTGACATTAATACCAGCAACTTTACGCCTGACAAAAACTACACTGATGATCTAGATACGCAAGTGAACCTACCAAAAATGGTCGAAGGCGGCTTAGATGTCGCTTGGTTCATCGTCTATACCGGTCAAGATACCCTTGATGATGCAGGCTACGCCGCGGCCTATGCCAATGCTATCGATAAATTTGAAGCGATTCACAGACTCACCGAAGAACTTGCTCCAGATCAGATCGAGTTGGCCTACACATCAGACGATGTCAGGCGCATCAATGCCGGTGGCAAAAAAGTTGCCATGATTGGAATCGAAAATGCTTATCCGGTCGGCCTAGACATGGCGAACATCGAAGATTTCCATCGCCGGGGTGGTCGCTACATGTCCCTTGCCCACAACGGACACAGTCAATTTGCAGATTCCCAGACTGGAGAAGCGGCAAATGAATACCTACATAATGGTCTTAGCGAGTTGGGCCGAGAAGCAGTTGCTGAAATGAACAGACTGGGCATCATGGTTGATATATCTCACCCGTCTATCGATGCCATTTCACAGATGCTAGATATTAGCCGCGCACCAGTAGTTGCCTCCCACTCGTCTGCACGGGCATTAACCAACCACACCCGCAACCTTAGTGATGACTTACTCCAGCGTGTTAAGGAAAACGGTGGCGTTGTGCAAACAGTCGCCTTCGGAAGCTACATTAACGAAGCTCGGCGGGTTTTCCTGCAAACAGGACGCACAGAAATAATGGAACGTGTAGCCGCAGAGCTCAATTTTGAAACACTCACATCAGAGCAGGTTGCGGCTTTAAACCCAGTAGCAACGGTAACTTACGAGGCAGCACGACAGGCAATGTTTCGGACCGCGAATGTAGAAGTGAATAAGGTAGCGCCTAAGGCAACCGTCTCAGATTTCGTTGATCATATAGAGTATATAGTCGATCTTATTGGCTTAGAGCACGCTGGCATTAGTTCAGACTTTGATGGTGGCGGCGGCATAGACAGCTGGAACGATGCATCTGAAACGTTTAACGTAACTGCCGAGCTGGTTCGCAGGGGTTACACCGAAGAAGAAATTGGAATGCTTTGGAGCGGAAATTTGCTTCGCGTATTGGACGATGTACAACGCGTTGCCACTGAGATTCAAGCAGAAGCATAGCCATTAGCATCGAGTCGGAGTGAAGCCGGCGGACCTTAGCACAGATATTGTGCATTTTACCGCCGGCCTTGCCCCTGATCTGAGCAGTTTCAAATATCCGACCTCCAGTCACCCCCCCCCAGAAAGCCTACAAGCCAGCAAGCACGATGTCTTTGAGAGATAAGAAGCTGGCGTTTACTATGGCGTAATAATTGCTATGCCCTTAGGGCATAACCTTTTATTCACCCAGCATTTCAAAATTTTTCATTTGGCTGCGGGTGTTAAACACGCAATTTTGCCAAGACTGGAGAATCATTATGTCTGCTAACGTTAATCGTCGAAAATTTTTATTGGCCGGCGCTACCCTGCTAGGCGCTGCCGGCCTACAAGGTATTCCGGGCACTCCGTTTTCTCCACCAATAAATTTCGCAAAAAACGCCTTTGCCGAAGTCTCAAAACCGGATTACATCATTCGCGCTAGTTCAAATGAGAACCCTTACGGTCCTTCCCGTGTGGCTTTGCAAGCAATCAACAACGCAATGTCTGATGCAAACAAATATGGAGGCATTACACAGCAGCTTATTTCTCTTGTGGCCGGCATTGAAAATGTTCCAGCCGATCATGTAACTGTCGGCACCGGTTCAGGTGAAATATTGAATGTCAGCGCACTTATCGCAAGTTTGAAAGGTGGCTCTATTGTTGCGCCCTACCCAACCTTCGAGGCATTGCCCCGCTACGCTGCAAACATGGGTACAGAAATAATTCGAGTTCCTGTAGATGAAAAAATGCACATCGACTTAAACGCGATGTATAACGCCATCCGCCCGGATACCAAGATGGTTTATCTGTGTAACCCGAACAATCCGATCCCTTCAATTATTGAAAAAAATGCCATGCGGGATTTCGTTCTTGAAGTCTCTAAAGAGCGCCTAGTCTTCGTTGATGAAGCCTACTATGAGTTTGTAGAAAATCCTGACTTCGAAAGCATGATGGGTCTCGTCAGAGAAGGCCACAATAACATTATCGTCGCCAGAACAGCGTCAAAGATCCACGCGATGGCCGCGCTTCGGGTTGGTTTTGGTTTCGCACATCCTGACATTATAAAGGACATGAATTTTAAGAAAACCGGCAGCATTAACATTGTCGGTCAACACGCCGCCTATGCCAGCTACCAAGACATGTCCTTCCAAGATTACTCTAGGGCACGCAATAAAGAATCATTGGCCATGGTTGAAGGTATGTGCGATGAGTTGGGGGTTAATTATGTGAAATCGAACGCCAATTTTGGCTTTATCGAAACCGGAACAGAAATTGCCGATTTTCAGAAAGCCATGCTAAGCGAAGGAATAATGGTTGGACGACCATTCCCCCCATTTACCAAATGGGCAAGAGTGAGCATGCAAAAACCAGAAGAAATGGCTTACTTTGTTCAAACCTATAAAAAACTCTTTAGCTGAATGCAGTCTTAAAATGTAAACCTAAGATATAAAAAAGGGAAGCTAAAGAATAACCTCCCTTTTTTATCCCATCAAGATTTAAACTTACAAGTCGTTCCAGTTAAGAATTGCGTTATAAACAAAGCCATGATCATGTAAATTGACATGGCGATGCATTGGGTTCCAATTAAACATTACCACGTGACCATCACCTACCGGTTTGCTGATAAGTGCTGGCTGACCATCTATAACACTCTCACCTTTGATGATTCCACCGGAAATCACTAAAGGCGAAGACGCCTTTGATTCCTTCTCATCGGCGGCGGAATTTTCAGGCTCATCTTCAAATGACTTAATACCAAACTGAAGCGGTGAGTATTTTCTATCATAGTCAGCAACCGAAAAGACCGGAGCATTACCGCGCATCACATGACTCAACTCACCATAGCCGTAAACCAATGGAGAGCTTGAATCAGTAACCTTGGCCGTCATTATAGAGCCCGGTGTATTCATCGACCCCACATCACGCTTAATGACCCCTCTCACAATGCCTGAGTCGCTGGCCAGAACACCAGCGGACCCAAAGGTTACCAAGGTGCCGCCCCCACGTATAAACCCATCAAAAGCTGCCATACCATCAAAACCCATGCCTCCAGTAATATCTTCAGAGCTCAGAATATGGCCGTGACTTGGGGTGTCAGATGTGTTCGTGTAAGGCAAGGGGGACCACTTAGGATCGACGCCGCCAATGATTTGACCTAGGCTCGTACTGCCGCGCATATGAGGTATCAGAATGACATCGAATTCCTCAAGGAAGTCACCCTGACGAGCCCTGTCTTTTGAAAATAGAGTATAAGGAATATTTGCCTCATCCAGTGAATATCGGACCCAACCAGCATTTTGAGTTGAAAACCAAGACTGGTAAACCCCTATTCTAGGCAAGTCCGCCTCGTGCATAGATACATCTGGCATCGAGCGAATATTAGTTACCGACAACCGGGTTTCTGCTAGCACCGCTTCGATAGACTCTTTGTCTGCATTCGCCAAGTCGATAAGCAAACTCCCAGCTGGAAAATCTAAGCCTCTGGCCTCGAAGCTTTCTTCAACAATCCAAACAGGCGTATCTTTTAGAGCAAACCGTGTTGGGCCAAGTTCACGCTGGCCATGATTAGCTATCGCCCAGACATTACCTCCACTGGGCAATCGCGCCTTAGGCAAGAACTGATCGCCATCCACATAAGACTCGCTTCGATGCTCTAAAACATCAATATCATCTATCTCAACAACATCAACTCCATAAATCAACCCGAACGTCCATGCAACATCATCATAAGGCGGTACTTCAACATCAGAGGGGAAATCCTGCTTCTGCAGCAGTGTTTTTGCCAAGGGACCATAGGGCTGATTCAATTTAATTAGGAGATCGCCTTGCTCCACGTCAACATCACCATAGCTACCAGGCCTTGTGACTCGCTGAACCTCAATTGCATGACGCTCTAGTGCACCTAACATATAGTTAGTTGAATCCTGATCTGTTTGCGATTGAGGAATCAGGTAAGCATAGGGCGCTTCTTCAATCCCTTTTTCTAAGGCATCCATCCCTTTCTGGTAATAGTTTGATAAAAACATGAAGGAATTATTGGCAACCATTTCTAGCGATGCGATAACGCCGGTCTGCATATAATTAGTATTATTGCGCATAGACCAAGTAAGTTTTTCTGGAGGCGGCGATGGCCGATACCAAGTTCGCTCCGTAACGGGCTCGCCAGCGTAACTGGAATTGCCTAAATCCCTTTCCATCGTATCGGCGCTGTTGTTGCCAAAGGTTTCGTAAAAGCGCCCCATACCATTGTGGTTATTGGTTGCCCACAGCATGTAGCCTGGGTACCATCCGGTATAAAATCCCCAAGTCCAAACACCTTCTAATCCCAAACCGGACAAGCGACTGATTTCATAGTTTGAAAGAAGCTGCCACTCGCTGATCGTAATAGGGCTAATGCCTTCGTTGTAAGGCCCAGTTCCACCGGCGACATAAAGCAGTGGAACAGACTCATGCAAATCTAAACTTACAGTAGGCTTCCACTCATACACCCCTTTGATGTAATTCTGAGTAATTGGCTGAGTGATGGATATCCCATCACGGTTGTTATCATGAAAGGTGTAGTGCCCCCAAAACGGTGAACTCCTTGGCGGCATATCGTTGTAATCGGTGTGACCTTTGATATTACGCTTATACCATTCCACTTGCCTCACTCGGCCATCGACATCAAACACCGGGGTGATCAAGGTAATGACATTTTTTCGAATAGAGACAAAGGGCTCGCTAGTTTCTATCGCGAGTCGATAGGCCAACTCCATTACCATTTCTGGCGGACCCAATTCAGGCGAATGTAATCCCGCAGTCATCCAATAGATTGGCAAGGCGTTTTCAATTATGTTTATAGCAGTATCTCTATCGGTCAATCGGGGGTCTGAAAGGTCGTTTAGATACTTTTTATAGGTTTCAATATTTTTTAGATGCTCCGGCTCAGCAATTGCCACAACAATCATGTCGCGCTCTTCGAGGCTTTGCCCTAATTGAAATATTTCAACTCTATCTGACGCTGCTGCCAAGGCATTAAAGTAGGAGTAAATCTCATCGACTTGCGTTAATTCACCTGGGCTGCCCACTGTATAACCCAGAACATCTCTAGGGCTTGGGATCGTTGGATGATCAGGAAGTGAATCTACCCATTGAGTCAAATAATCCTCACTGGTAGTAGAAGCTCGAATCGCATCTGTCTCTTCTTGGTCGATAGGCAATAACTGAACTGCAGACTGCGCTAAGCATAGCCCACTGATTAAGCATCCAATAGTTATCAGTGCTGCCTTTCCTGCCGAAGTGTTTTTCATGGGTTCACTCTTCTTCCAATAAATTATTACAATTTGAGCAATCTGATTTTCAGATTTATCGAGATGGGCGCGCATGAGCCGAAGCTCTGAAAATCGCATTCATCAAGATAATGTTAAGACCGTCCAGATAAGCTCTGACAGTGGGATCCTGGGTGAAGGCCACAATCTCTCCGGCACCACTGGATTGTGATATCACAAACGGCTTGTAGGCCAGCTGCTTGCGATTTTCTTCCCAAAGATAGCCGCTTGCCAGCAAATCATCTGGCCCTTGAAATCTAGCAACATTGATCCCGTCATTTATACGAATAGGAGTGTAAATATCAACCCCTCTCACCAACACATTCAGCTCCGGAGCAACACCAGCGCTCAACCAGTGCTCTGGGTGCACATCGGCACGCACCAGAACACCTGACACGTTGTATGGGTTGTCTTCCAAGGCAACCACTTGATTTTCGTAGGCCTCTAATTCACTCAGATATTGCCCTTGTACTGTCGCCTCATCTCTATCAGTATCCGGAATCTCTATAAGTTCAACAACGCCCCGCTCCCTTCGTACAGCCAACATATCGACATCTGGGTCGGCAAGAAAACGAGTGGCGTTGCCGAGAGAAATAAGCACACCACCCTGACGAACCCAAGTTTTGATATTTTGAATTCCTATTTGACCCAAAGCACTTTTATATCCAGCCCCATTCATTACCGGCAGTATTAGGACCTGGTAACGGTTTAAATTGGCTGTGCGCAATCGGTCCACCCTAATCGGTGTCACCGGATAATCGAATTGGCGCTCTATAACAAACCGTGTGTTGCCAGCACTATACGACGCGGTTGGTTCATCCCAAGCCATCGCGATTTTAATCTCGTTGTGTCTAACCACATTCCCACTACCAAAGTTTGGACCCTCGGTAACCCAGCTATCGTTGACAGCAACAACTCTTGCACCGGTTTTTTCGGCAATATCTTTCACTGTGGAAAAAAGGTTCTCTGCATTATCGGCCACATCGACAATAAGAGAGCCTGCGGGGTACTCATTGCCATTATTGGTAAAACCTTTGTCATTACTCTTAAGGGCTATACCAGCTTGCAAGGCATTAGCTAAGAATCGAACAGCGGTGGCCTCTCCCCAAGGTACGATATAGGAAACACTGGCCTGTCCCCCGTCGACACTGCCAGCCTGAAAAAGGTCAGTGCCGGTAAGTTCAAAATCACCGCTAGGGACACGATTACAGGTGTTGCTTTGAATATTAAACATTAGTGGCAATGACCACCCTGTTACGTCGTAAATCTCATCGGGCAGGTTGTCTGCTCGGCGACGCTCTTGCTCAGCGAGAAAATCCTCAGCCATTGGCACATCTAAATCCATTAGCGTGCGAATAAATCGCTTAGCAGGCTGATCAGTCCTTATGACATAAGTTCCCGCTTCATACGCCTGTCCACAGGCACTAAACCTCGCTAACGCGCGATTAACTTCAACATCTTGCCGCGACAACAAACCGGCCAACTTATTAACTGCAGCCTGATCGTCTTGTACTGGCAGGATGTAGGACCTGACATCCTCATTTTGTCCTTCTTCAATTGCGCTTACTCGGTAGTTATAAAAATCGTAAAGGAATTTCTCCCGATTGGCCGCCACCGTCTCGGCAGTGGATAAAGAAGTAACAAAATGATTTCGCACTGTCTCTCGATAGTGCAGCTCATTGCCATCGTATTGGCGAAAGACCATGCCTCTAGTGGATGCCTGCTCATAGGTCATAGCAACGCTGCCAAAGTATGAGGGCCAACTGGCCCCGTAGCCCGGATAAAAAGCGTCATAGACTTCTCGAGTGAAGTAATCGATACCAAATTCATCAAACCAGCGGGCATTATTACGACCAAAAATCTGCAAACTCGCTGTTTGATCTTCTGCTAAGTGAGGATTGTAGGGCACTGCCTCTGGCGCAAAGTAATAAGTGCCATCAGAGCCCATTTCGTGAGCATCCACATAAGCAACTGGATACCATTCCAGCATTGCTTTAGCTCGGCCAATGGTTTCCGGCTGAGTTTGAATAAACCAGTCACGGTTCATATCGAACAAGTAATGGTTGGTTCGCCCACCAGGCCATGGCTCATCGTGTTCGGCAGAATTCCTATCAGAGTCCGGCGTTAAACCCTCGGCGGTCGTAAACTGATGAATAAATCGATCACGACCATCAGGATTTTGCATAGGGTCTATGATGACGACTGTGTTGCGCATAATGTCAGCAACTCTCGGGTCCGAGCGTGACGCCAGCAAATGATAAGCGGTCAACATAGAGGCATCCGTTGAAGATATCTCATTGCCATGAACCCCGTAGGAAAGCCAAGTGACTGCTGGCTGATCCGGAATAATGTTTGAAGCTTTACTTTCATCGGTGTCACGGGGATCGCTTAAGCGCTGCATCCCAGCTTTTACTGACTCTATCTTCTCTAAATTCTGTGGTGAGGAGATAACCGCATAAATAAGCTCACGGTCTTGCCAGCTGCGCGCATATTCTTTGAGGATAACCCTGTCCGGAGCTGCTTGCGCCAGTGCTTCGAAGTATTTTATGGCGTCTCGATGCCATGTGATTTTCTCGCCTGGTGAGTAGCCGAGCACATCCTCAATACTGGGAATCACTGGGTCATAGTTTGCGTTTGGCCAAAACTCAAAATCATCTTGAGCCAAAGCAATATTACTCAAAAGACAAAAGAACACACCAAAGAATAACGATGGTGTTGAAAAGAAAGTAGATTTCATCACAATGCCTTCCCCCGCAGTTAATAAATTCTAAAATTAAAAGATTAGCTATTTAGCTTAAGCTGAGTCCCAGAGTAGCTGGTTTTGCAGGCAGCATCTAGGTCCGCCCAAAACTAACCCTGCAAAGCAGCTCTAGAGATCAACGGTTGTCAGCACCGATTTTGCTCGGTATAAGTAGCCTTAATAGCTAATCGTTTAAAGAGCCATTGATGAAAAACAAAACTTTAACAATTAACCTAGATTTCAATCACCTAAGGCCTGATGAGATGATTGAACGAGCAAAAATATTCTATAAGCTCGTGAATTCTCGAAGGTCAGTGCGTGATTTTGAAAGCAGGAACGTCCCTATAGAGGTTATTCAACACTGCCTACGTGCCGCCGGAACTGCTCCTAGTGGTGCAAACCGGCAGCCTTGGCATTTCGCTGTGATTAGTAGCCCCCTTATTAAAAAGCAGATTCGAGAAGGTGCAGAATTGGAAGAGCAGGAGTTTTATGCCAGCCGTGCGCCCCAAGACTGGCTCGACGCTTTAGCGCCGCTTGGTACTGATGCTGAAAAGCCGTTTTTGGAACATGCACCCTACCTTATTGTGATCTTCGCGGAAAAGTACAGTATGGATACTGACAACAAAAAACAGAAAAATTACTACGTAACGGAGTCAGTAGGGATTGCAACCGGTCTGCTAATCACTGCGCTGCACGGCGCTGGACTTGCCACGCTCACCCATACACCAGCACCAATGAAGTTTCTTAATCAAATATTGGGGCGGCCCCAAGCAGAGAAACCCTTAATGATCTTGGTGGTTGGCTATCCAGAAAAAGACGCCAAGGTTCCCGCTATAAAACGCAAGGACCTAAGTGAAGTCGCTAGCTTTCACTGAGCGACCTATCTTGGCCGTCTAAACCCCTTCGAGAAGAATAAACTATTCATAAACAGTTTGTTGGTGCCAAAAAAGTAAGCTCTGAAATTGGGATTGTCAGAAAACAAAATAACACTACCCTGGCCGTGGCGCTCCGCAATTGCCATAGCCTTACCTGCTAACTCGGCTTGATTCTCATCGGATGCATAGCCTGAAAGTAAGGATTTTTCTGGTATCTTGATAACCGTTGCCCAAGGGTTTTCCGGCGGATCAAAGGCTATCAAGGAATTGCGGTGACTTGCTATTTGACGATTAGAAATTCCATAGCCTATTGGATGAGTTATATCTAAATCTCCGGCCATGATCGCACCACCGATAATGGCTTTAGCTTCGATATCAGTTTTGTTGCCATAATCGAGGCGCGCCTCGTCGGCATCATTTACCGCTTTGGCTTTAGACTCAGGGTACAACACATTATCGTAAGCCCATTGGGCCCCCTGACGCATCGCAACTAGCGTGCCCCCTTGACGTACCCAACTTTTTATCTGCTCTTTACGGAGAGTTAAATCGCTGTGATTACCACCCACAATGACCAGATGAGTGTAGTCGCTTAAATTCAATGACGAGAGCCGGCGTTTATCGAACAGTTGCACTGGCATGTTCATACGTTTATCCAATTGATGCCAAACCTCACCAGCATCATAAGCCGTAATACCCTCGCCAACGAGTACCAGAACTTTTGGCTTTTCGATAGCCGAGAAACTATTGCTTCCTAAATCCATCCCTATTTGAGAGGTGTGGCCTGCGCCGATAGCATGCACTCTAATACCGTCTTCCTTAGCGATTGAACTCATCAACTCATGAATCTGATCGTCCCGGAGGACGCCTCCTTGCCACCCGAGGGGAACTAAAATACTGCCCCGCGGCAATAAGATCTCACCCTTGCTGCCGGATAACTCCAGCGGCTTATTGGAGAATTTCGGGCGCAACCCAGCATCAAGTAATTTGTATAAGGCTCTCGGCGCATAATAGTCAGACCAAGAAAAAAGATAAGCATAAGTGGCACGATCAGGTTCGGCTTCGACAGGAAATTCAGCATAAACCTGCTCGCCAAGATTGCCGCGGATATCGCGGCTTCCTAGAGCTGCGAAATCAAAATCGAATGCCAACGGCAGCGTCCAAGCCGAGACATCGTAAAAAGTATCATTCTCGAATGTTGTTATTTTTTCGAAAAGGGCTTTTACCATGCGATATTGAGTTTGAGTTGTTTCGACTATATAGGAATGATCAGCAGCAAAACTTACACCATTAACCGTTACATCATCGCTCAACTTGTTAACTCTTATTTGATGCCGGTTCAATATATCCAAGGCATGATAGGCTCTAGCTTTGTCACCAGGCACTGAAAAAATATAGCCTTTAGTAGCATCTGCCTCAGCAAGTCCCAAACCATCTTGATAAAACCAGCGCTGGTAAGCGAGCAGCTCTTGGCGCATCTCAACGCCGGCCCTTATCATTTCCAATGAGGTGCGGTATTGAGTTCGAATATTGTCTCGAAAAGACAGAATCCCGTGAACAGTTTCTAACAATCCTTCTGAACTCGCCTGCTCGAACAACATCCCCATACTTGCGTGCATATGCGGATAAGTAGAGCCCTTGCCGATATAGTAATTGTCATAGCCTTCTTCATTAAAGTAAAGGCGTTGCTCAGAATCTAACCATGAACGCGGTCGGTTAGAAACTCGATCTAACAGTTCCATCGATTCTTTGGGGATAAGTGGAAATGTTCTATCTGGCGCCCCAGGGTGAAAATAATAAGTACTGTTGGCACCCATCTCATGGTAATCCACCGTGATGTTAGGCTTCCATTGATGAAACTTTGCTACCCACCCCTGAGGCTCTGGATGCTGTAGGATAAGCCATTGCCGATTTAAATCGAACCAGTAATGATTGGTTCGCCCGCCTGGCCAAAATGTATTATGAAGCAAATGATTGGGGTCTGTTACCGGGACATTGGCTCCATGCATATGATTCCAAGCTGACATTCGGCTATTGCCATCAGGATTAAACACCGCAATCAAAATTATAACGCTTTGCTCTAGAGTAGCCTCAATCTCGCTGCCCTGAGCTGCCGCTAAGTGATAAGCCACTGCCATAGATGAATCTGTTGAACTCACCTCCGCGCCGTGAACCCCATAGTTAAGCCATGTCACCACCGGCATATCATCTTGCAGTTCTTGGGAGCTATTGGGGTCACTTAGCGCTACGTGTGCCAATCGTATTTCATCAATCCTGGCATGATTCTCCGGTGAGGTGATGGTGAGCCCAATAATAGGCCGGCGCTCATGGGTGTAAGCAATCACCTCAGAACTCACCCGTGGCGACATCTCTGCCAGCATCTCCATATACCGAACTAGTAGATCATTTCGGGCAATTCGGTGCCCCAACGGGTGACCAATAACCTCTTCTGGGCGAGGTATTCCTGAATCGAAACTTATTGAATCAGCGTAGAAAGGGGTGTCTCGGGCAATCTGACACAAGGCAAAAGATGATGCCAATAGAGACATCAAAACAACCAGCACAGCTCTAACTTTATAAATCATTGGGGAATCTAGCCTCGTACTTGGGATTTAAATGACCGCACATAATTGAGGTTGGCGGATGAAGGGTCTTCATCTAGTAACTATCAACAAGGGTAAAAGATGCAGGGATTGCCGTTCTATGTCCAGTCGCTTGGTTAAACCACTTTAATCAGCGCATAAAAAAAGGCCCGACTCTTCCGAGACGGGCCTTTTTTTAATAAGGATAATCTACTCAGGATTGCCTATTGGCGTGCCTTCTTTTCTAAACTCACCGTAAAGGAACTCTTCAGAGAACTCAGCACATTTAAATTCAAGTAGTTGCATGCTCTCATCCACGTGGCGGTAAATAGGAAAACTTACCTTCCACGGAGCTGTAAACGTATTAGCGTCCGTCATCGTCGCTTCATACTGAATATGATTAGCGCCCATTGGCGTCCAACGCTCCTCTACAACCATTTGATAACTGTGGTGGTTGCCAGCGCGATCAAACCAAGTATTTTCCATTTGGCCACTTACACTAACGACAAGCGTGTCACCTTCCCAATAAGCATTTGAATGTCCCATCCATGCGTCCACCTGTGACTCAAGCTCAGGTTGATCAACATAAACAATTCGATTTGATTCAGCGAACTCGTAAGCTACCAAGACAACATCTGTTGACTGAATGATCTGAAAAGGAAATGGCAGATAATTAGCTCGCGGGATCCCTGGCATGTAGCATTTTGTCAAAGGGTCAAGATTATGGGCATCAGCTTTGTTCAAATCTCTCTGCCGGCGCCCTTGTTCGTTATAAGGAATACCGCCACCCTCAACAATCCCAAGGCTTGCTGGCACAGCAGAAGCAGCACCCATCTGTCGAGGATGCGGACCATAAGAAGCCGCATGTGGCTCAACGTTGTAATGAGCTGTTGTCATCGCCTGCCAGATGCCGCTTAAATCAGGCTTGCCTGATGGAGTGCGAGCTATCTCACCGTTCTGCGCTGCTGCTGTTAGCGAAAGAAACCCTGTCGCCATAAATAAAAACGATGTTGATAGTACTTTTGTAAATGTAATTTTCATTGATAATCCTTAATTCAATTACCTGGTTTTAAAGAGAGATTAGATAAGCTGTATAAACTAGCGCGAACCGCCTTCGGCGGCTCTTTGCTCTTCCATACGTTCACCGCGAAGAATATTCACCATTCCATAATTGCCTTCATGGCAGGCATATTCATAGATCTGACCTGCTAGTTTAGTCATTGGAACAATTGCTGTAATTTTATCTGTGAACGTGGAAGGGTCGTCAATAGTGAATTCGTAATCAACATTGTCAAACGCAGTTCGAGTAAACCTTTCAGTTAAAATCATATCTTTGTTAGCGCCGGTGCTGTTGAATGTTTGTCGAAGACCATTAAAGTTCTTAGTCTCAACAACCAATGTATCACCGTCATAGTAGCCACGAGAATCACCTGACCACAGAGTGATATTTTCATCGAGTTCAGGCTTATCACCCAAATGAACAATCCGGGCATCGTGGATCATTTCCGTCATGATCACAGCAGTGTCTTTGCTCTGAACAATTTGCAAATTATTATTGTACAGGCTCGGCAAAAATGGAGGTCCGGAATTAAAGCCGACAATGCAACGTTCTGAAAGACCACGATCTTCTGGGCCTGCTTTCGCGATACCGCCAACAACATAGCGTACAGGTCGAGTGCTTGGAATATCAGGACCAAGGCCACCGTATTGACGTGGTGCACCTTCTACTGCAGCAGGGACCCGGCCGTCGAGAGGGTAGACAATATGAGACGATCTTACCGTCTCACCAAGGCCTCTGACTTCAAGCCAAAAGTCGTTGTAGCCACCAGGGTTGTCTGTAGCATCTGGAGCATCTGGATTAATCACCCTTTGGGCCGCTAAAGCATCGGCTGCGGCTGCAAGGGTTTCCTGCTGCGCGATTGCTTCTTCAACTTGCTCGCGAGTAAGGAATTCTTGATTGCCATATTTTTTAGGTCGTTGCATGGGAGTGTTAGAGCTAAAGTTCCAAACGCCTTGCAAATCTGGCTGCCCATATTCAGTTCTAGGGACTTCATAGTCAGCATCAGATTGGGCTAATGCAACACCGCTAAGAGCGGTAAGCGTCGAAAATATAAAGAGATTTTTTAAGTTCATTGATCTAACCTATGAGTTTTTTCAGCAAAGGCTGTAACTTAGAGCTTTGCTCGGCAATAATCAATAGGTATACGGTTAAATGCAGCTATGAAGGGGACAGCTGGATGTCTGTATCGGGCATGGCTTTGGTTATTCATTGATTGACTGCATGCATCACCGGCATGAATTACCGGTATGCATACCCTGCCAAGCTAATCTTCGTCTCTACTGAGACGAGTAAGCAAGCTCGAGGTATCCCAGCGTCCCCCACCATGGGATTGAATTTCACTGTAATAGGAATCAACAATTGCGGTGATTGGAAGCTGTGCGCCATTTTCCTTTGCCTGCGCCAATGCAATACCGAGATCTTTGCGCATCCAATCCACTGCAAAACCAAAATCATACTGATCGGCAAGCATAGTCTTGGACCGGTTTTCCATTTGCCAAGAGCTGGCAGCCCCTTTGGAAATAGTCTCTATTAATGCCTCTCCATCAAGCCCAGAGCGCCTCGCAAAGTTCAATCCCTCTGCCAAACCTTGGACAATGCCTGCGATACAAATCTGATTTACCATTTTGGCCAACTGACCGTTGCCTGCTGGCCCTAGCAATTTACTAAAACGGGAATAGCAGTCGATAATCGGCAGAGCCTTATCGTAGTTCTTTTGGTCACCGCCGAGCATGACAGTCAGCGCGCCATTCTCCGCACCGGCCTGCCCTCCGGATACAGGGCCATCTAGAAAACCAATCTTTTTTGCCGCAAGCGTCGATTCCAGTTCCCGCGCGAGATTTGCAGAGGCAGTGGTATGGTCAACTAGAATTGAACCAGCCTTCATGGCCGATAACGCCCCTTCACCGCCAAAGATGACCTGTTTCACGTCTTCATCGTTGCCAACACAGCTAAGCACAACATCGCAATCTGCAGCCGCCTGCGCCGGTGTCGCTCGCCAGCTGCCACCGAACTCTTGTACCCATTTTTCAGCTTTTGATTGAGTCCGGTTATAGACACAAATATCAAATCCAGCTTTTGCCACATGCCCCGCCATGGGATAGCCCATTACGCCTAGGCCAATAAATGCTACTTTCATTTTTTACTCCTACAAATCCTTAGATCGTTAAAGCGCTAACCGCTGCTTACTGGCTGCTAGCGCTGATAAATGCTTTTGCCCCTAGCGATAGTCTCCACTATGGCAATGTCTTGCAGCAGCTGCCGCTCTGAACTTAAAGGATTGCTTTCTAAAAGAACGAAATCCGCCTGCTTGCCCAGTGTGATTGAGCCTTTGTCTTCTTCCTCAAAATACTGATACGCAGCCCCAAGGGTAATGGCTTTTAACGCCTGCTCAACGGTGGCTCTCTGATCAGGTCCTAAAACATAGCCACTTCTGGTCAGCCTGTTAACCGTAACTGACACAAGGCGCATCATATCTGGCGGAACCACTGGAGTATCATTGTGTATTGTCAAAGGAATATCTAACGCCGCTGTTGCTGCCACGGGGCTAATAAAAGATGCTCGCTCCTCACCGAAACTCAATCGATGCCAGTCACCCCAAAAAAATGGATGCACTGAATAGTAAGACGGTATGACACCCAATTCTTTAAACCTAGGCAAATGATCTGGACGCATTAGCTGAGAATGGATTACTACCGATCGGTGATCTTTAACCTCCCCAGAGGTAAGTCCTGCCTCCACCCCGTCCAACATTAAATCTATGGCTGCGTCGCCGTTTGCATGGGCTAACACAGGCACTGCGCGTTCGATCAAATCGGGCATTCTCTGAATATAAAGCTCAGGGTCGTAGCTAGGATATGCAACATAGTTGGGCTGCGCGTTTGGCGGCCCTTGAGTATAAGGCTCGGTCATCCATGCGGTGCGCCCCTGAGGAGATCCGTCCAACGTAAATTTTACCCCGCCTAATCGAATTCCTCCCTGATACTCCGTCGGGGCAACCACTGCAAGCTGGTCTTCACTCATTACGTTTGCCCACAGGTAGGCAACAATGTCTTGGGGGAAGGGGTCAAGCTTGGCTTCTTCTATCAATTGATTCAGATAGGGCTGGCCGATGTTACTGTCTTGAATCGTGGTGATTCCATAGCTGGCGTAAACCTCCAGGGCCTGGCGCCTAAGCAATCGACGTTGCTCTTCATTTAAATCAGTGCTTTGACTAGGAAAAAGCCTCATCGCTGTTTCTTCCATCACCCCATCTGGGTCAGCGCTGCCGTCGAGCCGGCGTATCACGCCACCTTCTGGATTTTCTGTCAACGCGGACACATTGGCATTGGATAGCGCCAAGGAGTTCGCGGCAAGCAAATGACCCGACACATGTCTAATAACGATAGGGTGCCGAGTCGAAGCAAGATCAAGGTCTTCTCTGGTTGGGTGACGCAACTCTGCCAGCAAGGAATCGTCATAGCCCACCCCGTGAATTATCTCCCCGGCGGGAATTTGCCGAACCTCAATCCAGTTTCGTATTGCGCTTACAATGTCATCAATGGAATTAATATCACCCACTGGCGGCGACGATAAATCCAATGCGTCTAGACGACTAGCAAAGGCAGAAAAATGCCCATGGGCATCAATAAAGCCAGGCAATAAAGCTCGCTCGCCAAGCTCAACGACACGAGTCTCAACGCCTCTGAGCAACATCGCCTCTTCTGCTGAACCGACAAAGCTAATCCGATCGCCCTTGACTGCAACCCCTGTCACATCAGGCTGATCCATGGTGATAATGTTTTGACCTACAAAAATTATATCTACCGGATCAATAACACGAGGAGCGGCAGCCTGATCAGAGCTTGGACTGCAGCTCATTAATGACGCGAGGAAAAACGAGGGCAGTAGATATTTCAAAGTAGTCACCGATTATTGTTATTATGAATTAATCCCTTCGCGGCACTAACGACTGCACCGCAGCAAGGCTTTTTCTGTTCTGGATGGCTGTAAATTCGAGTACATGCAGAAAGTAGACGGCGCCTTTAAACCTAACTTGAGACCAAATCAGAACGCCAATCCTGCTGCAGCAGCATGAGCAGCTCCTCCATAGATTGAAATCTAGCATAAGGGTCTTTTTGCAGGCACTTCATCGCCACAGATTCCAATAAAGCAGGTATCCGCTGGCTGCATCGCGACGAGGGCATTTCAGGTGTGTCATTTAGGACACTTGAAATCACTTCGTGCATTTTTTCACCGACAGCTGGCGGGTGGCCGCACAATATTTCATAAAGGACCGCCCCTAAGCTAAAGATATCAGTTCTAAAATCAATTGCCGGATCGAGGTTTATCTGCTCGGGAGACATATAGTGGGCAGTGCCTTGCGCCTTGCCTTGACCGGTTAATGAGAGATCTTCAATGATGCTGGGTTCGGGCTCTTCTTCTTCCACCGCGGTGCCATCAGGGTGCCATACTTTAGCCAAGCCCCAGTCGAGCAGAAGTACTTCTCCGTAGGGTCCTGCAAGTATGTTTTCTGGCTTTACATCGCGATGAGCGACACCGTGGGTGTGGGCGTATTCCAGTGCATATGCAACCTGTAAAATAAGGTCCATTAGCTGAGTTAAATCATAACGGTCACGGTAATCTAGAATTTCACGCAAAGTATAACCATGAACTAATTTCATGGTGAAGTAGGGAAGACCGCGTCCGTCTCTGCCTAATTCATAGGTGGGCACAGTATTAGGATGCTGAAGCATGGCGGATACCCGCGCCTCCCGCACCAAGCGCAGCTGCTCGACCTTATCGTTAGCAAATTCCGGCTTAAGAGTTTTATAGCAAACAAAACGAGAAAGATGCAGATCCTTGCAGGATTTAATCAGCGATTTACCGCCTTTGGCGATAGTGCTGAAAAAAGCATAGCGCGTGCGAGGATCTATTTTCTCGGGTAATGCTTTGTCAGTTTCTTCCAAAAATACTGATTCATAGCTTTTTGGGGGCTGTGGGAAATTCAGCATAGCAATCCTAACTCTTTGTATTCGCTAATTTTGACGAGCAACTCAAACAAAATTTAATGATCCGGCCCAGTATAGGCTCAAGCTTAGGGTTGTACATCCTCTTAAGCAAACATTCTCCTGACCCCAGTAAGTAATTCTGGGGTTATAATAGAAAAAAGTGTAACCCTGATCTGAGACTTGAATCATGACCTCTAACGAAAATAAGCGAATCATCGAAACAAGCTTCCACGTGCGGTACGCCGAAACCGATGCTATGGCTGTCGTACACCACGCCAACTACCTGATTTATTTTGAGGAAGGACGCAGCCAATACATGCGTGACATCGGCAGTGACTATGCTCATATTGAAGCCAGCGGGTTTCAACTTCCTGTTACAGAAACCGGCATTCGCTATGTTGGCAGCCTGCGCTACGGCCAACTTGCCACTGTCAGGACTTGGCTAGAAGAGAATAGAAGTAGACGAGTTACTTTCGCTTATGAGGTGATGAATAATGAAAGCGACAAAGTACTGGTAAGCGGATTCACCCGTCATGTTTGGACCGACACCAAAGGCCGCGTAACCCGAATGCCAGAACAGTGGAAAAAACTGTTCGAATCTGACTTTCCTGCCTAAAACTCAGACCCAGTGAAGATTAAAGTGCTACATAAAACAAAACATCTGTTCGTTATGCTTTTCGCCCTGACGCTCGCAGCGCAAATCAACGCCCAGATCAGCTTCCCATCCACCGATAGCGATGTAAGTTATTCGAGCGTGACTGCACGTGAATACCGCGCCGCCGATCAACTGCTGCGCTATGGGGCAGAGCCGTTTCAGGTTGGGCGCCTTTGGCTTCCTGACTTGGCGAACACCCCGTCTACGCTGACAGTGTTTATTCATGGTGGCTGCTGGCTAGATCAGTTCTACACGGCTCATACTTTTCCAGCGGCAACCTCCCTACCCCAACCAGACTGCGCCGTATGTTCTCCCCAATATAGCTGCTCTGGCGACCCCGGCGGAGGCTCGCCAGACAGCTATAATGAGATAGAGGCTGGCATTCAATGGATAGGTAATTTAAGCGACTACTGCATCAACGAAGAAAACATGGTGATCGTCGGCCATTCCGCTGGAGATCATTTGGCATTGCTTGCAGACATCGACTTTCCCGATAGTGATGCCGTTGCCGGTCTAGGGGGAATTACCAATATTGTTACATATGCTGCTGGCACTAACGACTGCGAAACCACAACGCTACTTCTCAGGGGCTCTACCTTTGCACCAGCCAAAGAACTTTACCAAAAGGCAGACCCTGTCGGTCTTAACTTGCATAGCAGATCGCAGTTATTCCATGGCACAGTTGATTCTATCGTCAACGTATCCCAGTCAATTTTTGCAAATGCCACCACCTCAGGGTTAACAGAGGCCTCCCATTTTGATTGGATTCACTCAGGCCTAGAAGCATTCCAACTCCTACCCGGCAGTCTTGAGAAACTATTTTGAAATCAACTTTAATCGATGCTATCGCTCACGATAATGCGGATGGAATAGCTCACCTCAAAGAACAATTTGAAATTCCTGCAGGCAAAATATACCTCGATGGTAACTCTCTAGGCCCTGTCTCAATTTCGGCAAAAAAAGCCGCCCTTGATGTTGTAGAACAGCAATGGGGCAATGACCTTATCTCAAGCTGGAATAAACATTCGTGGATTGATTTGCCGATCAATACCGGTGAAAAAATTGCAAAGCTGGTGGGTGCCGCACCAGGCCAGCTTATTTGCTGTGATTCCATCTCAATAAATTTGTTCAAAATCCTTCACAGTGCGCTACAACTAAATCCAGATCGACGGGTTATCTTGTCCCAAGACGACAACTTCCCCACAGATCTTTATGTGGCAGAAGGCTTGCAGAAAATTTTGGGGATTCAGCAATGTGAACTTGTCAGCGTAGCAGATACAGACATTGAGAATCAGCTAACAGGTCAGGTCGCAGTTCTCTTGCTTACTCATGTCAATTTTAGAAATGGCAAAACCCATAATATTGAAAAGATCACCCGAGCGGCCCACGCTAAAGGAATCATAGTAGTTTGGGACCTTGCCCATAGCGTTGGCGTACTCCCCCTCTCACTTGATGACTGGAATGTGGATTTCGCAGTCGGATGTGGCTACAAATATCTAAATGGCGGCCCCGGAGCGCCAGCTTTCATCTATGCTGCAGATCGCCATCAGAACTCTTTCCAACAACCACTGCAAGGTTGGATGGGTCATATGGCCCCCTTTGATTTCTCCAAACACTATTGCGCTGGTCAGGGAATGACGCAGTTTTTAAGCGGCACACCACCCGTTATATCAATGAGTGTGTTAAATGCTTCTCTGGACGTATTCGATCATGTGAGCATCGCTGAAATAAGACACAAGGCAATCGCTCTGATGAGCTTTTTTCAAGAGTTAAAACAGGCATCGCCTGAACTTAATGAACTTCAACTAATTTCACCTGAAAATTCCAACGAGCGCGGCAGTCAACTTGCCTACTCACATCCTGATGCCTATGGTATCTGCCAAAACTTAATAGACAATAATGTGATTGCCGACTTCAGGATGCCCGACGTATTGCGGCTCGGATTTTCCCCACTTTTTCTAAGTTTTCAAGATATTCATACCGC
>Ga0307488_10001178_pt1 | contig 21880 bp, 19 predicted proteins | sample SB02metaG_FD_202248 | JGI IMG/M metagenome (GOLD analysis project Ga0307488, IMG submission 202248) | Sea-ice brine microbial communities from Beaufort Sea near Barrow, Alaska, United States - SB 0.2 | ecosystem: Environmental > Aquatic > Marine > Coastal | place: USA: Alaska | collected... | reverse complement strand
ATTAATTGTTCATTTCCCACAATATATAAATATAATATATATTGAATCTAAATCGTAATTTATTCAAATCCTTCTACTTTTTTTTCCATCGCATTATATTTGTTGGCTAATTCTTTTCTTAAAAATTCTTGACTGTTATTCATTTGATTTTGTGTACTCATTCCCGATTGACTACTACCCTCATGTATCTTAATAACACCAACATTCGTATTTATTGTTGATGGGTATGTAACACCATCAATACCAAATCTATTTTTGATTACATGAAACCTACCGGTATTAGCAATCTTATCTTCCACTTTTCTACTCATACTCATTACGAAATCGGCAGTCATAACTTTTGAGTAATCTTCTGCAACCTTATCAGCACCAATAACATCTTCTTCCAAGGCTGATCTATTAGCCTGTGACGCAGTCCATATTGGAATCTGTAACTCACCAGCTAATCCACGTAAGTCCTCATAGATATTTCCAATCGCATGTCTTTTTTCTTTAAAATTACCTGTTGGCATTAGGATGTCGGCATAATCTACTATAACCATATCTACCTTAGTACCACTCAACTCTATTTGTTTCAGATGTGAACCCAATGTTTGAACTGAAGCTGCTTTGGTTGGAAAGTATTTGATAAGTAACTTACCTTCAAGTTCAAATAGTTTTTTACTCACATCATCTTTATAATATTTTATATTTGAAGTTGTAATCCCACTAAATATAGAATCATATCTCAACCCAACATAAGTTTCATTAAGTTCTAATGTATAATGAACTACTGTTTTCTTTTCACGAATTACACTAGCACCTATGGCCTGAAGTGTCCAAGATTTACCGATACCAGCTGGTGCAACAATTACACCAAGTTCCCCAGCACCTAAACCACCATCTGTTATTTCATTCACAACATCCCACGGTGTTTTAACCGTAATCCTAGCTGATTCCTCTAATCTTAATTCCAATGATGGAATGTAATCATGACCTAAATCACGTGTAGTTCCAGCTTTCATAGCTTCATCTATGATACCCTTTATACCATCATAGTTTCTATTTTCTAACATATCAACTGAATCAAGAATTGCTTTCTTTAATGTTTGATTTTTACAGAACTCTAATGTTTCAGATTGTACAAACTCCAAATCTGTAGCTTCTATATTCTTCCAAACATCTCTTAATTTTTCTACAACACCTGATTTCAATACATCATTTTCTATCTCATCTACTTTGAACTTTACAACTTCAAGTGTAGGTTGTTTCTTATATTCATAGTAATAATCTCGTATTGATTTAACTAACCAAGTATTAGAATCAGAATCAAACATTGATGGTTGAAGTATATCACTAATAGTTTGTAAAAATTTAATATCACTCATCAATGAAGCAATAATCTTCGCTTGAAAAGATGTTCCAAATTGTGTAAACGTATCACTCATAACAGATTATAAAATCCCTATTTTCCATACCTAAATATACAACAAAAACTTGAACTTGTCAAGTGTTTTTTTATTTATCATGTGTTTTCTCGGCATAATGATTTAACTGATTAAAGTTGGTAGCCAACCAACTGGTAATGTTTGGTAGTGCAGTATATAACTTATCTTCTAAAAACATCTTTTGAAATTTAAACTTAATCAACCTATTAATTGGTTCATTTGCTTTATCTATTATTTTTGTCTTTGTAGAACCTGATATATCAACATTTGATAATTGCATTAACTTGTAATTCAACTCTATAATATCTTTTGAATCTGGTAAAACATCAACCACCTCATCTATTTCAACTATACGATTTTCTGTCAAAAATGGTAGTTTCTTTTGAATAGTTTTTAATCCCAACCCTCTTATACCAGGAATATTATCAGACTTATCACCATCTAATACTCGATACCAAATATAATTATGTGAGTTAATACCATACTCATCCATAACCATATCTTGATTATACATTTTCTTTTTTGTAGGGCTCCATATTTTTATTCTATCATCTGTTAGTTGCAAGAAGTCCTTATCAGTAGACATAACTGTAATTTTGGATTCAGTAAGAACTTGTCTACATAGATAACCAATTGTATCATCGGCTTCAATATTATCATATGACATAACAGTTACAGGAAGTGTATCTAAGTATTCAACGCACCTAGATAACTGCATCATCATATTTTGTTTTTCATCTTCTTGAGAAGCAAAATCATATGTGCGATTAACTCTGTATTTTGTTTTTCGATTTTGTTTATACTCTGGAAACAACTTTCTACGCCGGTTAGAACCACCCTTACCATCAAATACTATTATAGTACGAGTGGGCCTAACCATATTTATCGTATAACCAATACTTCTTAGAAAACCAACTATTCCACCAACATGAATTCCGTCATCATTGGTAGTTGGTATAACACTAAATACTCTGATAAAAGTGTTTAGGCCATCTATTATAAGTACTTTATCATTTGGTTGTCCATCATCTAGTGAACCACCCTTTTTCTTTATCTCTTCAAAGATAGATAGGTATTTTTTATTACTCACTTATTTCTTCTTCCACAGTAACATCGTCAATTCCAAAGTTCTTTTCATATTTAAGTATGACTTTATCACAAATCATATTGTAACAATATTCTTTGAACTCAGCATCTTCAAGTTTAGCAGACCAATCTTTTGATTGGAATTTCATCTCTTCACCATTGTGGTCACTCATCGTATACCAAGCACCACCAACTTTTACAAGTTTGTGTTCTTTAAGAACGTGTAACCAACTACCCTCGTCATCAATACCACTTTCAAAGTAAAGTTCAAAGTCAGCATGTCTCATAGGTGGCCCTAATCGATTCTTGATAACTTGAGCTCTCATTTTCATACCAATGGTATTCTTTTTAGCGTCTTTGATTTGACCAAGATTCTTTAATCTGATTCTAGTCGAAGCGTGAAATGGAAGAGCTTTACCACCACTTGTAGTCCACGGATCACCAAACATTACACCAAGTTTTTGACGTAACTGATTTGTAAACACAAGAGCTATCTTTTGCCTACCAATCATCTGTGTGATTTTTCTCATAGCTTTTGATAGGATAATTGCCTTTGATGTAGCCCAACCATCTTTATCAAACTCAGCTTCTAACTCAACCTTAGTTGTAGCTGCAGCTAATGAATCTACTAAGATAGTTACTAACCTATTCTTATCTGATTCACGAACTTTAGCAACTATCTCTTCTATAGCAGAAAAGATATCTTCAACTGTTTCTAAATGTAAATACAACATACTTTGTACATCTACACCGATTGAAGTTAAAAATTCAGTACTAACAGCTGTTTCAGTATCTATATAAACAGCAACACCACCTTTCTTTTGTGTTTCTGCTAACATATGAGCACCGATTAAAGATTTACCACTACTTTCTAAACCATTTAGTTCTGTAATTCTTCCAACTGCGATACCACCATCAGCTCTATTCGATATTGCTAAATCTAACATGGTAGAACCAGTTGAAATAAAATCTTTTATATCTGTTGGTGTGGTATCTGTTCCATCAAGGAAATAAGCTACTTTCATGTCCTTGAATTGTTTATTAAGTGTATTAGCTAATACGTCTGCTAATTCATCTCTTACTGACATATAATTCTCCTATAAAATGGGTGTATCCGGCTTTTACTGTGCATCACAGGTCTCACATAGTCGGTTTTATTACTATTGGCTTTAACACCCACCATATTATTTTTATTTAGTTGTTAAATAAATCGTCAAATGCATCCGAAGTCTTTTTTGAATCATAAGCAGAAGCATCAGCTGTAGCTGAAGGCTTTTCTTCTTTTGTTTCTTCTTCGGTACTTGAACCACCTTTTAAGTAATCATTGAGGGCTTGTGTTAAGTCATCATATGATTGCTCTTGATAAATATCAGTAATGTTCTTCTGATTTTCAGTTAGTGTTTCAAGTAAAGACGCATCTTCCGTAATAGGAGTCTGATTTGGTTTTACTCTGATTGATGTTGAAGGAAAGGATTTACCTGTCTCTTCAGCGGTTTTGAATACTACAGCAATATCACGACCACTTACTTGGTCTGTAATGTCACCATAATCTGGATCTGCGATTATAGAAAGTAGTTCTTGATAAACTGTCTTTCCAAATCCCCAAAACTTAACACCTTGATTTTCTTCACCACGAACAACTACAGGAGCATAAGTTCTCATCTTAGCTTCAACTTTCTTACCTAAACGGTAGTCCTCTTTTGAACCGGTTGATTTGAGTTTTTGTGCAAACTCTTCAATAGGATCAGGTCGACCAAATGAAATTGGTGAAAGGTAATTCTTTCCACCTAAATCATAATGAAAATATAGTTCGATGAAAGGATTATCCTTATTAAATTTGTAAGGCACTATTCTGACTAGTTGATTTCCTGGTTGGGGTTTCCATAGGTTTGAAGTTCTGTTTGTTGTCGTTTGAAGTTGACTGAGGCGGTTTTTTATTGCGTTTAAATCCATTGTTATTCTCCATTTTTAATTAGTTATTTATTATTTGTCACTCAAGTGTAACCTTGATACATTATATAAGTATAATGAATTTTCTGAAAATGTATTTTATTTTCGGTCTTTATCCCACGTTCCTACATTCACTATTGTGTGAATTTTTGTTGGTATTTTATTAAGCCCATTGTCATTTGTAAGTAATAATGAGTTTTTGTAATTCTCCCATTCTATTGAAAATGATTTATCTAACTTACCATTGTTTAGTTCACGAATTAAATCATTTAAAGCATTAATTGTATAAAGTGTGTTGGTGTGTTTTTTTCTATGAAGTGAAATAGTATCTTGTATACCTTGCATAAAATCTTCGTCATATTCTACATTATATGTACAGATTAATTGTTGGTTGTCATTTCCATTTTCAAACACAAATATCTTATCAAATACAATTTCATTGCATGCAATAATAACATCCATTGTTTCATAGAATCTATCTTTTTTTGTGAATGTACATAGTAGTTGGGTTTTCATCATTGAGCCTTATAGTGAGCTGATGACCAATCTGATTCTGATTTACCATATTTTAAAAGACCTAACATCACTTTTTCTTTTTCTGTTTTACTAAGTTTAGATATAATAGAACCCAATACGATAGTTTGAAATCTTGAACTTATTGCAGCTTTGACCGAATTTTCTTTTGGTTTATACTTTGCTTGATATTCATTTAAAACTTCAATAAACTTATCTGAGCTGTTAAACGCATCGTCCCAACTACCGTGAGTACCAATTTTTTTAGATGATTTAATATTACTATACGCCGTCTGAACTTTAGTAAACCTCGAATTACCTTTAGAATCCCATCCCCAAGTTTTATTTTTCTTGTCATACTGAACACTAACACCTTTAACGGCCTCGATTTTAGCCAATGTTCCTGATTTAAAATCATCAATGACTCCCATCGCTACCTTACCCTGAACAGCATCGGCTCCCTTTGATATACCTTCACCTCTGATAGTTTCGGTTGGTTTTCCTTGAAATATTCTAAAATTTAAACTTAAACCATCTAAATTTAATCCACTATAATCAAAGGTTACTCCTTGTGAAAATAACTTACCATATTTCAAACTTATATTACTAACAGTATAAACTTTTTTCTCCTTACCATTAATAAGACCTACTCCACCTTTACCCTTTTTCAAAGATACTCCAATGTAACCATTACCATTTTCAATAGAATCTAATAAATAGTTATTTAACTTAGTTAATTTATCAAATTGTGGTACTGATGAATATTCTAACCACACATCAGCTGGATTCCATTTATCCAAATCTAACTTTTTTCCATGTTCTTCTTTGTATAGTTTTTTGGCTTGTATATTAACTGGTAGGTTAGATGCATCTTTTACATATTTTGTAGGTTGATTGTTAATACCTAATGAACTCATTATTTTTTTACATTGAGCTACATGAGATTTATACCAATCATCATTATTTTCTAGGTATGCTGCTAACTTTAAAGCAGTATCAGAAGTAATACCATCAACTTTTGAATAAACAGCTGAATTTGATATTAATAATGAAATGAAAGATTCTTTATCCGTTGCATCACCCCCATATTGCATTCCACTCAATACCAGTAACCAAGATGTTTCTTGGTCTTTAGTTGCAGCAGTACCCCTACCGGTAACTGCACCCGCTAAATGACATTTGTAAGCCTTACCCTCATATGTCCAATGAAATAATTTAAAAGCACCACTATTATTACTACCTGTTTTTGGATCATCTATATCCACTTTAGTAACACCAAATGCACTTTTTATTATAGTTATAAAATCAGATGATGATATATTATCTAAATTTGAAACCCTTCCTGGTGTACTATGTGGCCCTAATTTACCACTAGATGCTGAAACGAGGGTATCTCCCATTTGACGTTGACTCATTTCGTAAATTAAATTAGTATCTTTAAGATTATTGATAAGTTCTTCAATAACGTTATATGACCAACCCTCTTCTTTCAATATATTATTAAGTTGGTATAGGTGTTTTTCATCTTTGGATTTTATCACCCCAACCCTATACGACCATTCTTTTAATATCTTATTCCAATTCATCATACAAACTTCTCCGTAATATCTGTCATCTCGTGGTAATTCAACCCCCAGCTAACTTTAACTGGAAACTTACCCTTTTGTTCTAAAATACCCTTAACTTTCATTAGGTAATCTAACCCATCTTCCATGTTAAAGTCAAATACAAAAGCATCATAGTTGTATAAAACTAATTTACTCTTATAATCATCATTATCTATCTTAGGGATTAATTCACTTAACACTTTCATATTGCTTTCAGTTTCCATCAACTGAATTGTATAATTAAACAATTTGTTAGCATTCATATCCACTAGATTTTTTTTATAAATCTTCTTACTATAAATATCTGAAACAATAAATTCTTTAGATTTATATTGACTCCATAACCCTTGAATATAAGTATGAACCTTGTTAAAATATTCATTATTACTCCGTATCTCATCAGGAATATAACCATATAAGTACTGAAATGAAAGTGATTTAGCCTCATCATAATCCACACCATATAACCCAGCCATGTGTTTATGAACTGAACCTTGTGAAAATTCATAACCTATTCTATCTGCAATTAACCTTAGATGATAACCATCATAATCCATTTCTACTAAAACACCATTTTTGTATCTGCTTATAAATTTCTCTCTGCTACCATCTTTTTTATTCAACGCTGCAAAGTTCATACCACCGAATCTGTTACTTGGTCTGCCAGTAGAGGTGTATATGTTATACTCACTATAAACCATGCCTTCGGTAGTTTGTAGTCCATTTTCTTCTATGTATGACAAATTGACCAACACTTCATTATTGTATGTCATATTGTCACTATCATTGATGAGCTCAACCTCGCTTTCAAGTAACCTACATAACTTACGACAATATTCTAAATGTTTCAGAATAGGTATCACCCTATTTATATTTTTCTTCTTGTGATGCATCATGTTAAAAAAGTTATGAGCATTAGTTTCAATGTTTTCTATATTGATTGGTTTATTTGTTCTCATATAATGTAACAAATTAACATCGATGCATTTACCGACAGATTCCACCTGACTTAACAATTTTTTGTCATGGGTATACTTTGTAGTGTTTGAAACTAAGCTAACTTTTTGATTGTTTAACGATTCACTATGATTATACGGTATGATAAACTCTTTCCCATCCACCATCTGAACATAGATTAAAGATAACTCATTATCAACTGGATGTTTATTTACATCAGAAAGTATTGGTACTACGAAGCTATCTTGTTTTTTATTTTCTGTATTGAATAGTTTTAAATCATCTGAACTTTCTATTATGACCAATACAAGTCACTCCATATTTTAGTAGTCTTAGGATAGACATTAATCATAAGTTCTTTCATAACCTTAGCATATTCTTGTATTTCCCATTGAGATGTCTTTTCAGCTCTTAACTCTATAAAGTTTACTATTGCTTGAAATGACGCCGTCCAATATACTTCGGTGTATTGATTCAATGGTAGGATAGCTCTTGCTTGCTCTTTACCCACACCCATATCTAATAACTTTTGATATTGTTTTTTCGTATGAAACATAGCCATTTCCCAATGATGTAAAGCCTTAGCCTGATCATCAATAGCACCTTCTGTCGCTTGTTTGTTATCCTCTGATTGTTTTCTAAATACAGATGGTGTATAGAAATCTTCTACTGGCACATAACGACCACTAATCTCATTCCAAGCGTGGTCTTTAGTAGCCGAGTTAGATGTAGTCTCAATACCAACAACGTGTTTATACCATTGTCTCATTACAAACTCTGGTGCTTTGATGTGGAACTGAACTTGAAGATGTCTGAATGGAGAGTAGTGTTTGTATTTAGCTAAATACCTAACCAACCTCTCATCTGATTTATCGAATGTTTCTTTTCTTTTACCGAATGATACTCTAGCTGAATTGACAACAGTCAAATCGTTTCCCAACGAATCAACAACCTCAATAAAGCCTTTGTCTAAGACTTGCTTTTTCATTTATATAACCTTTAATTTTATATAAGTATCAAAACTTTTTCAGTAATAACAATTTATTTTGCAAATCAGTTGGTGAATTTTTTTTAGGTTTCCAAAGTTGCAATGGAAACAATTTTCTAACGATTCCTACGAAATCTTTATCTATATCACTCATAGTTTTTTGATTGTCTCTAGTCACTTCTGATTTTGTACCTGATATTCTCCATTTAAAATCAATATACCTGAATAAATTATTTTGCTGATCATTATCTTCTTCTGATATTTCAAATATGTCTGCATTTGGATTATTTGCAAGTTGTGTAAAGTACCTGGTGACACTACCAATTCTATAATCACTATCTGATGGATTTGGTATGGTGATTACTGGATATGGAGTTTTTTCAGCTGATGCTATTTTTGTATATGATCTAAATAAAGTATCAACTCCACCAATTTTTTTAATTATTTTGGAACTTGAGCTATGAGAACCACCGGTCATAAATACCTCTTGTTTGGTGTTAGTGTAGTGTATGTGGTATTGTAATCCAGGTTGAACTCTACCACCATGCTCATAAACAAACTCTTTTAAGTTGGTTGTGCCAGCATACCGTACTATAAAGTCTGAATTTTTGTGTATTTTATTTATATCAGCCATATTGATCAATTGATTGGAACAAAACCTTGTTGTTGACCTGATGTATTACCACCCAAGTCTATCTTTTCAGTTCTTAGTTTTAGATTATTTTTTGCTAAAAGCTTTTTAAATTGTTCTTGGATACTCAAGAGAGTTTTACCCACAGGCACCTTTGTAGATACTGAAGTCATTCTACTAACACTTGATCTCATTTTACCAGAAATAGTTGTTGACCAACCGGTTGAATCTACACTATGATCTACATCAAATGCTTGAAAAAGAGCTTCTTCCTTATACCTCTTAGGTAAATATGTAGAGTGATATGAGTTACCTGGATATATACCACCGATACCATCTATTGTTAACTCCATCTCCAATGGTAATAATAAGGGTTTAGTTGTTTCTGTAGTTGTTGGTGTTCCTGCAGAGACTGGTTTTCCAACTTCCATATTATAACTAATACTATCTATAAATTGAGATTTCATTTTTCCTGTATTCTCACCTTCAAGATTAAACTTGGTTGAATATAGTGTAGCTAGTGGATTTGGAACACCCTCAGCACCATCTTTTAACTCACCGAGTGTTGAAAAAGCATCAACACCTGCAATTGCAAGTCTGTCCGGTAGTGGTGGTGGAACTGATGGATCTATAACATCATCAATTGTTGTTGCTTTTGAGTCTTGAGCGACTTGCTCTGATTCTACTTGGTGTTGTTTTAATTCGTCAGCCTGTAACCTGGCCTTCATCCCATCTGACTTAAAAAAATCAGATAAATTATCTTCACCTTTAGTATCTATACCAAGGCGTTCAAGGGGGTATTGTTCCATTTTTCCTATTGGTGTGGCCAATCCATATGTTTCATATTTGGATTTATTTATGACATTACTGATATTTTTTAATTTAGAATCTGAATTATCTTTATCTTTTCCAAGTGCAGCGGTTACATCAGCTTCTGTATTAACTTCTGATGATGGTGTGCCAGCGGTATCGAGTTTATTTTGATTACCACCGTACATTATAGACATTGCCATGGAATTTGGTATAGTTGAACTTATATTTTGATTTTTAACTATACTATTATGTGCCCAAGTTGGAAAATAAAAAACACCATTATGTTGTAATTCACCAGCCCTATATACACTCATTGATGTAGATTTTTTTACGAATGGACTGTTAATTTTTTCTTTTTCAGTTGGTAAAGGTATGGTTATAGACTTATCAATTATTTTACTACGATATGACTCGGTTTCATCAATTACTATTTCAAAATCCCACATATTAATATCTTGATTTAATATTGAAAACATCTGATAGATTGAATCTTCTACATTAGTAGTTTCCATTGGAAATTCATCGGTATCACCAACACCAAACGCCTCCCTTAGTACTTTGGTATTAATTAATAAATGTCTGAGATATCCAGTATTCTGATCTCTTTTTCCACGTGCATCTACTTCTGTTTTTTTACCAGAGTTAATTGTTAATGTTTGACCAACAGCAATCTTACTAGGATTTTTTATATTATTACTACTTGCCAATTCAGCCGCAGTAACTCCAAATTTTTTCGCTATTGCATTTAAATTATCACCAGACTGAATATCATATGACAATGATTGTTCAATAGTAGTACTCGGTGAAAAATCATTAAAATTTTCATTTACTATATCTGCTAATCGGTGAAAATACTGATCATCCCCTTTAATAATCTCAGGTGAATCCGTTGGTTTCTTAAATGGTTTAAATTTTCCAGGCACGATATATCTGTTTAAATCTATAGTTTCAAAATTAGGGTGATTTTTTATTCTTGTTGGTTCATATAATGAACTTTCACTACCATCAACATTTATATACTTTTCAACTGACCTAAATTCTGCAATTGCAGTGTCATCTGTTGTATCATTCAGATCTGTGCCATCCGATACAAGTGATGTAAACTTTGATAAAATATTATCTTCAAACCAACCCCATTGAACCCAAACATTGGTTATTGTTGTTAGTTCCTTTTGACCTCCAGTATATTCTACAATGTATTGATTGGGGTGATATACAGTATAAGCTATACCTTGTAAAAGTTGGGGTTTATGAAAACCTTCAGGATCTTTCTTGATATGTATTTTACCCTTGATTTTTCCTTTATCATCATACTCACGAATAAATTTTGCTTTTTGTGTGACATAGATATCAAGTTGATTTATCATTGTTTTTAATGTCATAGGAACATGAGGAGTTTGGGATTTTTTTGCAGCATCATCTGATTCTTCAGCTGTTGCATTTTCACTCAATCCTGTTTTTACATCGGTGTTTTGTTCAGATTTATGTGGTTCTATATTTTGTATGGTGCTAGTACCCATACCACTTATCACTGTTTGACAATCAAATCCACCATCATCTCGTGTTGTAAATTGGAAATTTTTACAGATGGCAACCATCATATCAAAATCACCATTTGCACTTGTAACTACATTTTTATAATCTGTATATGCACTTGCTTTTATTTGACCATTGGATTTAATAAATGTTGGTAAATTAACTAAACTTTTTTTATCATATACCCAACCCCATTCCAATAATACAGTTTTTCCTACTGAAAGAAAATGTGGGGTTAATCTCTCTATCTCATCAAAACTCCAACAAGTCCATTCTATTGTCGCCTCTCTTAAAGCTCGTACTCCACCTAAAAATCCAACTTTTATATTTTTTATACCAGGTATCGGTCTATGTAAATCTTTTGAGTAAAGTTGATCATATCCAGCGGCTAATTGCGCACCATCTATTAATTCCCCACCATTTATAACCACAGGTCTTTCTAATCCAGATGTCATTCTTATAAATACACTCCGAGATGAAAGATTATTTAAATTTAGGCCACTTGCTGGACTATTGGGATCAGCAACCCTACCTAAGACTTGTGATTTTTCAAATAGTCTTTTTTGTATTTTACGATGGATTGGTGTTAGTGAAATCATGATTGGTTTAAATCTTCAAATTTTTCAATTATACTCATTACATCACCAGGAATTCTAAGTAAAACAGCTGGCTTTAATGCAATTTTACCCTTTATACCATTTGCTTTAGATAAAATCCACCAAAGACTAGTATCTCCATAATGCTTATGTGCTAATGTATCTAATCTATCACCAACTTTTGTATGTATAAATTTATCAGAATTTTCAATTGGCATTTCTGGATATAATGTTGTTGAATATACTCTCAGACCAGATTTATCTAATTTTATACCTGTGCGTTCATATCTTTTCATGTTATAATCCTACTTTACCTAATACTGATTTTGCTTCTGATTTTCCCAACCCACCTACATTTGCAATAGCAGATTTAGCCCCACCACCTGATAACGCTTCTTGTGCAAATCCCATAAGGTTACTTTTAAGGGTTTTGGTTTCATGTATCTCTTCTGGAATTCTAGGTAAATCATAGTGTTTTTGCATTGCAGATGGTAACCTCCTACCTACGTGGGTGAATCCGACTGAAACCGATACGTATTTAGGTAGTTTTGCAATTTCAACTTCCCAATTTCCCTCATCTGGAATTGTATATGTTAATGATGATATAATACCAGGAGTATCGTTGTACATTTGCCCGATAGTTAATCCCGTGAATGGCGATATCATTCCTTTACCACCACCTGTACCGGGTTCTGACCAATGTGGGTATGTTTGACCAGCTAAATAATTTAGTTTTTCCCATATAATAAATAATTCTGTTGCAGAACTTGGATATACGTCAAAAGTAAACGATATTTCTCTATCTGTTCCTTGATACACATGAACTTTATCCGGTCTACCTACATATCTTTCTGAAGAATATTCAGGTGTAAATGTATCTGTTATACCTTTTAAAGTTGCTCTAAATACTATATCCGAACCAGTCTTTAAATCTTTAAATTTAAATGGTATCCAATCCAGATTATCATAAGAAGTTTCTTCATAGTCTATTTTACCAAATGGAATTAAATTAATTCTGTCAACTTTTATATCACCGAAAGCTTCGGCATCTAGGTTCATCAAAGAGCCTTTACCTAGTGGGCCGATTCCCCCTAGTAATTGTGCCGCTTTATCTCTAGCCGCTTCAGCAGCAGAAACAGTCGCTCCAGCTGCACGTGCAATAGCTCTTCCAGCTGGACTAAGGTCTATTTCACCTAACTTACCAGCCAATCCCTTTATACTTGCTTTCGCAAATGGATTGGAAAGTCCGGATAATGGGTTTGATATGCCTGCCAATGGATTAGAAAGGCCTGATAATGGATTGGATATACCTGCTAATGGATTGGATATACCTGCAAATGGGTTTGATATACCTGCCAATGGATTAGAAAGGCCTGATAATGGATTGGATACTCCTTTAGCATGTTCCACTAGGAAGTTACCCACACCACCAACGGTATGACTAACAATATTTGCCGCAACAGGAGCGGCTATTGAGATGGCTCTAGCCGAATACTGACCTAGTATACCAGCAACTTGAGCTCCAGCATATAATGCATTAGCTGCGTTTTTAGCTGCTTCTATATTCATACCCGCGATGTCTAATCCAGACTTACCCATTCTATGAAACATCAATCCTGGTACTCCAGGTGCACTAAATACAGAACCCAGATTATATACCTGTGGATTGTATGATGATAATCTACCTAAATCTCCAAATGACAAAGCATTGTCATCCAAGCTTACAGATCCTAAACGTTTATCTTTATAAAATTCGGAAGTTACCTTTTTAAATGGGTTTCTTCGTTGTAAAATTTGATTTTGTATAACATATGTTGATAATGGATTAGCAAAACGACTTAATCGTATTACATCATTTGCATGCCTATCAGCGTAGATAGTAATATCTCTACCAAATACACCTGATGATATTCCTTTTGCTGCATTTATAGCTATTTGACCAAGTGGTCTTATAAAATTATTTGTTAAAAGTGGTTCTACATCTGATGAATTTATACCCCATCGCTGACCTATATTTCTTGTAATATATGGTTGGGATTGTGCATCTAATCTATCATTTCTAATACCCAACTGACCAGTATCATTATTTGCCTGAGCATAGTAATTATCTAAACCAAGAGCAGGTCGTGTGAATCCAGCATTAAGAATAGGAACACGATCAACTTGATGTTTAAAATTTAACCTTGAGGGTGCACCAGTTGGAGATCCATCACCTGGATACTTAGTAGTCTGAGAGTATGGTGGTGCAAACGTAAACCCATATCTATTTGGGTTGGATGCATGATTTACCATTCCATCTATTCCAAGTACAGATGTGGTTTGTAGTGGTGTTAGAGCATCACCTACGTTATATACATTCGGAAAAGCCTTATTTATAGATGTAAATATCGGATTAGAGTCACCCTTGCTATCTAAATATAAAGTTTGTGGTATAGGTGCAACTTTTAACTCAGCATATGGAAAACTAGTAGTATTACCAGCTGTAGATGTACCGCTACCAAAATTTTTGTTTATTTGTGCTAAATTTGAAGTCATTTCTAATAATGGCATATTTTCCTTATCATTTCCCGTCTGATACTTCTTTTCTAAATTTACTAAAAAATCCACCGTTTGTTCTTGTTGCAACAACATTATCAGCTGTATTTGCTGCTATATTATTTAAAGCAGCTAATTGATTATCGGAAGCCGCTCCTGTATCTCTGGATGTAGTCGCCTTCTCAGCTTCTTTATTGTTCTTTACCAATCTTGAAAGACCTTCAACACTTTGACCAACAGCATCAGCTAAAGCTCTTCTTTGAATTACATTCATTTCATTAAATTCAGCTTCCCCACCTACAGCTTTTAATACCTCATCCAACATACCTTTCTGATCACCGGTGACGGCTAATTGTCTTGCTTTATCAAGATTTATCTCTCTACCTAATAACATTGAAGCTTCCATCTGTTTTTCAATTGAAGATTCAAAGTCTAATAATGATTCTGTGGTCGATGATACTGCCGCCATATTCAATCCTAACTTTTTAGCTGCGATGGCTGCCTGAAATACATTAGAGCTACCTGCTTTTGCAAATGAAGCGAAATTTTCAGCATTGTCAGCAACATCTTTAAATATATCTCCTGGTGCCAGTCCTTCCATTTCTATCATGGCTCGAGTTGTTTCCATTTGAGCCTCCAATGCATCTCTGCTTTCACCTGAAACTGATTCCATTATAGAAAGTGTTGTTGATAATTGAGCTGCTGTTTGTCCTGTTGATGCAGCTAATTTAGCGAAATTCATACTCAATGCTATTGATTCACCAACACTGCCACCTAAATTTTCTCGTATAGCAGCTTGAGCATCTTTTACATCTTCTAATTCCAAGCCATATAATTTTGCTTGTAGTCCTAATGCTTTATTTATAACTAATATTTTGGCGGCTTCTGATCTTGAAACCCCTAATTCTTTTGTAGTTTCTGTTACTGCTTTCTGAACATCTAGGAATGCTTTAGCCAACGCTATTACAATAGCTACCATTGCTAAAAGTGGATTGGCCAATAGAGCGACTACAAATGCTCTAGCCCCCTTAACCAGTCCAATAATACCACTTAATTGATCTTGTATTGCATTCGACATCTGACCTTGAGCCATTAAAGATTTTTGGTCAAGTAAAAGCTTGTCTCTTTCTTCGTCTGTTATATTTTTTGATAATGCTTTTGCATTCTCTAAAACAGCAACCTGAAGTCTTTCAACACCGAGTACCCTATTAACAGCTTTATCAATTTTATCAGTAGTATCCAGCTGTGACATTAATTCTTTATTTAAATCTTTACTAGAGGTAACTTGTTCCTCAAATTTGGTTTTTAATCGTTTATTCTTTTTTATAAGATCATCGACAGATTTAGTATACTCTTTGTCAGCTTTAGCTCGTGCTTTATTTTGTTGATTGAATTCTTTAAACGACATTAGACTACCAATCTAGGTCATTCATTGTGTCACGTTTCCATTGATCTAATTCAGCCCTAGACATTTTCTTTATACGCTTGTCTGCTTGTTTCATTAATCCTTGAGCTCTAGCCAATAACTTGCCCATCTCTGGATCTTTTTTTGCCAGATCTTTTGCAACTTTTTGACCTGCCGTGGTAGCTAATGCACCAAACATTTTTTCAAGAAACCCTTCTACTATCTGAGGTGTATTATTTTTATATTTAGCCATTTTAAATCTCCGAATGAATTGAGTACTCTGACTCAATAATAAATATCAACTATGCAAATTTTACTTTTTATATTTTGCTGATATCTTTTTCATTTCATCAGCTTCAGTCTTATAGTAAGTCTTTAGTCTTTTTAAGTAAAATGTTCGGAGATATATAGGTAGATTATATACTTCAGTAAATGTAAATCCACCTTTGGAGTGTAATATTACTTGAAATATATCCTCATGTACTTTTACCTTATACTCAGGTGCCAGGCCAAAAAAATCGTACGGTGATGGGAATCATCACCTCCGACTCCTTTCCGTTTGAATCTACAGCTTTTGCAGCCATATTAACATCTGGTGTAATAGTTTTTATATATTTTCTAAAAGCAAGTGAATCAACCGATAAAAACTCATTATCTATAAAATTTTGTACAAATGATGGTTCTATGTTACCATCTACTGATAATATCATTGTTTTTAATCGTGTTGTTAGTGATCCACCTTGATTTTCAGATATTTTTTGTCTAGCTTTTATTTCTAACTCTATTTTAGACTCATCATGTCCAGATAATAGTTTAAATGTTAATTTTCTTTTTGAATTTGGTAATTCAAATGGAAATTCATTCACACCCTTTGTAATTTTACTAAAATCTATTTCTAGTGGTTCTACAGTTGATAAATCTGTTGTTTGCTCTATCCCATCATATTCAAATTCATACTCTTTACCATAACCAAGAATACGGGCTGCAATCATTATTGCATTTTTATCACCAACAAGTAAATCTTGTACTTTTATTGACTTATCTACTATCAATGATTGTAATAACACATCAATAACAGTTCCTTGTTTTATTAGATTTTGTGAGGTTAGTATATCTTCTTCTTTTGCGGTCATGTATTTTACTTCTACTTTGCCCGTAGACAAAGGGTGACCATCCATGTAGAAGTACCCTTTTGACGGTAAATCTACCATCTCTGTGGGAAACTTGTATTCAGCCATAAATGACTCCTTCTATTTTGTATTTATATATATAACTTATTGTTCTGTAAAACTATTTTATTTTTTACCAAATTTCTCTGCTGCGGTAACTCCTAATCCCACTACGGATATGTACATAAAACACTCTAGTATTTTATCTTTTACTTCAAACGCTGTAAAGGTGTCTGCACCCCAACAACATATCAACATAAAGAAAGCTGCAAATCCAACTGTTCTTTTTGATGATATTTTAGCATCACTTGATAGCATGTCTGTTAAAAAACCCATTTTAACTCCTATTAGAATTGTAAGATAGCGTAATCATACTTTAATGTTAAGGATATTTCAGCTGGATCGTTTGACGCATAATCTAACTCTCCAAAGTCTGCCATCTCTATATAAGCACCTTTAAGCACCCATTCTTCAACAACATCACCTACTGGCCCTAACAAATTGAAAGTAACATCTTTTTTATAAAAATCGGAATATCCATCACGACCTGTTACTGACTCATGTGATAATCTAATCCACTCCATGACTGCCTGTGCTCCACTTGGAACAACTGGATCATAAAGTGTAACATCGATAGGCTGCCATGCACCCTTTCCTTTAATATATCTCTTAACATTGATGTGATCTAAAACTATCTCTTCAAACTGAATCGATGGTCTTTTTGCAGTTTTAATCAGATATGCTGGTATACCCTCTATGTACATGATGAACCTATTTTTTGTTTTAGGTTCAAAGGGTGTGAACATAATTTCTGATGGATCTAATGTAGCCATTCTTTATTCTCCTAAAAAAGTCTATTATTTCTACTCATAAATAAATATCACCTAACTAAATTTTTAGTAATTTAAAAAAGAAAAACCCCTTGATATAAGGGGCTTTTCTTTTTACTTATTTTATAAGTTAAACTTATTCAGGAAATGTAGCACCTGTAGGTTGAACAACAAAGTCTAATACAATAAACTCAGCAGTTCTCGTAGGTTGTACGAATATCTGACCAACCAACTGATTTCTATCTACTACATCAGGTGTATTGTTAGATTCATCCATAACAACTCTAAAAGCACTTAAACCACTATTCTGTTGAACTTGTTCAAGATAAGGATTGACAATATTTAAGAATCTATTCCTTAGTGCCTGGGTATTTTGTTCAAATACTAAATACCTTGATGCACTTGCAATAAATTTTCTAACTGTAATCAATAATCTACGAACATTAATCCTATCTAACGCAGATGGTTTTGCCTGTAGTGTTTTTTGACCAAATACAACCACTCCCTGACCAGGAAATGATGCAATTGGGTTAACTCTACCTTCATATAGTTCATCTCTCTCAGCGTGAGTCAATCTTGTAGCTGCTTCTAGTACCGAAGTTAAACCACCACGATTTAATCCAGCTGGAGCAAACCATTCGTGAGCTACTCTATCAGTATATGATATCACACCAGGTAATACTACTGATGGCGGAACCCATACTGGTCGTTGAGTGTCTCTGTTTGGAATTTTAATCCACGGATAGTATGTAGCTACATAATTAGTATCTAATGCATTAACCGTATCAACAACAGTCTGTACTGAATCAGTATAAGCTGCTGAATCCATGATATAAAGTGCATCTGCTCTAGCTTCTGTCTTAGATATAGCATGATTTGTTACACTTGAATGTAATCTATGAATAACACCAGGTGTTACCAATAAATTAATATCAAATTCATCTGGATTACTAATAGCATTAATTGCTCGTTTATAAGCAAGAGTACCATTAGCAGTTGTGGATGATAAATCAAATCCTTGTGTGTTTGTATTGACGATTTCAGTTCCTACGAAATAAGGTGTTGCTGGATTACGACCATCAAACCCAAATTGAAAAGGAACAGCAAATTTCAACTGAGCTACAGCAGAACCACTAAGTGATAATGGTACAGCTGTACCAGAATACTTAGAACCAAGTTCTGATGCATCATCATTTCCAGTTACATTCTCCAATGACATAGTTACATTGTTTCCACTACCAGCACTCAATGGAATTGGCCCTAGATATTGTTCATTATCGTCTTTTATCTTTGCAGTTGAAAAATCAAACCCATGTAAGATAGAAGAGTCATATGTACTATTTGAATTAATCTGATTTAATTTAAATGACGCTGATGGAATTGTTGTAGTTCCTAAAGATGTGTTATTTAATGTATTGAATCCCATTGGTACAACTGTTTTAGGATATTGATTGATATTACTATTAACTTTAGTATAATCACCAACTCTAATGTGTTTACTTAAATTAGGGTAGTCGCCATAATAAGTTAATTTTCCATTTGAATCAATTTCTACAAATCTATCACCAATTCTCTTTGCAAAGAAATTAGGTGAATTTGGATCAAATGTTAAAGCATCAAATTGTTCTAAAATAGTATCATCGTCATTAAAATTAGGATGATGTACCCTAGCTTGGATTGAAAACGTACCATAATCTGAACCAGGTACATCATCAGCTCTTTTGATGTTTAATATTGCAGCTTTAATATTTTTATTTACATTACTACCGTGTGAACGTGTATATATTCTAAATAGTTTATATCTCGCGTCACCAACTAATTGTGATTGTATATAAGGTGTTCTTGCACTATTATATGCAACATTACCAGTATATGAACTTTCGTTTCCTAAGGCATCAATAGAAGTTGCACCACCTTGAAAATCTAAGCCATTTGCTTCATTTTTAGCTGATACGGTTGATGTTGTAGCAGCACCAAATATGGCATGAGAAGCTCGTTTAAATACCTTGTAGACATATACAGATGAATCAGAATTACCTGATTTTTGACTTTGAGCATCTTCACTTATCACCTCAGTAATAAAATTAGCACTACTTGTATTAAATGACAGATTGTATGTTTCTGCAGTTACATTACTACCAGATACTTGTAATTGAAAACTAGCCCAAGTACCAGCACCGACAACATTAGTATATGATAAATCTCCAGCTCCACTTGAACCACGAGATGGTGCAAGAATTGCAAGTGAATGTGAGGTAGTACCATTTATCGCAACTAATTGCACTGTATCTGCTTGATAACCAGCCAATCCAAGAATCCTAACTATTGTTACGACTCCTGCACTTTGTAAATATTGTTCTACGGTGTAAGGTGTGTAAAATCTATCATCGACTCCACCAAACATCTCTTCAAATTCTTGAAATGATGTTATTTGGGTTGGTGTGAATGCTGGGCCTTTTGCGGTAGGCCCAATAATTGCAGCACCAATATCACCAATTGCTTGTGGTAAGAATGATAAATCTGTTTCACGAGTAAATACACCAGGCGAGACTACTCTTTCTGCCATCTGATTTCTCCTAATTGTTTATTTATTATAATTATAATTTTTCAAACAGCATGTAGCTATTCGATTATAAATATAACGCAAGTTCCCCAAAATGTATTATTAAGGGGTTTTATTTTTATAAATTAACCTTCAGGAGTTTCTTCAACAGGTGTAGGTGTAAATACTCCGGTTGCTGGATCTAAAGAACCAGGCCCGTACTTATCATTTAATTCTTTAACTAAATCACGTTCTTGCTGTTGAACACCTTCATACTCAGATTCTACTTCAGTAAGACGTATTTCTAATGCATCACTTTGTTGTCTAAGTACAAGTTTTTGCACTGATAGTTGACCTAAAAGCACTTGTTTTTCTTGATATCCTTCTTGCAGACCTTGCAATCCTTTTAATTCTTCTTCTGTGAATTTGATTTCGTTTGAAGGTTCTACAACTTTTGTTTCGTTTGCCATAACTTATTCTCCTATGTTAATATGGTTATTATAAGTATCATATACTTTTTGTAAATTCAATTTTTTTTTTGTTTATATAAGTATAACCTAAGTAATTATTTATTTTTTAGCTCTTCTATCTCTTTTTGTTGAGAGTTTACTCTTTTATTTAATTGTAATGTATACAAGGTTAATTCCTCAATTTTTTCCAATAGCAATCTATCTCTGTCACCCATAGATAAGTCTCGCCACTCTTGTATGTTTGCTTCACTTGGTATTCCTGGTAGATGTTTTGATTGTGAAATATGAGTTTCAACTTCATCCAAAGTTCTTAAATTATAATCATCTTCAAATACATAGTCTGATATTTTTGAACCAGCTTCAAAGAAACCGGTTATGGCATTAACCCTTCCGAATGAGCCTGTTGAAGTAAATGAAGAACTTACGTTTCCATCTACTAGTAGATGATGATGAGTAGTACCACCACCAATAACAGATTTAAAATGTGTGAAAAAGTTTGTTGTACCAGAACCAGGTACTCCTCTTGGAACATGATGAGCAGCTCCAGCTCCAATAGCACCAGACATTGATACAAAATATCTATGATAAATATCACCACTATTATCACCTAATTGTAATTGTCCGAGTGAATCATCTAATCTAACTTCTATTCCACTTTCAGGAGCCGTAGTGCCAAGTCCAAGAGCAAGATAGTTTGCATGAACCGTAGCTCCAGCATCTTGAGACATATAGATATCTGATATACTTGCGTTTCCGATTACTGCTTTATTACTACCTAAACCAGTAGCATTGTAACCTATTACAATTTCATTAGATGTATTTCCA
>Ga0307488_10001176_pt1 | contig 21909 bp, 37 predicted proteins | sample SB02metaG_FD_202248 | JGI IMG/M metagenome (GOLD analysis project Ga0307488, IMG submission 202248) | Sea-ice brine microbial communities from Beaufort Sea near Barrow, Alaska, United States - SB 0.2 | ecosystem: Environmental > Aquatic > Marine > Coastal | place: USA: Alaska | collected... | reverse complement strand
CTGTTGATGATTTGCTCGAAAGGGGCTCCCGCAACTGTGATGTATGTATAGGGCAGGTCTTTGATCTTTTGTGCTGCTGCCTCTACTTTTGCGACCTTCTCTGGATCGTCGAAGATTTCTCCGGTGGCGATTTCATTGATATCGATTTCAGTCATGTTGGCGATGATTCTCTGTATGTGATCTTCTTTAGACATTTCCGTATCAATCATAAGTACGGGAATACCTTCGCCAGCCACATTGAGGGCCACGTTGTCACCAAATACGCTCTTACCAACCTTGGGGCGGGCAGACACTAGGTCCACACACTTCCGCCTAAGTCCACCACCAATAGACTTGTCGAATACGGGGAAACCGCTGGCGATGCCAATGTGGTCACACCTGTGTTCTTTTAAGTATTCTATGTAGTCTTCTATGCCTTCGCCGATTAGCTCTGGCTTCTGACTGGAAGAGTCTTCTCGTAAGAAATCAGTTAGGGGCGCCTCAATCATATTGATGATATCGTCAATAGATTCGCTGCCGTCTATGTCATCTATCTCTCTGGATATCTTGGCAGAGAGCCGCTTGATGTGTCGTGCAAATTCAAACTTTTTAATCTGGACTGCGAAGTGTAATACGTTCTCTTCTTTGACAGGGAACACTGTCAGAGACTGGATATATTCTAGTTCTTGCTTGGTGTTAATTACGTCGGAGAACTTTAGCTGTTCTGCCGCCGACAGTATGGATGGCAGGTCTACTGCCGCCTCACTCTTTAAAATACGCTCAATGCACTTGAATAAAATCTGATTATTTTGATGCCCAAAAGAGCTATGTGTCAAGATATCGTCGATTTCAACATATGCTGCAACGCCATATTGGAACAGACCGGCCAAGACGGCACGCTCTGCTCCAACATCAGTTAGCTTATCCACTATTAGCCGCCCCCACATCTGTCACATCGGTGATGTTCACCATACATCAGGTCGGGACTTGATTTAAACTTCTTGCTACAAACATGACACGTGTATTCGGCGATCACTGGCGCTGGCCGTGTGCGGGCCACTTTTTTGAATTCTGGCGTCTCAACGTCCTTGTGTTCGCCGTCGTCCGTCCATTCGTTTACTGTTCCCCCTTTTACTTTTACTCGCGTGTTCCTGTCTGGACGATCAACTGTAAAGTCCGCATTGACCGTTACGCCGTCAGTGTTACCACTCTCCACACTTTCTTGAACGGTGGAATTTATTGGGTCTTGTCCATCATTGCTGGCTAAGATTCTAGCAAACTCGGCTCTCTGCTCATCTGTCAGTGTACCAATAAAGTCTTGCATGCTCATTTTCTACTCCCCTTAGTCATCAGGCAGTCCGCCTGCTTTCTTAAAATGTATTCTCTATTCTCTAGCATTGAGACTCTTGCCTCTGCTGTAGCTCTCCAGTCGTCAATCTTTTTTGCGACATGGTTTTCATTGATGACGTAGGCCATCTTCATTTCATGCTTAGTATATTGAGAGAAGCCGTCGTCTGCCTTAGACACCATCTTGTTGAGGGCGTCATTGCACCAGTTGAGCGCTATGGCTTGTCTGGACTTCTCTGTACTGAGACAATTACAATATTGATAAAGCATGTAGGCGTGGTTAAAGCAATCGTCCTGTGTTAACTGTTCCACCTCTTCCATTGTGAAAGACTCTGCTATCTTGCACTCTGCGTGCATTTTGATTGGTTGCAGATCCTTACACTCTAAGTACGAGTCTATTCTCGATAAAAATATTTCAACTGGATCACTCAAGTTGTTTTCTCCAAACTGACGGGTCATCTGAATAATTAAACACAGTCAACTCAATGTCGTTAACTTCGCACCACTCTTCTTTGACCCTGTCTCTAATTTGTGAAGCTAAATATCCTGCCTTAGTCTTATGAAAAAACTGGCAAAACTCGTAGTGCTGTTGTCCGTGTACTTCGATACCCAAATCAAAGCTGGGAATGTAAAAATCTAAGAACAGGACAGACTGCATATTTGGTTTGCGACTGCCGGGGAGAGGAACTTCCTCAAACACTGAGTATCCCTTAAACTGCTCTCTTAGTATCTCTCGCGCCGCCATGTGAAACTTAGACTTTGCTCTCGTGTCATCGGCCCGCACAATGTATTTCTTTAAGTCCACATGGTATGTCCTTCCATTAAGGCCAATGAACTTCACATTACCTCCCCAATCTTGCGTTGAATGAATCCGATCAGGGCAGGGTTGTCGTTAAGGATGTCTGTTACTGGATCAAGGCCCTGAGCCTTAAACAGTTTTTCTACAGCCTCAGCGTCTGTGGGCTCGACGTCGTTCTTCTTAATGATGGCCTTGATGACCTTGTCTGTTGGGTTCTCGATAGCTACGTTAATTGTGTACCAAGACCCCTTCTTCTTAATCATGGACAATTCGATGCCTATCTCTACCATCTCTTTTGCTTCGTCTATGCCAATCCCATACTTAATCCAACTGTCGGCCTTGGACATGGGAATGCCGCCCGCAGCAGAGGTCTTGATTAACCAGTGGGCCACCTGACCAATGTCGTCTCCGCCATCCTTATCCTCCCACTTGCCCCGATGTGTAATAATCATGTTAGTGCTGACTTGGTATTGCAGCATGTTTCCACTGTCGGCGTGCTTAGCTGGCGCATAGCGACTTCCGCCAGTGTTGGCGATGTTGTGTGTGACAAAAATTATGATCGCCCTATTACGTGCAACGTCTCCACTAATGCGTTTTAAGAACATGGCCAGTAGCTTGGGAAGCTGGTTCCTAACGCCAGTTCTCACGTCCCCATCCAATTCATCCTGAGGCAGCATGCTTGACACAGAGTCGACGATAGCGACTAGATCTGGAGTGCCTTTGATGTGAGCCTCTAGCGTATTGAGATACATCTCAGCAGACACTAGGGGCGCGCTGTCAGTAGGTTGAATAATCTTAATCTTAGAGGCGTCCAACCCCTTAATACCAATAAAGTTTTCCTTGGTGATTCGTCCCTCTGTGTTGAGGTAGTAAACCTTTTTGCCTGCTGCTTGGCACTTAGCGGCGAAGTAAAGAGCTGTGGTAGTTTTTCCAGCTTTGGGGTCGCCTGTCATTGCAACACAGCTACCCTCTCTAAGTCCACCGCCCAAGGCATGATCTAGCGCTGGTGAGACACTGATAACCTTTAACTCTTCAAGGTCTGCCAGTACCTTGTCTCCACTCTCTATAATATCACCGTACTTGGTGATCATACTGTTGCTGACCGCGTCTTTTTCAAACTTATTCGATTTCTTTTTTGCCATCTGTTTTCATGCCTCTTAATTTATTCATTGTCGATTTTTTGCCATAAGATGTTTTCCTATGGCCGCCATGCTTCTGCTCGACGGGAGCTGGTTTTTCCATCTCCTGTACGCGCTTTTTCTGTTCTGCTCTTTCTTCTTGGAATTGCTTTTCGCAACGCTTAAGAACAGGAAGTAGTCGCTTGTTGTTTAATGAGAATAGTGTTTTGATCTGAGTGATCGCTCTGAGTAGAGCTGTTTCTGAGTAGGTAGTGAGTAGCTTGTTAGCTAACACGACCTGTTTTTTGAAAGTCCAGTTCCACGCTTTGGTGTTCCAGAACTTGAAGGGAAGTGATCCTACGTTCTTGTGTTGGGCATTCCTCATGCACATGATCTCTGCGACATAGGCGGCACAGGTGCATGCATCACCGGTTGATTGGTGAGTGTATTTACTCTTGTCTGTCTCCTGTCTTTTCTTTCTTTCTGAATTCGTCATACACAATAGCCTCTTGGAAACATTCTGATACGGAGTCCGTAATTGATTTGTTTAGCAAAAGATCTGGAATCGACCACATCTGCTTTTTCATAACGACCCCTTCTACTCGCCCGAAGGTAAGACAGTCGTAACTTTCTCCGCCCATGTTTCCTATAACAGACTTCATTAGATAGATACCATCAGCGTCCTGAATGTTAAGCTCAACCTCGTGAGATCGAAACTGTAGCGACAAGCGCTTGATATAAATCTTCTCTGTGTTACATCTACGCACAAGATCCAACCACCCTTCGGACAAGTCGTCCATGTATACCCACTCTCCGGTACACATGCGACACTTGATCCAAACGGCGTTTTTGTTGGTCCTGTAGTTGGTTAGCCAGTCGTTCATTATTTTTTAATCTGCGTTACGCAGTCCGGACGGGGCCCTTTGCGGCTTCCTACGGCTGAAATCATCTCAGCAGCAGCTTGAGTCATAACAGTAGAGCCACGGTCATTGTGGGCTATGTTAGACGCTACGCTGAGTACGTCTGGATGAGACTCCTTAAAGGCTTTAGAATATTCTTCAACCACTCCCTTGGAGCGATCTAGAAACTTCATCATGTCTTCGATGGGAGTGTTTTTAATTTCGCGGTCTAGGTAATACTTCTCCGCATTTCCAAGCGGTCCACTTTTAACCATTTAAAAATCCTCTCTGTGCTTTAGATAAGTAAACTGAGTTGTTAGTCTTGAGATATGCGATATACAGATCAAACACATCCTTAGACACCTTCGCAAACTTGGCCCCATCTAAGCGAGACCCCCTGCTACTGTATGGCCCAATTGGGTCGTGCAGGCTACTGTTAACTTCCATAACGAAAAACGTGTCTTTCTTGCTTTCCGTATCGGATAGGATCTTTGCAAAAGCTGTCTCACTGTTTTCAACGTCTAATCCATTACGATTAAACTCCACAGTGGTCGATGTTGGAGCAGATACAAAGTCATCAGATGTGACATAGTTTACTGCTTTGCTTTTTAGTGGCTCCATTATTTCTTGCCTTCCATAATATATCTCTGCTTTTGCAGAGGCGTCATTTTGTTGATGTCCTGTCGTGTTGCATCCCCGCCATACTTATGATGAAATGGCAATTCTTCTTTGGGAGCCAGCTCTTGCTTCCTGTGCCGGTCTTCTTGTATCTTAGATTTGTTTTTCTTGGCGTTAACGTCTGCTAGTTTTCCAACGGTAGTAACTCCGCTGTCAACAAAGCCATCTATCCCCCCATATATTATACGCTCCAGCCGATATTTCCCACAGTTTGGGCACTTTTTTTTAGGTTTATCGTGAATTGATTGCTTTACGTCCTCCATGACGTGTCCGCAGTCCTCATTTTGACATTTGTAGTCGTATAACATGTTATTCCAATGCTCTAATTACTCCTGCTATGATGTCGTTCCTCTGTATGTCGTCATAGTCGAGCCGACAAACGCCGACCCCATGCAGGTCACTTAGCTTCGACATACATTCCGATAACCCACTTTGGTTTCGGATATCCGTTTGATTTACGTCCCCATTGATTAACACTTTAGACCGCTCACCGATACGCGTCATGAACATAGTGATTTGTTCTTTGGTACAGTTTTGAGCTTCATCTAATATCATTAGAGTTTTTTTGTAGGTTTCACCGCGCATGGTTTCCAATGGCAGGAACTGGACTACGTTCTCATTAACAAAATGTCCGTAGTGAGCCATGCCAAGAAAATATTTTAGATTCTTCTGCATGGGGATTAAGAAGGGATTGATTTTCTCGTGAACTTCTCCCGGCAGAGCGCCCAGTTTAGTTCCAGCACACACCAAAGGGCGCGTTACGATAACGTGGTCGAAATTGCCTCTCAGTAGTTGTTCTGATGCGATACCAGCGGCGATAAATGATTTGCCACACCCCGCAGGACCAGAACACAGCGTAATGTCGTTGACTAGAATGGATTGAATATAGTCGCGTTGGTTGTTGGTCTTAGCTTCTAGTTGAGGTGGGTTAAAATGAGTCTTGTTTCTCTTGTTGTTGCTTTTGTTTCGCCTAGACATTCATAAACCTTATTTTCCAGAGCTACCAAACCCCTCTTCCCCCCTGTTAGACGGAAGTAAGTCTTGTACCTCTTGGAGTGAGAATTGTGGAATTTCCTGAAAAACTATTTGGGCTATCCTATCACCCGCTTCTATTTCTATTTTGTTGGCGCCCCAAGCGTCGCCTTGGCTCGTGTTCAGTAAGCACACGCCACACTCTCCAGTGTAGCCGGAATCAATCACTCCAGCCAACACGTCTATCCCATTGTTCACAGACAAGCCAGAGCGAGGCCATATGAGCCCCACATAGCCTTCGGGTATCATAATAGATATGTCTGTGTGGACCAGCCTTCGCTGTCCTGCGCATATGGTGACGTCCTCTGCGGCATACAGATCCCAACCAGCATCTGTAATATTTCCCTTGGTTGGAAGTCGACCATTCTCGCTTAGTTTCTTTACGCCAATTATGCTCATTATAGTGTCCCATATTCAGCGGTATCAATATCATTGATGCTGGCACCAATTTTATACCTAGTAATGTCAACTTCTTGTGCGGCCTCTTGTACTAAACCGCTATTCATCCAAGGATCAGTCCAACCCGCGATAGGGTTTTTATGCCCAGTCTCATAGGGCAGACCAATGGTCTTACGGCGGGCATGGCATAGCCAGTCGACATACTTAGAAAGTATCGTCTCGTTGAGACCTAAGATCGAGCCGTCTTTAAACAGGTAGGCGGCCCACTTCTTTTCTTCTGAGGCTGCTGACTCGAACATTTCGATGGCCTCATCTTGACAATCTTTGGCCGTTGCTATGAACCCCTCTTCTGGAACAGAGTGTAAGATCTTGATTATCTCTTGGGTGTTATAAAGGTGGAGGGCTTCGTCGCGCTTGATCAGTTTGATAATGTCCGCATTGCCCATCATCTTCTTATTCTCGGCGAAGGCAAATGCACAGACAAAGCTGACGTAGAACCGTACAGCCTCTAGAATGTTGATACTGATCAACGTGAGATAGATCTGTTTCTTGATCTCTTTCTTGGACTTCCCCGCCACCTTCATTAGATTATCATACTCTCGCACAGCAACGTTGGTCCGCTTAATGATCTCATTGTTCTGTAGACAGTCGTCGAATACTTTGCCCGGATCAGAGTAGACATTTTTGATGATATAGGTATAGCTATAGGAGTGGATTTGCTCAAAGAATTGCCACGCGTTGATAGACGCTTCTAGCTCGTTGTTGGAGACATATCCCTGTATGGTTTGTACGCCTCTACAGATCACAGAGTCCATCATGGTCTGGTACTGGAGGTTGCTCGTGAAGATGAACCGCTCATTCTCAGACATAATGGAGTCGTCTTTGAAGTCGTTACGATCTCTACCAATGCCAGTCACTTCTTCTGGACGCCAGAAATTTTCAAGCTGACGAGTAAACAGGTCGTTGAAGATCGGGTAGCGGAACTTGTCGTAACGCTGTAGGGACAGATCTTCACCCAAGAATAGGGGCTGCTTAGTGTTGTCTACGAGTTTTTTGTTGAGAATTGTTTTCATAGATATGCTTACTATATTTCAATGACGGTGCCTCCATTCATATTGCTGTCGCCGTTCCTTACGCACGAACAGTTGATGAATTTAGTTCCGCCTCTGGTGTAGGTGCCAAAATTGTGAATTTTTGGCTCGTCATGTAGATGACCGAATGCATGAATATGCGGGGTGATTTGCTGTACTTGATTGAACAGACTTTTGCAGCCAACCTGTAATAGTTCGCCAGAGTCTTTGTCTGTGGTAATGTCGAGGATGCCCTTGGGAGGGCCATGAGTGATTAGTATGTCGCAGCTTGGTAGCGATTCCCACACTTGCTGCATGCGGTTACGCTTTTTCATGTAGGCCCAGCTTTCACCATAGGATGGCGTATAGGGCGAACCAAAGATATTGATACCTTCGATAACTGTCGACTGATGGATTAAGAAATGTATTGATGGGAATTGAGATGGGAGTAGTAGACCTGCTTGTATCGCTGTTGAGTGATTGCCCGGAATAAAAACCTTGTGGGAGATTGGCAGATTAGAATACCAATCAAAAAACGCTAACGATTCATGGAAATTCATTGCAGGATTGGAGTGGTTAGCCTCGTCTCCGCAATGAATAACCATGTCTGCGTCAGGGATTTTTAAGAAGTGATGGTTTGTATGGGTATCACTAATTAACCAAATCTTCACTAGTCAGTCGATCTTTACATGGGGCGCAAGTGCTTAGGTTTCTAGCGCGGATATGTCGATTGAACGAATTGATAATCCTGCGCTGGCGGGCAGCGCTTAGGCATCCACCACAATCGTTCCAAGCACTAACAGAAACACTCTTGCGAGACGCCCTGTATTTTAGTCTGAACGGTCGAGCTGAACGATAACAGATATCGCCGGTAGTTGGGATATATGTTACGCGTGCTTCGAAGTGGTTTCTTCTCTTGTGGAACGACACTTCAACGCGAAGATTTTTATCCACATGCCCGACTCTGTTGTCGTGCTTATCGTAACCAGTGTAGTAGTATCCCATTGGTTGCGTATCACCAATTTGATACATTGCAATGGGCTCTAGTTCTGCGAGCAGTTTATTTGAGAGCATCGCCCCCATCGTATCGTCATAGCTGGCTTCGGACTGTCCTTCTGCTTTCACATAGGCGCCCCCTCCAACTACAACAGCGGCGGCGGCAATGAACCCACGCCTGCTTACTTGTTTTTTACTCATAATTTTTTTCCTCTTTCTAGTGGTGGTAATACTTTGCGGCGTACATGGTAAGCTGCTCTCAATATGTCTCCGGAGAACACACACAGTGTCCACAAAAAGCACATGGTAAAACCTATGCTATTTTTAGCAGCGTCACGCAGTGTGAAGCCACTATCATTCATAGACTGTCCATTCATCTGTTCAAGGCCAGCGGACATATCGGCACTTGGTAGAACTACCTGTAGTGCGATCTGCTCAATGGCCAAGATGACGAACATAACAAATGCCCACGTACAAACCTTAAACTTCATAGTTCCCCCTAAATGGCACAGGCTCCCTCTTCGCAGCCCATATCCTTTTCAGTGTCGCCGTCGCCGTCTGGCGTGTTGGCATAATAAAAATTCTTCAGACCTAACTTGTAACCATAGATCTGATCTTGAATCAAAACACTAAGCGGGATCTCTCCAGCATGGTGTTCGTAGTTGTAGTATAGGTTGGTACTAATACCCATATCGATGAACTTCTGCATCACTGCCGAAATGTTCATGATACCAATATTGTCAGTTAAATCCCACGCCAATGTGTACTGGTTCTTGCGTGAGTGATAGTTTGGAACAACCTGCTTTAAGGCACCGTTCTTAGCTTTTTTGTAGGAAAGCAGTGCCCGGACAGGTTCTATTCCGTTCGTTGAGTTCTGCGTAACGCTTGAAGACTCACATGGCATTTGGGCGCTTAGAGTAGAATGTCTTAAGCCATATTGCTTAATTCTCGCTCTAAGACCTTCCCAGTCCATGTTGTACTTCGGCTTTACAATGTCATCAACTGATCTCTTATACCAATCAATAGGAAGAAGACCTTGAGAGTATTTGGTATCGTGGAACTTAGCGCACGGCCCCAGCTCTTTTGCAAGATCACAGGACGTGTCTAAGAGATACCATTGGATTTTCTCCATTAACTCGTGTATGACGACGAGAGTCTCGGCATCATTATAGTGTAACTTCTTCTTTGCTAGGAAAGCGGCAAGGTTTGTTATACCTATGCCCAGTGATCGACGGTTAATTGCGAAGTTTGCTCCAGCCTTAATGGGATACTCTTGGTAGTCTATAATAGACTCAAGAGTTTTAACCATTATTCTGCACGTATTTTCATAGTCCGCTTCACTGTTTTGCTCTAATATATTGATTGCTGCGAGAATACAAATACCAATCTCGCCCTCTTCATCAGTCATAGAAACAATTGGTTGGGTTGGTTGCAATATTTCACAGTTGTGTACAACTGCGTCATTGGCATAAAAATTATGGTTGTTTTCTACTGTGATGTCAAAAACGTCTTTTTTGCTAGTCAGCTTTTTAATCTTTAGCATTTGTCTTCTCTTAGTATTATATGATAGAACTGCGGTTTGTCAATGCTTTATCTCCTAAAAAATCAAGAAAAAACCAAAACATCGTCAGAAAGCAGGTCTTCGGCCATAACATAGCCCCTGCTCTTGGTCAAAAGGCGGTGGTCTGGCGTGCATTCTATGCGAAATCCACTCTCACTGTCCACAATCTCCATCAATTCGGCGTTCTCACGCGTAAGGTCTGCATACTGGACCTTCTCATATGAGTCCAGTCTGGTCTCAGTGTTGTAAGACTTAACTGCAACCTCAGCTCCCGACTGCCACTCACTTACTAGTTTTTCTAGATCGTACTCCTGTGCTGGCTGTTCGTTCACCTGTCCCCACACATTGGTCTCTCCGGGCAAACAACATAGGTTTGACATAGTGATTGGGATGTTCCAGCTACCATGCTCATTGACGTTGTCAATGTTCATACAGTAGATGCGGCCAGTCTCTAACCGTTCGCGCACATAGGTCTCCATTAGCTTGCGAGCGGAGATCTTCTTTTTGAATCTCAGCTTACGCGCATGTTCGTGCTTCAGATAGATCTCTTCGAACGCGTCGTTGTCCCCAAAGGCTTCGTACAAGCCAGCGGCTTCGTGGGGGCTGAACAGAGTGATATCTTGGTCGTCTAGGAATCGCTGGTAGAATAGGCGACAGAATTGTGGGGCATAATCGAGCTTACGGATGCGAGTGTCGTCTGTGCCCGCGTTATTCTTGAGAACCAGCACGTCTTCTATCTCATAATGCCAGAAGGGGACGTAGACGGTCCCTCCGCCTCCCCTGATGCCGTTCTGGCTCGTTGACTTGACAGTCGACTCAAACAACTTGAGGTACGGCAGCAGGCCCGTGTGGACCACCTCTCCGCCTCTGACTGGTGAATTCAATGGTCTGATGCGCCCAGCATTCAATCCAATGCCTCCGCGACGTGCCGTGTACTTGCCAACGGCTTCTACGCTTGAAAAGATGGAGTCTAGGCTGTCACCAATATCTACCAGCACACAACTGGCGAACTGACGAATGACCGTACGTACGCCAGCCATAATAGGTGTTGGAAGGTTAACCTTGAAGGTAGAGTAAGAGTCGTAGGCTTGCTTGACGTCTTTAACGTTGTCGAACAGGCACATGGCGATCATCATGTAGGCAAACTGTGGTGTCTCGTAGATATCGTTGCTAGAACGGTTGCGGACAAGATACTTGTCAATCATCTGCTGTAGGCCAGCATAGGTATAAAGGTCGTCCCGCTTATGATGTATGTACGATCCAAACTTCTTAATTGAATCGTTGTCCCACTTGCCTAGAATGCTCTCATCATAAATTCCATTGTCCGTATTGATCTGGATGTGGTGGAGTAAGTTGGGAGGGGTGGTGGCGTGTCCCCAGACCTCTTTACGTAGAGACATGCTTAGCAAGCGTGCGGCCACGTATTGGTAGTTGGGGTGAGACTCAGAGATCAGCCCATAGGCTGACTTAATCAATATTTGGTGAACCTCGCTGGTGAGAACGCCATCTACAATTTGTAGGTTCATGTTCATCTCTATGTCAGAGAGAGATACGTTGGTGATTCCATCTATGGCCCACTCAACAACCTTATGGATCTTTTCAACGTCATACGATTCTGTTGATCCATCACGCTTAGTAACGTTCATGCATTATACCTTTAACGCCAAACCTATGGCGGTACTCTATCTAAGATGTATTAGTGGGGATTATCTAAAGAAGTGGCGTCATTAGTCTTTGAAAATATTGTCAATAATTTTCTGAGAGATCCAAGCTACTACCCACCGTATGATAATGGGCAAAAAGATAGACAGCAACAGGCCGGTCATTTGAGAGGTATCAAGGTTTGCCTTAATGTATGTGGCACACTCTCTTCTGTAGCGTCTCTTCTGTTTCCGATTGTTGATGTCAAAGCTTGGCTGCGACATTACTATAGTAGTCCACTGCTCGCCTAATTCCAACGACATTTTGGAAATTTTAAAAGATATCTCATCATTCCCATATTTGGCTTCTATGGCCGGTATCAAATTAGCGTGTTTCATCGTTAGCTTTCGTATTCAAATGGGATGTCGGGGAAGTTATTTAGCTCTAACGTTCCACCCTTTGCCTCTAAGAACAGGCCCGTTACGTCTGCGGAGATTCTAATAATCTTTCTGAACGATATTTTGGGTAGATCTCCAGTAAAGCTAATCCTAGTAGTGTCTCCCACGCACTCTACATTGAACTGGGTGTCTTCAAAACACTTGACAGTGAAGGCCCCCTTTTTGTATCCATCCTCAGAGAAGGCCGTTTGAATTAACGAATACACCCTTTTTAGATCCATCGTAGCCATTAGTTTTCGTTCCACATATTAGAGATTTGATCTACGGGACGTTGGTTTCCCACGTCTCCTAGTCCAACGATCTTAGAAACTTTCTTGCCGTTCTTGATCAAAAAAAAAGCAGGTATCGCACTGCGATCACCATACTTTGCGTATAGGCCATCCGGATCTGTGTCTACATCAACAATACGAATGTCTGCGTCCTCAGAAGTGCTGCATGTATAGCCAGCTTCTTTTAAGATTGGAATGCGCGACTTGAAGCTTTGACATGGCCCACACCAGTCTGCCGTAAAGTAAAGTATCTGCTTAGATTTTACGGGGAGCGAAGGGGACGCGGGAGCTGTCTTTGCTTTTTTTTTATATGAATACTTTTCGCAGTAGCACTTGCCATTCACAGCGATACAATTACAGACAGTTCCATTGGCGGTGCTGTCGCACTGACACTTGGTCGCCAGAGGTTCTGAGGTTTGGTCAGTTGGTTCTGGAGGTAGAGAACCTGAATCACCGTGATAAGGGCACTCAGTTTTGTGTCCGTCTCCATGGGTGATCTTACCAGTTCCTTTGCAGGAACATTTCTTAACGTCAGGGTTGGGGCCAGAGTTATTGTCTTTCTCTTCTTTTGGCTGAGAGTTAACAATGAATGCTACGTAACCAGAAGCTGCCATCGTGTCGATAACAAATGTATTGGAATCAGCCCCAGAAGATCCCGATGGTATAAATACTGTAAACAACAGTAACAAGATAAACACGGTGCTATTACTCATTTTTTAGGTTCCTGATTTGGATTGGTGGTTGGGGCGTTGGGATGGTGAATGGTAAAATACCGGTGATAACAGCAGGCGGCTTCGGCTTGCTCTTGGCGTACTCAAACGGTCTGCGAGATAGTGCGCTAACCAGATCGTCGTTTTTTGTATAGACTGCCACGTTGTCGTTGTCAAACATCAGGGTTGTATATCCCAATGACTTGAACTTACAACGTACAGAGAAGTCGATTGCGTTGGTGCGGTCCCGATTTCCATCCACTACGATGGTATCACAGAATAATATGTGAGCGTTGACCCTTTCTTTTCCGCAGGCCAACATCAGATCACAGCGTCCCTCCAGCTTATCTTCTGGAAGTATGATCTCTTTAAAATCGCCCAGCAATTCTAACGCTTCTTCACTACAGGCAACGCCCCTTGTGTTTGGAATCACGTTGATTACACATTCTATTACAGATTTAAACGAGTACGGCATCTCTTCTCCCTATATAATTCTAGTATCTAGTGTTTGAGGTTGGAACCCCTGATATCCACTAAATGCCCATGAGTCACCTTGATTCAGAATACGTCTTTCTATTTCGTCCGCGTCAACCCAAAACGAACCGTCTGGTTGATCGAGACGTTTGGGGCCACTGTTCCACACTCCCCAAGAGTTCTGCACTAGTACTCCGGGTCGCTTAAAGGAATCGTCTACTGCTAAGATAGACATTTGGTGGGCCCAGCTTCCCTGCGGACGTGCAAAACCATCACGATCTCTTTGAGATGAGAACCCTTGGTTGCTTGCAATTGTTACTGCATACCCATTGGCAATTAAGTCTCGACACTCAGCGTAGGTGCTGACCTGAGAGACCGTAAGGATTGGATGTTCTTTCGCCGTCTTAATTAGTGTGCGAGGAACGCCCCCATTGGCACGCCCCCATGTTCTTGCTTTGTTGCCGCTATATGATCTAAGATCTACGTTGCCATATTTGCCTCGTGGAAGAGCGCCATACTCATTAACGTATTTGGCTGCCCATGCTCCCATAGAGCCGTCGCCATTGCCCAGTTGACCGCGCCCAATTTGAACACGACTGCCAGCATAGATATCTTCTGTGGCTGTCTCGGCCACCCACATCTCAAAGTCTTTCTTGAGGTGAATGTCTACAGCCTTGACCGCGTCTACAGCATAGGCCGCGCCATGTGCAACGCAGTCGCCAATTGTTTGAGTACGCATGGGGAAGGAGCCAGCTACCTTACGAATAATATCGTAGAGCAATACTGTTTTCCCCTTACCTGATTCTTTGATGGGGCTCCATACAGCACTAAAGACTGGAAATGGAAGTTCATCCATCACAGCCTCTACTTGCTTAGGGTCATCGATCCATCCTTGGTGCATATTACTCATGCTTAGTGGCCTCCGCTAACCCTTGAAAGATCTTAGCAAACTCAAACCGTTCAGACTTACTGCTGAGAGATTTAGGTTTATCATATCCAACTTCGATGAGATATGCGGACACAGCGTCTGTGAACGCGGGGTACTTTTCACGGTCCCACCCATAGGTTGTTTGGACCTTGCCCAGCAAGGGGCCGAACTGATGTGTCCCGTCCAAACTTTTACATTTTGACAGGTAAGCAAACGAGCCAGCGAACAGAGTGTAGATAACTTCTTTGTCTTCTTGAGACTCTATCTTGCTGAACTCAGACTTAACCGTTTCTAGGGAACTTGATAGCTCTCCATCTCCGACCGCGCCAACCACCATTGGGGTGGGTCGGGCCACTTCGCTATCTTTCGTTGCATATTCCACCGTACCCCATATGGCTACGACTATGCATATAGTTCTAAAGACTATCTCTCCTTTTGTGGCTCCCATGCTTACGCCTTTCTTTTCGATGTATTTGACACTGTCGCTACGGTGTCTGGAGGCATTTGTCCGTTCGCACTGTCTTGAAAAAACAGGTCGTTCAGCTCAACTACTAAGTCCAAAGCTTTCTTAGAGCCAATAATACAGCAGCGTGATCTGAGATAGGTTAAGGCTTCAAAGTCTTGTAATGAATAATCCATTACAGTGGGCGGCTGTTTCTCTTTATTAAACCACCCCTTGATCTGTTCCCATCTCTGTACGCCAAGCAAGTAAAAAGCAGCTCCGCCAGAGACGGCGAGCTGCATGTAGAACTGCGAGTCGTAAGTAAAACCTTCTGTCATGTAAGCATACGCATTTAGTCCGGCGAACAGCACTGCCATCGCCACTCCGATCATTAAGTCCATGATTCTGTCCTTCTGTTGTTACTTGGTTTTAGTGTTGTCTTTGAGAAATTTGATAGCAAAGTCAATTGCAATCATCGCCATTGGTACGATAGCCGCCGTGTATACACCAAAGTCTACGTCGGCCAAGTTTGATCCAATAAAAGTAAGGGCGGCTGCGGCACCAACTAACATGGCATTCTTACCAAGGGCTGCTGCATCGTCCGTATTGAATTGTTTGGATGCTGATTTAGGTTTCAGGTCGCTCATTTGTTTGTTCTCCTGTTTCATAGATATTGATAAGGAACCCGTCATGTTCTTTCTCAGAGCATTTGAAGGGATATCCCACCAGTTTGATTCGGTTGTTGTTTGCAGAGACAGTGTCTATGTCAAGCTTTCTCCCCATCTGAATGCAGGATGAAAACTCGCTGAGAAACTGTTCGCGCTCATCTTCGTTGATTAGGGTGATCCAGTCGTAGCCTAACATGCTAGACATTGTCTTGCCCGTGAGCTTATAGAAGGCATCGTTGGTCCAAACTAGTTGGCCATCACGATCTGTTTCAAATAGAGGTTGATCACTGTAATGCAAAGATGCTCTGGCGCGTTGCTCTAGAGTTCTTTGTGTCTTCTCAATATTGTCACAGGTTTCTCGTAGACAGCTAACAGTATGTTTTAAACTGTCCCCATCTTCTGGGACTACTTCATCCTTGATGATATTGATTGAAGCTACAACCTCATCGTGTTGTTTTATGATGCCAAGAATAGGCTTGACTATTTTTTTCCACACAAAAGTAACCACAGTTGTTAGTATTGTTAGTGCGGTGATTACGATCTCGATATCGAAACCCATTGATGCACACTCTTTCTAAAAACGAGCCCCACGAATGGGGCTCGCATACTTGTAAGAGCGTCGCTTACACCTCGTAGGAATCTCGCGCACTATAGTCAGATGACGTAGGTGCGGCCAATCCACCGTGATTGTAAGTCAACTCGCCCGGAATCGAGCGTGTTGGATTAGCAGCGTCATCTGTTGCTGGTGCGTTTCCGTCTCCGGAAGGCGCCACAAAAGTGACAGTACTGCCTGCATCCCCACCCTTTGTGAAGTTGGGCGTGATTTCTGTGCTTGGACGAGCATAGATGTCGTATACGGCAGTCGCACCAGAACCGTGAGCAGTCGTAGACAGCGATCCATGAATGTTGTCCCGCACAGCGCCATTGTAATCAGATCCGGGGATCGCCATAAATGTGCTTGTGGCTCCACCGATTTTAGTACTGACGCCTCTGATCATAAGCTTTTCAGGACCAGTTGCAGTACGTGGTGCGTCGTATGCCAGTGTGTTACCACTAACAATCTTCGCAATTCCATGACGGTCAGTGGTAGATGCTCCAGTCCCGGACTTAGCCAAGACCTTAGACCCCACTGATGTTCCAAAGTCGTCTGCTAGTGATGTAAGGTTAACTGCGTTTGCAACAGGACCAGAGCTAGAAACGTTTCCGCCCTTTACAATCGTCCCGCCGTTGTTGTTTGGTACTGATGTAGCTGAGCCATTCCCAGTTGTTGCTACTGTGCCCATGTGATCTCCTTGAGTTTTATATTGAAGTAAATTAGTTGTAGTTCCATTTCCACATGGCAATCCTCTTTTCTTGTAATATTATACACATTCCGTTAGATTTGTGCGTATTCTTGAGATACTTTTGTTGATTTTACCACGAATGAACTCATATGAGCAATTATGGTCGACCGCGATCTGTCGAATAGAGAGGTTTAAGAAGAATCTGTCATATAAAATGCTATAATTCTCGTCTTTCTCTATCTCATCCATCAAATCCACGTGTTCGAGGCTATCATCTCTCTTGGTTGACTCTTTACAAGGGTGAGTAGGGTGATACCCCCGCTTATGCCCCTTGTTCCATGTTAAGCACTCTATCTCTAGTCCCCGGTAGAAATAACTGGTGAACGACGAGTGCGAAAATTTCTCTGGATCATACCTACTGATACACTTCCACAGGGCCACCAGAATACAGTTCTCCCTGTCGTTCAGATTGAGAGAGTAGAATGTCTTCGTTATCTTCCTCCCAATCTTTATTAAGTCCCTATTGTGACACAGGGTCTTGATATTCTCCGGCGCATCCTTGCAAATTTCCTCTATTTGGTCCTGCAATTTCATATTGTCTCATTCTAGGCTGTGTTTCCCAGTTAAGGCTTGCTCGATCTTGACACGAACATCGCCGATACTAAACATAGATCCTACCCCAATAAAAAAGCGGTAACGTGAGTAGATCTTTAAAATTTCAACTCCATCAATCTTGTTGATCTGTTCCTTTACGTTGGTGGTTATGTTAAAGTTGGTGTGGGCCATCCAGCAGTCGAAGTTGTTGATCAGGGTGATCTCTTCCGCTAGGTCCGCTGGGATTGGCACAGGGATTGGTATAATGAGGGGCGCTTCGCCTCCCATTTGATCAAACTCGGAATCGCCCTCTTCGAGCCCCAATTCCTCTAGCTGATCTCCCAGAAGAGTAGCAGACATTGCCCCCTTCATTACCACATTGTGTAAGAAGTCTGAATTGATTTGTTTATCAAGTACATCTTCGTACTTGTGCCACTTTATGTCCTTTTTCATTGCGATTACTCCGCGTTTTCAGACAACGTCTGAAGGTTTGATACATGGATCGTCCCCGTCTGCTTCCTCATCTTCATCTAGCGTAATGGTAGTTTCCAAAACATCTGAAGCTACAATCTGCGTAAAGATTGGTTCCTTTAGGTGAGAAAGCTTTTCCTCTTCTAATATTTCAGCCACTACAGCTAAGATCTCGATGAAGTTATTGGGCGATCCCAACCAAGCCAACAGGTCGGCGAAGGTGGTCACGTCCTCATCGTTGTTTGTGTCTCTTATGTTGAACAGTAGCTTTGTTTCTCCGTCGTCTGAGACCCTAAATGTAATAGAGGCTCCCACATCAGAGCTATCTGTCTTTTTTTTCTTCCAAAACTTAAACATTGTCCAAGACCTTCTTTATCTCTAGGGCTGCATTGTCCCAGCTAAGGCTGTGCGCAGTTTTGATCGCCTCGTGGTTGATCATGCCTGTGCCAGACTGTTTGTGTTGGTGAATGGACTTCATGTGTTCTGATATGGTAGCGATATTGTCTCCAGACAGACTTGCCCAAGACCCTTGACCAAAGAACCACTTGTTGTCCATTGCTAGTTCTAGCCCACTGGTGCCAACGAGGTGGGAATTTTGATGTGTGCAGAACTGTGTGTGAGCAGAGTAATCAGTGATAATCATCTGCTTGCCGCAGGCCATCATCTCTAATGCTTCCATATTCCATCCTTCGCCGCGCGATGGGAAGACCCCACACGTCACTTGAGACATGATATTATACACGTCTTTGTGTGTTTGCACCCTGTTAATGATCCTCACATTGGGATGGTCATACAGGGTCAACCACTTCTGGTTCTCTTCTGGTGTGTTGAAGGGGTTGTCACACATCATCCACAGTTCAACGTTGTCTCCAACATCAAACGCCTGTTTAAAGGCTGTAATGAGTATGTCATGCCCCTTGCGGACTTCCCACTTTCCACAGTTAAAGAATATTGTCTTGTCTGATTTCTCTGGTGGAGATGGCTGGAACACGTCAAGGTCAACCCCCAGTGGGATTACGTGTACAGGCGTGTCCGTACCAATGTTGTTGTGAACAACTTCCTTCCCCCACTCTGAGGTAACGAACAGTCTGTCACAGTTAGATAGGTGGTGTCTTTCGACCCTGTTGAATGTGTCCAACTCAAAGAACGGGAACCCTATGTGTTCTCCGCGCCCGACAAACTGGTCGAGTAGGTTCTGATGATAGATACGAATACAGGGCGCATCGGGATCGAACAGCTCAGCGCGCTTGATCGCAGCCTTGCACACGTTAATATCTTCAGTGTTTTCTGGGGGAACTTGGGGGCCGTTGATTGGCCAAAGAGATGTGTTGTAGATTTTAGAAAGGGATTTGAGAATGTTGAGAGATGCATGCCCATATCCTAACTGGTTGATAGGACAAACGAGCGATAGGTTTTTGATACGTTATTCCTCCTTAGTGTCTGGTGTGTACGTCCGTTATCATGCAAACGCCCCCACCATAAATAACATCGTTGCTGTGAGTGCCGTAAGCGACATAACGTATAGCCATATTTTATGAAATAGCTTTTGGGGTGGTGCGTTCTCCGTTTCCACTACCCCAAGTGCTAAGCCGATGTTAAATAAGAGCCAAGCAAACAAGATAGCAGAGTCTACAATGGTCAACATAATGGTCAAGGCCATCACGGTCGCCTCTGTGTAAAAACACAGTAAAGGCGTAAGGACAGCCAATGCTAGACAGCCCATAATGATCGTTGCTTGTTTTCTTAAATTCATATCTTCACGGCTCATGTGTTTGGTTTCTTTGTTTGGACATGTAGTCTTGCAGGAAATCCTCAACATCCTTGGGGTTGTTCTCTTCGAAGAACTCTTTAACCTGTTCCCTAGCGTCCGCCTTGTTGTATCCTAACGATCTTAATGCTAGTACACAGTTCTTTTGAATGGCTTCCTTCTCTGTGCTGATTACGGGGGCGGTTGGCTTCTTTGACTTGACTTTTATCTTAGCCTTTGCCTCGACGGGCTCATACTCATAGGTGGCAGTTGTAGTCTCGCTTGTGTAGCCCACGTCAAACTTATCAGAGAACGCGTGTTCTTCTGGGTTGTTCATCCCCTCAATAACACACCTGAGCGAATAAGCAGCAAAAGCCAAGCAGATAAATAAGGCAATTACGTCCGAAGGTGTTGTGTTTTCTGCAAGTATCATCTGATTCTCCTGTGGTTAATGGTGTTTGATACCATCTTAACACGGTCGAGCTATTTGTCAACCCCTTCTTTGGGAAATGTGATAAGTTTCTCCATAAAATACAATAACTGTTGAGGTTTCATTAGGCATCATCCATAAAAATAAAAGTCTAGGAGGGAATACGGCAACCAGATTTATCAAAGGACATATCCTAGTTTATACTGGTCGATCACAGTCGTACCTACTGCAACCCTCTACGTTAACCTTCTATATTAACCTACAGTCCTAAGGCGGACTTGATTTTACCACGCACAACCTGTGTGTTACCACGATTGTTGGCACTGTGCGAGGCCGCATACACATGGTCTGCGAACTCTGGAGTCAATCCAAGATGTTTGGCTGCTCGACGTGTGCCTGTCTGTGTGGGCTTCTCACTGCGACGCAGCATGTAGTTGGCTACTGCCGTAAGAGGGTTGAAGATCAGCCCCTTGCCCATGCCACGCGTCTTGTTTGCGGCAATGTGATTGGAGTCATTAACTTCCCAGTTGAAACTTTTGGGTAGTGATCCCAGCTCTGCGTAAAACTCTCGACTTTGCATATGTTTTCCTTTCAAGAAAACGGGTAATATAAGCTATTTGCCCTGCTCGGATTCATCGGAACCCCAAGGCACTAACTTCTGCCAAAATTGAGAACGTTCCTCAGTTCTCTCTGTTGATTGATGCTCGACAATATCTGCCTGCTTAATTGTGCGGTCTGAATCTATCTGTGCTTGCAGGATCACCTTGTTGGCTTCTATCTTTCCCGACTGGTAAGACTTGAAGCCCATCACGCTGACAACCACGATTATCGTAGCACAAATTATGCCAACGACAGTAACCTCTTTTGACGAAAAATTTTCTGACATAAATCATTCCTAATAATTAGTTAGAGTAGTTAAGTAAGTGAAGGTATACTTCACAGGTTTTTAGAGTCATATTAGAGACTCACGAAGATTACTGTAAAGGTTACTACTCAAGTTAGGGCGCGTTGGGTTGCTTTCGCTATGACTCTCTAGGTTGGTCCTCACCAGTGCCTAAATTTTTAACGCGCTGAACTAACTTACGGCAAGGGTTTTGTGAGACCCACGGAGTCCGAACAGACTATTCTGTTCTATGTCAGGTTTGGCTACCCGACCGGCCTAAGTTCTACGCCCACTATTGTGAGCGTCCTTGAAATTGTGATATTTTGTAACTGGCTAAGGTGAAAACCCAATAAACTTATCTGCTTACCCGATACCCTTTTTCGTACAGTCCTACCAAACTCTAGGTATTCCTACCCTAATTATAGTCTCCTACCGAACTATATACCCTTACTTTTTATGTATTTTTCCAAATTTTCTGCAAATATTCTGGAAGGCGGCCCATATGAGCGAGGTACAGACCGATGTGTGTTCCTAAGTATCTGCAAACATCTGAGGCGGTGCCCATGGTGAGTGCAAAGGGTGCTGCCTCCGTTTATGGATGGCTGTAGAACTTTTTGTATGTTTGGAACCCCGTACATTAACTCCCCTGTTCTTCTAAGCATCTTTCCAGTAATCGCTGTCCGCCCGCCTTTTTGTATGTGAATATTCTTCCAGCTCTTCTCTCATTATGGAGCCCTGACCAACACTAGGCATCGGGTAGATCTCGCGTTGTATGCGATGATACATGTTGAACAACTCTACTAGATTCTCTTGCTTATGCTCTTTTTTGCTCATTTGACCTATTGTTCCACCAACTGTCACATACAAAACCGGAGACACCTTATCGGTTAACAATATCTTGACCGCCGTATGGCCCCACTTACGTTTTCTTTTTCTCATTATCCTATTTTTCTTTAAAATTTTTCAGAAACCCGTTGTATTTTGCTCGGTTTCAGACTATAGTAAGTATGGCCGCCCATGTTCGGGCAGTGAG
>Ga0307488_10001174_pt1 | contig 21926 bp, 13 predicted proteins | sample SB02metaG_FD_202248 | JGI IMG/M metagenome (GOLD analysis project Ga0307488, IMG submission 202248) | Sea-ice brine microbial communities from Beaufort Sea near Barrow, Alaska, United States - SB 0.2 | ecosystem: Environmental > Aquatic > Marine > Coastal | place: USA: Alaska | collected... | reverse complement strand
GGAAAACTAAATGGCTAGCGAAATACATAAAGATGACATAGGAACTAGATTTCTCCTGACGGTGAAAGATGGTTCAGACTTTGTTAATATTTCCGGCGCTACTGCGCTACAAGTAGATTTTAGAAAACCCAGCGATACTATTATAAACAGGTCTGCTCTTAGATTAGACGATGGAAGTTCAGTGTCTGGGGTCATGTACTACGATGCTGTAGCGGGAGATTTGGATGAAGTAGGGAAATACAAACTACAAGGTAAAGTTTTCCTCGGTGGCGCAAGTGGGACGTTTTACACAGATATTCACACATTCCAAGTACATTGTAATTTATAGGGGTAAATATGAGTTGGCAAGGTCAAATGTCCACGATTGTCAGACATCTAGTTAATGATCTAGATCCCGCTACTTATAAGTATAGCGATAATAGAATAGAAACATCTATACTAGTCGCTTCACAGTTAATGATAATGAATGTTGATTTTAACAATGTTTATGACATAAATGTAGAGTCGTGCTTGTTATCTCCAGACCCAACGGATCAGGAGACAAAAGATAATCCTTTCATAACTCTATCATCCTTACGTGCTGCGTGTATAATAATTGGTAGTGAGATAAGGAGTGAGTCAGGGAACGCTATATCAATTAAAGACGGACCCTCTGCAATAGATCTCAGGGGAGTTACCCAGACGCTTACTGTTTTGTATAAAGACCTATGTCAAAAATACGAACAGTTACTTTTAGAATACAGGGCTGGCAGTAGCATTGTCGGTCACGCTATACTTGGTCCATACTCACCCGGATCAGATTTACTTAATAGAAACAATTCGGACCACAGATCAGGTGGATATTTTAATTACTAGGAGAGAATAAATGCCTACGATGAAAAGCTCTGGTGACTTAATTACCAGTATTAATACAGACTTGGCTGATAATAATGCAGGATTAATTTCTGCTGAAGACGTAAGACACAATATGGAAGACACTGCGTTTTCTATTAATAAAATTGTGGCAAGTGGAGATACGGACGTAGAGTTTCCATTCTTTAATGATGTTAGGGCTAAAAAAATTAGCACTACTGGTGGTCTTTTTGTTCCTGAGTCTGGACTAAGGTTCCCCAATAGTCCTGTAGACAATACAAGTATTCAGACAGATCCTTGGCTTGGTCCCGGAAACATACAGCATAATGACTTGGCGGGTCTTACTGCTGGTGATCCACACCTCCAATACTTAAACGTTAATGGTACTAGAGCTATGGGCGGAAACCTCGCTTTAGCTAGCCAGTGGATTAACTCGTCTGGTGAAGTTAATGGCTCTAGCGATGATAACGGGATTCAGTTTGTTTATAACAGTCCAGTTATTGGTGACGATGTTTTAATTGGAACCTCTGGCAGCCTAAAGTTTAATAAAGACCAAAGTGCTACTGATAGTTTTCACGGCGTTGCAAACGCTTGGATATCTTTCTCTGGAGGTGCTACTCCGGCGGTATACGGCTATTATAATGTCTCTGGAATTGAATATGTCGCGGCTGGGACATATAAAATTACCTTTAATAGTGGCGTTTTGGATAATAACAATTATGCTGCAATTGGCATGAGCAATGGCTTAAATACAAGTATTACAACTTATTCTGACATGGAGCCGTGTAGCGTAGGTCTGTTATTAAGACAGGGCGACGACGCGACTGCTCTTAGGAGTATTCATTTTAGGATCGAGCAAAGTGCCGGAAACGCAGTTGATGCAACGCAGAATGATCTAGTTATCTACGGAATGAATCCCGGATCTCAAATGATTGGTGTCGCACCAACAATCAATTAACAGGTAGTTATGTCAAATATAAAATTAGCGGACAGAATAAAAGAAAAAAGCTACTCCATTGGAGTAGGAAGGCTAGACCTAGAGGGTAGCTTTACAGGATCTAGCAGATTCTCTGAAGCATATTCTTCTGGAGACGCTTTCTTCTACGCAATTTCTGACGGAACAGACTATGAAGTCGGATCAGGTGTATACGGTTTTGATACAGTTAATCATTATTTAGAGGCGAGATTCCCTGCGGAAAGCACTAATTCTGATGGCTTGGTTGACTTTAATACTGGCTTAAAAGAAATTTATGTCACTTATCCCGGAAAGTTTTCAGTATTCACTGCTAACGGTCAGTCTAGCTTTAAACAGCCTGACGTTAGCGGAGTTGCTTTTTGGGGATCAGAACAAATTATATCATATGACGATAATATTGTTTGGGATAACAATAATAAATACCTAGGAATTCTTGGAACTCCGCAGTATACGTTAGATATTCGAGGCGAAATAGAAAGATCTAGCATTAGGTCGTCTGGGGTTATCGTAGGCGATTCCGGCGTTATGTTTTCTGGTGTTAGCGTTTCGTATTCTAACGGCAGGCAGCTAGAACCATTTCTAAGAAGTCAACTAGACCACACTACGGGTACAGATGAAGTTTTTTCTTTAAGTGGCATTGTTGACCAAGGATTGCTTTTTAAAAAACAACCACCAAGCCATGTTTTTGCTGGGCCGTCAGGAAACTGCGGCTGCACAAGTGAATACCCTGTTTTTAGGCCGCTAAGGTTTGATGATATAGACGGAGTAAACCAAATAATAAACAGTAGCGGAAATTTAGCGATACCTACATTTAGTACAGCAGCAGCAAATAATATATCAGCGGATCAAGCAGGAGTAATGGCGTTTATAATTGACACTAACACATTGGTTATAGCTAACGGCACTAGTTGGGTAAGTATTAACTAAAAATAATAATCGGAGAGAAAAATGAGTTCAGTTCAAAAAGTCATTAATTCTAATGGGTTCAAAGAGTTTGGTGGGGTTTCGCACACTAATCTCAATGGAAATACACAGTCTATTCCTGCACAATTGACTAATTCGTCGTTACCTACCGATGGTGATTATGAGTTCAGTACGGACCCTTCATTCGTGCCAATTAGTGGCGCAACGGGTCAAACCACTTTGGTGGCTGGTGTAGAAGGTAGACAGGTTTCTGTCATGAGTTATACGGTCATTGTAGACGAAGCTTCTACTTTTCAAGTGTTCTCGTCTGGAACCTCCAATACCGCCATTAGCGGCCCTATGTCATTAGCCGCAAACGGTGGAATTTCTGCTAACGACAACGAAGTAATCTATAGAACACAAACTGGCGAGAGCTTAGTTGTAAACAACTCTGCCGGTATTTTTGCTGGACACCTAGCTTACAAAATAGGTTAATTAAATGCCAATTACTATACCTCAGTCTGTATTTGATAAATATTACGACGTAGTTGACTCCACTTTTACTATATTTGGTGTTACCTGTCAGTTAGTATATATAGAAAAAGTTGAAGTTATAGATAATTCCTATAATAACATACCTGACAACAGATCTGTTAATCCACACAGAAGACCCGGAGGTGGGAATTACAAGAGAAACAACAAGACTTTTAAAGAGGTTGAAAAACTAGAAGACATTAAAATAAAAGTTTACTGGGATAGTAAAAGTTGGATAAATCCCGGAGGGAATATTGTGACGCCAGAAAGAGGCATTCAAACTATATTCTTTGCTACAGACCTAGCAAGGATAATGAAGTCTAAAGAAATAATAGTACATAAAGGTATTAAAGATCTTAGAGAATTTAGGTTTCAAAAAAAAGGCGAGCCGTTCCCAATGGGGATAGGGCAAGAAAGATATTTTGCTTGTTTTTGGGAATAATATGATAAATTTAAAATTAACTCAGACAGTTAAAGACATAGAAAAAGAAATAAATAAATCCATAGCAACAGAACTGAATAAAGTCATAAGGACAAAAAACAAAACTGTTTTAGGTGTTTTTAAAAGAAATATAGAGTCTTGGGTTATGGCTCAACCAGAGATACAAAGCTTATTAGATCAAGGGGGTCAAGGTTCTTTAAACTCTCAATTCGGACTTCGACCGGGAACCGCAGATATTTCAGTTGCAAGAATAGTTAGTTCTATTGTGGATTCTACAACTGTTAATGTAAAAAAAATAAACGATAAATTAGTCGGAGGTGTGACTTTTGAGTGTCAATCAAAGACTTTTGCTAATCTACTGGGATTGCCAGATGGTCACGTCCTGACAAAAAAGGGAGTAGATTTACACTGGTTAAACTGGCTTTTAACTTTAGGAGATATAGCAATTATTACTGGCTACGATTACAAGCCCAGTCAGATGGGTAGATCTGGCGGAGGCACGATGGCGGGTGGAGGCTCTTTCAGGATTTCCCCCTCATTTGCGGGTACTTTAGAAAATAACTTTATTACAAGAGCTTTTTCAGGAAAAGAAAAAGAAGTAAAAAACATACTCATGGGAATATTTGTGTAATGACTTACCAACGCTTAAAAGGTATTGACGACATACATAAATATCATTTAACCAATGGTATTCAGGATGCTCTTGTTGAGTATTTTGATTGGGCCTTACTAGATGTTGGTAATTATTTTAACGTTACTCTAGGTGAGATGTCCCCAAACGGTAATGACTATAGTAAACTAAAGCTTTCTTCAGATCCTAATTACACAGATGGACAAGCTTGGGAGGGATTTAGGAAAAACTGGGTGTGGCAAAGTGGGGTAACTTACAGTCCATCCCCAATGGTGGGAAATAACAGACTCTATCCCGGTTTGTCAGGTGTCTATATAAATAACGAATTTGAGCCATCTTCAGGTGTTGGTCCATATTCCCATTATATTGACTACTATAACGGCAGGGTTATTTTTAATTCTCCCATTCCTACAACCTCTAAAGTACAAGTAGAGTATAGCTATAAGTGGATAAATATTGTTTATGCAAACAGTGTCCCTTGGTTAAGGGAGATACAGACAGATACTATGGAGCCAACAAGTAACTTTTACGAAAAAGATAAGAGTTCTTGGAGTATACCTCCAGAAGCAAGACTTCAGCTTCCCGCCATCGCTATAGAGATTGTTCCAACTAGAAATTTTAAAGGATACCAGCTTGGTGGAGGTCAGTGGGTTTATACGGACGTTTTATTTCACTGTATAGCGGAAGACGAGATGACTAGAAATAAATTAATTGATGTTATATCTCTACAGAGCGATAAGACTATCAGTATACTGGATATAAATTCCATCAGTAACGACGGCGACTATCCTCTTGACTATAGAGGTTCACCGCTAGAGTATGCTTTAGAGTATCCCGACTTAGTGGATTTACATGATGGAGGGAAAATAAGATTTACAAATACTAGGGTTCAAGACATGAAGATGATAGGACAGGATATTTTTGGAGGTATTGTTAGATACACTACCGAAGGCGTAAAGACAAACATTTAGAGATTTCGTGTATAATAAAATAGAATTTTTTCTTAGAAAAGGAGAGACTAAAAATGTCAAGCAACAATAGAATACTATATTCCTGTCAAATCGTAACTTTAGCCCAATCAGGTTGCGGTAGGATTACCAGTGGTAGTGCTGCCAACCGACCCCAACCTATTCATGGTGTGCAAAGCGTAGGTATGACAACCAGCTTTAACCTTGAGCAAGCATTTGAGTTGGGTCAGATCGAGATTTATGAGAATATTGAGGGTACTCCCGACGTAGAGGTTACCTTAGAAAAAGTTGTTGACGGATACCCACTTATCTATCTCATGGCTTCTACGGGTGTTACTGGAACAAGCGCTAGCGGTCTAGTAGCTAGATCAAAAGCAAGGTGCGACCTGAGTCTTGGTATTTTCGGAGAAGAATTTGACCATGTTGCGGCAGCAAGTGATAATGGCGGAGGAGCAGAAGTTCAGGTGTTATGTACAGGTATGTATATTTCTAGCGTCAGTTATTCAATTCCTGTTGATGGAAACATCACGGAGTCCGTTACTTTAGTTGGAAACGATAAGCAATGGCTGACGGGTACTAATGTTAGCATAGCGAACACTACTGTAACTCTGTTTGACGGAAACGATGACCCGATGGCTTTGGCTGCCGGTGGATCAGCTAACAATACTGCTTCTGGCGGTGTTCAAAGACGTGAAGACGTTTTGATGAACTTTGCGGTTCTTCCTCAGAGTATTTACGGCGCTGGCGCTGCTGCTTATGGAAATGGATTTGATTCTGCTGCTGGCTCGCCAAAGATTCACCTTCAAAGCGTTAGTATTAGCACTGACTTCAGTAGAGACGATGTTCTAGAACTTGGTAGAAAAACGCCTTATTATCGTCCTGCTAACTTTCCTATTGAGGTCTCTTGTGAGATTGAAGCAATTTCTACATCTGGAGACTTCGTGGAAGCCTCTGAGCTTGGTGACCCCTCCTTGTTTCAAACCAAGGACTCTGGCAACAACACTTCCGAAGAAACAATCTGGATTCCTCTTAGGGCTGGTATCTGTTTCGACCTTGGTGGTAAAAATAGACTATCTTCTGTCAGTTATGGTGGAGGTGACGCAACTGGTGGTAATGTGTCAAATACATACTCGTACTCTAACTTTAATGACTTTGATGTTACTCAACTTGGTCACAACGCTATGGAGGTCATGGGTACGGGTGGAACATCACTGCTCACTACGGGCCTAGCTAATGTTCCTTACGAGTGGGATGCAGTAACTGTCCTTGCTCCAGCGACTCAGGATTACACAACTAACAATGATCGTTCCCTAGGGGTTTACGAGTCATAATAACACCACAAAGCGATAGCTTTATAGGATAGCGAGTAATGTGGACTAGGAAAGGATAATAAAATGTATATATGCTCCCGTCATGAGGTTTTTTATGAAACAACATGAGCGGGAGTATTTTGTATCTAGGATAAGGTCTGGTGTTTATTATATAAGTATTAATGATAAGCTTATCTATGTGAGATCACCAACACTAGAAGATGAATATTTTATAAACGAAAAATTTAAACAACAGTATGATAAATGTTTAGACGAAGGATTAAAAACAGAAGATGAAACTGTAGAGTGGATGAGAACAAGGGGGTTGTGGACACAAAAAGACGACGAAAGAGAAATAGGTTTAGAGAAAGATATTGAAAGACTAAAAAAAGAAATTTACCAAAACAGACATAGAAGTCAACTTAGAGAACAAATCAGACTTGGTATAAGAGCAGGAGAACGACAACTTGGACAATCCTTGGAAAAAAAATCAAAATACTTCTCTAATTCTTGCGAAGGTATAGCCAATCTTGCTAAGGTTTCTGAATTTTTTGCAAGATGCTGCTATCACAATGACAGCAAGTGTGATATTGATGAATTAGGAATAGAGTTTATTTCTAAGAAATATTACAACATGATATTAACAGAGAAAGAAATAAGAGAGTTGTCTAGAAGTGAGCCTTGGAGGTCTATTTGGGTTTTAAGAGATTCTAATGCATATAATATTTTTCAAAACAGGGACACACAACCTACGCCGGATCAGAAAAGTATGCTTGTTTGGTCTAGAATGTATGATAATGTTCACGAATCTGGAGAAGCTCCTTCTGATGAAGTTATAGATGACAACGATTTATTAGATGGATGGTTTGCTATTCAGGGGCAAAAAAAGAAAGACCAAGCAATGGAGTCAGAAATAGACGATAAGCTAACTAATCCCAAGATAGCTAACGCCAATGAAGTGTTTGTAATGGCAGATAATAAAGAAGATGCAAGGAGAATAAATAGCTTAAACTCACTTCAAGGACAAGTACTAAAGAAGAAAAGATTCAATCAGATAAAAGCACAGGGAGTAGTTACTCCGGGGCAAATGGAAGACGAAAGAATAGAGATGGGCAACATTTCCCACCAACAATACAAGGATAAGTTTAGGAGTTAAATATGGAAAAAAATTATAATAACATAATAAGACAACACGCTGAGTATAAGAAGATAAGAGAAGATAAATACGTCTCAGAATCTAAAGAAAGGCTTTCTAAAATTCTTAAAAAGAAAGTTGAGACTACTATGATTGGAGCTTTAAGTTCTATTGAGTCTCATCTTGGTTTTTTATGGCAAGTAGATGACGAAGAAGAAAAGACACCAGAACAAAAGGTTATGTATGAAATTTATCAAAAAGTAAGAGAAGAAGTTTTAAACAAAGGAAATACTCAGGCTAGGAATATTGACGCAGAATTAAATCAATATGAGGTAAACTGGCTAAAATACCAAACTGTTATACCCACTAAAGATGTTAAAAGGAAGGACAAAGATGAATAAAAAGGTCGAAGTAAAAAAAGAAGACGGTTCTGTTTTAAGTTTGTATGTATCTAAACCAAGTGCTGAGTCCATCAGAAAGGCTGATATATATAGAGCTAAAATCTGGAATGAATGTTTAGATGAAGGTATTAAAACTAAAGAAGAACTTTCTATTGTTATGAAAAAAAGAGGTATCTGGGGAGATGAAGAGCAAAAAGAAGAAGTGGAAATAGTGCAAAAACTCGGAGAGTTAGAGAGACAGCTTTACTTAGGTGTAGGTAAAAAGAAGATACCCATTGATAATGGTAAAAAGATAGCTATTCAAATGAGAGTTCTTAGGAATAAGCTAAGAGATCTACTTGTTCAGAAAAATAACTTTGAACAGAATACCGCAGAAAATATATCAGACAATGCTAGGTTTGACTATTTAGTATCATCCTGTAGTTTCTATGAAAATGGACAAAGGGTGTATAAAACTATAGATGAATATAATCAGAAGGCTTCTGACGATGTTTCTTTCACTTTGGCTGGCTCTTTAGCAGAAATGATGTATAGCTACGATCCAAATGATGAAAATTCATTACCGGAAAATCAATGGTTATCGCACTTTAGCTTAGTCAATAAAGACGGAAGTTTAGTGAACGATAAAGAGGAGTTAGTAGATTTAGAAGGAAGGAAAATAAACGAGCAGGGCCATTATATTAACAGTCAAGGAGAAAGAGTTGATATAGATGGAAACCCCTTGGACGAGAACGGTAACTACGTAATCAAGGCTGATTACGTACTACCAACAAAAAGAAAGAGAAAGACAACAGCAAAAACCACGGAAAGTTAATTGGGTAGGGTTAAATAAAACTATAACCAGAGAGACGATATGTCACGTTTTGTTTTAACTGCACAGATACAGCTACAGGCTCCTAGAAATGTAGGCCAAGTTGTCAGTCAGATACAAAAACAGCTTAATAATGTTAATGTAAATCTGAACGTACAAAATGGCCCGCAGGCTACGAAGCAAATAGCTCAAGTTAATCAACAGGTCAATAAGCTAAATAAAAACGCTAAGAATTTAGGTACAAACTTTGCCGTTTCTATCAAGAAGTTTGCAGCGTTTAGTATAGCTAATAGGGCTGTTAGCCTGTTTGCGAATAAGCTTTCTTCTGCTGTAGAAGACTCTATTGCTTTTCAGAGAGAGTTAATAAAAATCAAGCAGGTTTCTGGAGCTACAGATCAAGCTCTTTCAAACTTGACTAAGACTATTACAGACCTTTCTACGAGTCTTGGCGCATCTAGTAAAGATCTTCTAGCAACCTCTAGAATCTTAGCCCAAACTGGACTTCAGGCTGCGCAGTTAGAAGTTGCTCTGTCTGCTCTTGCCAAAACTACGCTCGCTCCAACCTTTGAGAATATAGAGAAAACCGCAGAGGGTGCGGTTGCTATTCTTGCTCAATTTGGCTTAGGAGTAGGAGCATTAGAAAGTCAGCTTGGTTCTATCAATGCTGTTGCCGGTCAGTTCGCAGTGGAGTCTGGTGACTTGATTTCTGCTGTTCGTCGTACTGGTGGTGTCTTTAAATCTGCTGGTGGTGATCTTAACGAGCTTCTAGCCTTATTCACAAGTGTTCGTGCGACAACGCGAGAGAGTGCAGAAAGTATTGCTACAGGTCTTAGAACTATCTTTACACGTATACAAAGACCTAAGACTATTGAGTTCTTAAAACAATATGGAATTGAGCTTACAAACCTTGAGGGTAAGTTTGTAGGACCATTTGATGCCGTTCGCCAACTTAGTCGTGAGCTTCAGGGGCTTGAACAAGGCGACATTAGGTTTGTTCAAATAGCAGAAGAGCTTGGTGGATTCCGTCAAATTGGTAAAGTCATTCCGCTTATTCAGCAGTTTGAGATGGCAGAGCGAGCTAGACAGGCCGCTACAGCAGGTTCTACCTCTTTAGATAAAGATGCTCAAACCGCACAATTAGCTTTGGCTGTTCAAATAGAAAAGACAAGAGAAAACTTTTTAGCGCTGATACGTAGTTTAAGTGAGACTACAACTTTTTCCGTTTTAGTGAAAACAACTCTAGGCTTGGCAGATGCTCTCATCAAAGTTGCCGATTCCCTTGCTCCTATTATACCTTTGTTGGGTGCTTTTGCCGGAATGAAAATAGCAAAAGGTATAGGAAGTTTTGCGGGAGGGTTAAGAGGTGCTTTTTCCGGGAAGAATGCTGGTGGTCCTATTGGGTTTGCGACGGGAGGCGTGGTTCCCGGAACTGGAAATAGGGATACTGTTCCCGCTATGCTTACTCCGGGTGAGTTTGTCATACGCAAGAGTAGCGTTAGTAAACTTGGTACTGATACCCTCACCCAGATGAATAATAATAAATATGCCGATGGCGGATACGTTAGTACAAAAAGTCTTATCCCCCCACCGAAAGATGGGGTTCAAGGCGGCAAAACTATAGCAAATACACTAGAGGCTAATCGGGGTAAAGGTTGGACCGCTATTGATGAGTTTAAAGTACCTTACAAAGTTAAAAGTATAGATCCATTTGACAAGAGTGTGCCTAAAGCATTAAGAACTGACTATCAAAATCAGCCTACTGCATCTAAACGTGGTTTTGCCTTTGAAAATATTGTTGAGGCAAAAACGGGTAAAGAGCTAAAGAAAGGAAACGCTTTTTTAGATTTCAAGGGAGGAGAAATAAAAAGCGATAAAAGTTTCGCAGAAAAGAAATCTGGTGGTCTAAGGTCCAAAGCATACAAAACGGTTGTGGCAAAAGCCTTAAATACACTTTTGATGACCAAGAAAGTGGAAGACTTACGCTTTACTTCAAAAAAAGACAAAAGAGATCTATCTAAAGTTACTGTCTATACTGATCCTAGCATTAGTCAATGGGAAAATAACCGAAAACTAATAGCTAAAGGCAAAGAGCCAGAAGGACTTAATAAAGGCGGTAGGGTTCAAAAATTTGCACTCGGCGGACTTGCTACCAAAAATAGAGTTGGCTTTGCTATACTTGATCCAGACAAAGGCGGTTCAGACCTAAGCGCTTCTGTAACTCGCGCTCAAATTAGAGGTGCTGTCTCAGGTACAGACGCTCAGAAAAAAGCCCTCGATAAAGAAATTTCTTGGCCTAATAAAAAATTTAGTGTTACAAGGCAGGGTTTACCAGAAAAAACATCGCAAAAATTCTATGACACCATAGCTCAAGAAGCAACCGAGGGTGTTGGACGTGCTGCAAGTTCGCTTAGTCAGACCTTGGGTCAAGGTTCTGTCTCAATGCCAGACAGCGCCAAGGAAACAATGAACAGTGTGATTAAAAAGTCTGGTTCTCAAATGGGTAGTCTTTTTGAAGACACTTTAAATGTTATTGATAATGCGGGAGATTTTAAGCCAGCTCCTAAAGGCGCATTTTGGGACTTTAAGAGAGGGCTTACCGGTGGTTTGGCAGGTACATACAACAAAATGCCTTCTAGCTTTGTTGATGCTAGAACAAGCTATGGTAGATCAACTGCTGATGCGGCTCAAGGTAAAATCGTAGGCGAGATTGCAGAAGAGTACGAAAAATCATCAACATATAAAACTGCGAAAAAACAAAGTAAACCTGTTCCTGCTTCTGCTCTAGCCGCTCAAGAAAAGAGAAGAGCCAAACAAGCTGCTAAGATGGCGAAGATGAAAGAGCAAGCTGGGTATGCTAAAGGTGGTGCTGCTTCTGATACCGTTCCTGCGCTTTTAACTCCGGGCGAGTTTGTTATAAATGCGAAATCGGCTTCTAAAATCGGCAAGGCTAATCTTGATCGCATGAACAAGAAGGGTGTTGCGGGATTTGCTACGGGTGGGGCGGTAGGAAAGGTTCAGAGATTTAATAAAGGCGGACCTTCTGAATCAGGTTCTGCTAGAGGTGGAATTGACGCAGCAGCACTCGCTTTCTTACTGCCTACCGTTATAGACTCTATGATTCCAACCGTAGAAAAAACGGATGATGCAATATCACAACTTGGAGTTAGTTCTTTTAGTACTAGAGATGCTTTTAGTTCGCTTATATCAACCCTTGCTATCGCTGGCGTTGCAATGTCTACTTTTGGGGTCAGTCTTAAGGGTTTAGGAAAACAACTTAGGGGCGGCGGAATAAAAAGTCTTACAGCAAGAAAACGATTATTTGATAAAAACGTTGCAAAAGGCAAAAGGTTTGCAGAGCAACGACAACCCGGAGCCGGGGTGTTTCGTAAAAATGCATTTGATCTACCAACCTCCGTGAACGGAAGGGGCTTAGGGGGAAAACTTGGCAGAGGAATTGGCGGGGGTAGTCGGTTGGCTGGACTTGGCGCTGGAGGTGTAAGTAAAACGCTTGGCGCTGTAGCCAGATTCGCTGGACCCATTGGAATAGCTGTTGGCGGCTTAGTGGCTTTCAACTCAGTTCTTAAAGCTGGATTTGGTTTTCAAGAAAAGTATAACAACGCTATCAAGTTTGGCAATGTAGAAAGAGCTAAAGAATTAGCCGTATTAAAAGAAGTTCCTGCTATAATAGCACTAGGTGGAAAGAATTTTTCTGAAGGGTTTTTAAAATTTGGAGAATTTTTTGGCGGAAACACACTTGAGTCTATAAAGGCGAACGCTGAAGCACAAGCGCTTGCTGGCAAAACAACTAAAGAATTTGAAGCAAACTCTAAAGAAGCAGCAGACGCGCTTAGAGAATTAAAAGATGGCACAAGAACTGCCGCAGAAGCGTTTGCGTCTGGCGACTTAACTAAAAACCTACGTAACACTTTAGAGCAGGGTGCGGCAGAACTGAAAGCAGCCCAAGCAAATTATACGAATGAGCTTAACAGGTTTGGTGGAACTTTTAGAAACTGGTTTGCAAACCTTACTGGTCTTGGTAGTACGAACGCAGAAATAGAAGAAACAGCGTCAGCAAAAAGAGCGAAAGGTAGAGAAAAAGTCTTTGCTAGCACCGCTAAAGAGATAGACAAACTTAAAGAATCAACAAGAATAAGCAATAGACAGATTATTCTTTCAGGCGGTAATTTTGGAGATGCGCTAAAGAGATTAAGAGACGGTCTGGATGGAGTTGATTTAGAAATTGGTTTAACGGAGGAAAAAGCAAAAGATCTTGGCAGAGCTTTTGAGAATCAGTCAAAAGAAATTATATTGAACTTAAAAATTGCCAAGGCTCTTAACAGTTCTTTCTTTGTTTTAAACAGTCAAATAAAAGGTCTCAACGCCTCTCTTACTACTTCTTTAGACAAAACTTCAGGAGATTTTGATCAACTTTCTTCTACTTTGAGAAATCTTGACACGGTAACAAAAGGTGGGACAGTAAACCAAAAACAATTCAGAGAAGAGCTTAAAACCCTTCAAAACACATTAAGAGGATTTGGGGTTGACCCAAAATTAGCGGGAGATACCGCAAGAAAATTCATGGACTTGAACAACGTTACATCTAGGTTTGGAGATATACTGAACAGCATACGAGGTAAAGTTGATTCAGATGTTGGAACATCAGTGAACCTCAAGGAAGATTTAAGAACAGCTTTAATTGATGAAGTACAGACTGCTTCATTTAAAGATTTATTTAAAGAGTCAGGATTTTTTGACGACTTGGGTCTAGATAAGGTTGGCTTAGACGTGTCTGAAGTCTTTAATGCTTTTGTAAAAAAAGCTGCCACGGGTCTTAATTTAGACAAAGTATTCATAGAAGATTTGTTAAAAGGCTCTAAACTAAAAAGTAAGATTGATACAGCGTTATTTAAAAGTCAAGAAGAAATAATAAAGACAAACCTTGCTGTTATTGATAGTCAAATTAGTGCTGCTGAAAGATTAGAGGAATTTGGTATAAGAACGTTTACGGTCAGTAAAAGACTTGAGTTTCTTGACAAGAAAGTTAAAGAAGGCGTTGGAAAAGGTTTTGTTGGTACAGCGAATAGTTTACAATTAGCTATATCTAATGCTAGCCAAGAATTAGAAAATCAAACTAAAAAGCGAGCAATCAGCGCAACCCCCGAAGAAAATGTTAAGTTTGCCAACGAAATACAAAAACAAACAAGAATTATAGAGAATGGAAGTCAAGCTCTTAAACAAAGAATTAGTATAGAAAAAGAAGCTCTTAAACTTGCTAAAGAAAAAATAAGGTTAGATCGGGAGGCTATAGACAGCTTGCTTTCTGGTAATATAGAAGATTTCTTAAAGAAGCAGTCTGCTGCTGCTGCTAGACGTTCTTTACTATCTGGAAATGCTGCGGCTGTAGGACAGTTTGATCTTAGATCTATCGGAGAAGCTATAAAAAGCATTACAAGTCCAGATGAAAAGAGAGTTGCAGTTGATACTGCTGTCGCAAGTCGTCAGATTACTGAATCTACAGGTAATATATTTTTAGAAAATACACCAGAAATAAGTGCCATAAGAGAAAGCGTTGAAAAGTTATCGTCTGCTATGGTGATCGCTTCTTCAGCACAGAAGGCGGCTCAAGAAGCTCAACAGGGAATAAACACAGAGGCATCTCAAAACGCAGTAAGCGATACAGGAAAACTTATTCAGACAATCGAAGATTCTTCTAAAAAAAGGAAAGAGGTCAACGAGAAGTTAACAAAGCAAATAAGCCTACAAACAGAGGCAGTGAAAAAAAGCACAACAGCTCTTGATGGGTTGATTTTAGAGATTCGCAAAGAAAGAGACAAAGAAGCTCTTGAAGATACAAAAAAAAGAATGGAAAAAGATGTAGCTCCATCCACTGTTACGAAAAATCAGGATTTAAGTCCCGTAACAAAGCTTCCCAATATACTAAGTACACCAGAAGCCCAAAGAGACGCAAAATTTGGCGCTGGCACAGCTATGAAGCAGAGAGAAATATTAAGAAAATTAAACGAGGACACGCCAGAAAATAGAAGGCGAAAAAGAATATACGGCGGTCTAGATGCCAGCCCCTATAGTCGTGGCGGTTTAATATACGCCTCAAACGGCATGTTCGTTCCTCGCGGCACAGATACCGTACCCGCCATGTTAACTCCCGGAGAATTTGTTGTTAACGCAGGGGCAACAAAAAAGAATCGACCAATATTAGAAGCTATAAATGGAGGAGCTTCTACTGACAATGGTGTATACTATAATAGAGGTGGTGAAGTATCTTCAACCGTTGATACTAAAGCATTAAAACAAATTGCGAGTGCGTTAAGCTCATCGTTTAGAACCTTCAATGATACAGTGGAAAGATTGATTAACTTCAAGTTTGAGATGACTATCGCTCCTACCAGAGTTGATGTTATTATAAATACTCCTCAAGCTATGAACTCAATGAATTCGCAAACAAAAGAATACTTACTAACAGCGGTTGTAGACGAAATAGAAACCAATCAGCTAGGAAAACTAAAAAGAAAACGGAACGCATAATGGTAGAAGCAGAATCTGAATTTCCAGATGGATACAACCCTAGTCACACCCACGACCCAGACTGTCCTATAAAATCTTGCGAAAGCTTGTCTGTAGATATGTTTGGCGCTTGTGGCACTTCTGCTGTGTGCGCCATAGAACACGGCCCAGATCAAGAACTGGTTGGTCATGGCTATCTAAGATCAGCTAGAGTTAAAAGACACTGTACAGAACTTTCTCTTATAACTTCTGCAATAGGTAGTGGTCCTCTTTACGATTTAACAATCGAGGATCAACTTTCTGACCGTGACTTGGAGTTTATGGAGGACATAAACAACGAGGCTGAAGGCGAGATTAGATACGCACAAGAACTACCTTCTAAAATTAACACGGCACAGCACGACGATGAAGAATTATTTATTACACCTTCAAAGTTCGACCCTAACTATGAGAAAGTTAGAAATTTAAATTACGGGTTCGCTAACTTATCTGGACCATCCCCTGATGATTTATATACAGATAAAAGATACGAAAGTCAAAGATTAACTAAGATAAGCAAAGATGGCTCTACGCTAGTTGTGGTAAAGCCGTTCTACGCTACCAATAATGACTTTGTAAACGATTTATCTTATGATTGTGATATAGTTGTTTATAAAAGAAATGAAGACTGGACTAGGGTTAAGTCTTTTAGAGGTAGCTACACTGGGCCGGACGGTAGACGAGTAAGGTTTAAGGGTGCTAACTGCTTAGATCTTAATCATGACGGAACCGTGATAGTTTTATCTAGCCCCTATGTGGATGTAGAGACTTTTGCATCTTCTCAAAGCTTTAGATCTAGAGGTATGGCTTCTGTTTTTACCTATAACTCCACCACAGAAGATTGGGATAGAGAAAACTTAACTGCACTTGGTAACGTTCAAAATACTAACAATATAAAAATTAACCATGTTTCCATCGACGGAGACGGAAACACGCTTGCAATGCACTGTTACTGGGATTATGGCTGGAGTGTCATTGGTATTGTATGTGCTGTAGAAAGAGGTGACAATTCCAGTCTTCCCGTTTTTGATGAAAATTCTTTCGGTGACGGCGGGGTCGGCGCAACTGAATCTCTTGTTCCCTTTCAGATGAGCGGGCTACGTATTTCTGATTTTAGGTGGGGTAGTTCTGGTTCCTACGGCGCAGCTATACTTTATGGTTCTAGAATTCGTATATCTAAAGATGGAAACAGAGTAATATTCTATAATCCTATAGATAGGAATCTGTCTTCTGAGAACGAGGAAATAAGCGCGGTTGTAGATGTCTATGACTATCAAGGTAATAACGATTGGAGCAAAACCGCTAGCTTGTCGCTTCCTAAGCACAGAAATTCAAGAAAATTTGTTCGCAGTGGTAGATTTCAAGGTGCAGACAGAACAGATATAATAGATCTAAGTCTTAGTGAAGATGGTTCAACAATTGCTTTTGCCGCGATAGACCCCCACGACGCAACTTTAGAGTCTAATATCTTTAACGGCAAAGTTACAACCTTTAAGTTTTCTGGCGGAGAGTGGGTTCAAAGAGATATTGTTCCAGATCCATCTTTTCTTTTAGAAAATCAAAGCGATGGACTTGACCCAATAAGATTTGGTGTTTTTGTAGATCTTACGTCTAATGGAGATAGAATACTTGTAGGCAAAGAGAAATCTTCTGCTATATTTGATCTTACAGACGTGGGCTATGGTAGCTATTCTTGGATTAAATCTGCTGAAATTTTTCCGCAAGATAGACTTTCTGAAAAAATAAAAACTTTGGAGTTTGATAACGACAACGATAAAGGTCAGTTTCTTGTCACTGGCTCAATAGACGGTCAAGGTGATGTAATTGAACTGTTGTCTTTCTCGGACCAGAGATTTATAGTAGAAGTGCCGCAAACTTCTGCTTTTAATATTCGGGCAATGAACACTAATCAAATTCATGTGCAAGATAATCACTCTATCTACAAGATAGACACAGCCAAACCTATAGACAAATTAAACTTTGATGAACTAGGAACAAATTATCTAGACTGGAAAGGATCTGTAATATCAGATTCCGACGACAAGGACTACAAGTATATATTTAATAAACCTAACAACTCTAATACTGTGTCAACAAATTCTGACGCTTATAGAACTAGGATACAAACTTCTCTAATAAACACTTACGAAGATTTTAACTGGTCTTTCTTTGTCAAAGATGCAAAAACTTTAGCTGCTTCTTTAAATGTAGAATCTCAACTTATAGCGCATGGCGGGAGCGCTTCGCAGTACGCTATTTATTTTGCTGCAAATAGATTATATTTTAAATATAAATCGTCTAACTTTTCCTCTAATAATAAATCTATAGATGTTTCAAATTTATTAGAAGATGAATGGAATCACGTAGCAGTTAATATCAAGGGAGAAGACGGAGACTCAAAGTATATTGAGTTTTTTATAAACGGTGTCCTTGTTGAACAAATATTTGTTGATGATTTTGGATATCACGACACTTCTAGAAAACACGAAGTGTATATTGATCCACAGTTTGGCATGGATGATATAAGGTATTTCCCTAGAGTTCTTGTTCATTCAGAAGTATGCAAGCTTGCTTTACATAGAGTTAACTCTAGATGTCCTCAATATTTTTATTATGACTTTATCAAGGATGTTAATGGCGTTATCTCTATGGAGTATGTCTCCGGTACTTACATAGATATTCCCATTAGTCAGTTTTGCACAAAAACGGTTATTGATGACTGCGGTAATATAGATTGTGTAATAGATGCAGAAATTAAATTTTGTTACTACAGAGATCTCCCGGTTATAAATCCTATATTTGGTGTAACTGCGAGCGGTATGAGTGGCGTTGGATTTCTTGAGTCTAACTCTCCTCCTCCTCATCTACAGATCGAACAGGCTCATTCCAGAGAATTTATTGGTATTGGTAGGATATTTACTGAAAGTAATTTCAGCCATAACCTAACGCACGAAAAGATAGGACAGGCAGAGCTACAAACAGGTTTTGTGGATAAGTACAATGGAGAGTTTTACGATATTAGTTGCTCGCAAAAACTTTATCCTTCGGGTAACGTAGATGTTAGTAATTTTACTGTTTCAGATATTTCTCTGCCTCACTACGCTGCTATAGACGAGGGAGTCTTTACTGGCGACTGGAAAGCAGACTCCACTCTTCTGTCTGATGACACGGGGGGCTATATACAACTTATAGCTCCAGACACTAAGGGGGAATTTTCTTGTTCTCTGGGTATGACTAAAACTCTTATAGAACCAGAAGAAACAGTTCTAAGAATGAGGCTTTCCGGCCCGACAAGTACGTTTGACTCAGAAGTTCCTCCAAGATATACAATTAAGAACATAAAGTTTTCAGATCCTAACGGAGACTTGGTAGTACAATATGATGACATTGTGTTCGTTGGTGATTCTGATTTTGATAATGACGTTAACTACACAACGGTTGTTAGATCTGCAAAAATAAATAATATAAAAGATAAATACAAGTGGAATTTAGGTTATCCTAATTTAGAAGCAGACAAGGGATACACTCTTTCGTTTGATATTGAAGCGGAAGATTTAGGCGCAGAGTTTACCGCCGGTTATGACCAAGGGTTCAGTGAGGATCAACTTGGAATCAACCAGTTCAATAACAGTCTTAGAATATCTGCCATAGAAATATGTAACAGTGGAAGAAACTGTATCTATGATGAACATTTTGTTACTTTGTTTGCTCAGGTAGCTGACACAGGAAGAAGAATAGAAAAGTGTTTCTTCCCAACGATGTTCCCTCATTATACTTATGATTCTGGAATTTGGCCGTCAGTGAGTAGCATCTGGTATGCTAACAACGACTCTTCTTATTCAAATGAGACTATAGCTGGAACAAGAGAATTAGCAAGAGTTCTTAGAGATGAAAACCCAGAAACTTACGTCAATCTAAACTCTACTGGACCCGTTGAAAACTCTGGTAAATTAACGTTGAGGTTTGGTTACTCTGTAGCATCTCAGCAAGAAGTGACCAAGGGTTCATTTAACAGCGCATTCAATCAAAACATAAACACGATGTGGTTTAGCCCATCCGGGTCATTTAATACTCTTAATAAAAGCGACGTAGATGTAGATAGGAATTTCTTCGATGTTGACACTATAACGCTCAAAGTATTAGCTAAGAAAGAAATAGGGTCTAGAGATTATTCTCTTGATATCGTAGGCTACAGCGATGATTGCTTGCTGCACGTTACGAGTGCTAGTGGAGGATTTTTACAAAACACTTCTGGTGTCTTTATTTCAGACCCGGATGCGAACACTGTAGCTTTTATTGGTAACGATGGGTTAATTGCTGGATCAGTATCTGGCTTTAAAGGATCTGATGACCTTGGTGTTTCTTATGAGTCGCTTTCCGACGAAGACGAATACTTTGAATCAAGCTCTTTAAATGACGATGGAGGCGATCACTATCTAATTGCCACCTATCCAACAGTTGATTCCACTCAATTTAGATGGTACGAGATACCTCTTAAAATATATGATGATAATGTATTACTAGGTAAGTCTACTAACTACAGTATGAGTTCTTTCTTAGAGAGAATTTATCTTGATATATATCCACTACCAACTGGCGCTAGTATTGCTTCAGCTTACTTGTGTGTAAGATACAATCCTCAGAATGCGGTGAAGCTTGCTACTCAGGGTGGCGTAGATATATCTAGATTACCAGACGGAAGAAGTGAGGGTGGATTCTATCCAACTTCTAGACAATCTAGCGGTGACGTTGTTATAAACCAAGGTTCTGGTTACGGTCCTTTGTCAAAAATAGAAAACATACCTCAAGCATATCAAACGCCGTCTGGTATAAAATCTAACTACTCCAGAAGATGGAGAGGCATGGAGGGTACTTACGTTAGCCCATTCGGAAATGGATTTAATTTTGGATACACTCAAACTCTTCTAGATTACCCATTTATATCGGGCTTCTATCTGTTTGAAGACAAGTCAACAACAATATCTCCTACGGTTGGACAACTTGAAGGAACTCTTACAACCAACTATTCTGACTACCACTATAGTCATTATGGATGGAGGTTCTTAAACAATGACATATTTAATAGTATGCTTCCCGGATTTACTAGTGACTATAAAACTACAGATTGGACATCGCTTACTAACGGCGGGGTGAATTTCGAGTCAGACCCTCTATATGGTAAAATATCAGATGCTTTCAAAAATATTGTTCGTATTTCTGGTCACAATTCGTTTATAGATTTCGGTCAATTAGACTACGGAGACGAAGGAGGACTTGGACTTGCTGCATACGTAAGGTTTACGCCAGACGCAAATGTTTCTGGTGTGGGTTATAACCTTTTTGATAGCGGTGTCTTAGTGTCTAAGTGGGATGCTGGTCAAGATATGGAGTTCACCCTTGCTTATTCGGGTGGATATTTAGCGGCGAGGGCAAAAGACGCTCAAACCGGCAATATAAAAGAAATATACGACACAGTCTTATACTCTGGTTATCAGTTCCCCCTCAGTGTTATTATGACATACAACGACGAGGGTGACAATAAACTTAAATTATATACAGATAATGAGTTTGAATCAAACTGGAGCGTCTTGAGAGCTTCTTCTGATTCGTTCTTAATGGATACAAACTCTAGTACCTTAAAGATTGGAAACTGCCCCGGCTCTGGTGTAGGATTCAATATGTTTGTTTCTGAGTTTGGTCTGTCTTCTGGAAACATTGTTGAGAATGAAACTAGTACACCTCTGAAAGTTACTGCCCAGAAGTTCCTAGAGAATAATAGAGTATACTGGTGGGATTCTTCTGATTCGCCTAGCTCTGACTCCTATAAACTTTGGAGCAATCTAGACGAAGATACGTTTAACGATTGGTATTTAGGAGCGTTTAACCGCTGCGCATTTAGTTTTGAGTTTGATAGTTTAAATAGCGTTAAAGGTAAAACCTCTGGAAAAGATTTAGTAAACTTTACTATCAACCATCATGGGTCTGGTTATTCTCAGTACGCAGAAATAACTATGCCTCATAACGTTGACTCTGGAGTTGCTTATCATACACAAATAGAAAATGACTTCCTCAGATTTAACCTAAGCGATACGACGGATAGCTTTCATTCTACATACCCAAGGATACGAAAGAGTTTACCTGACGACTATGATTTTACAGAAAAAGCGTTGGTTGTAGAAACAATACTTGAGCATAAAACTGATACTAACAATATTAACTGGGAAGATGGAAGTGTTGGACCAAAACTCATAGTTAGTTTGTACACAAAGACAAAAGAGCCAGATTACTTAAAAACATTTGTGTCGGAATTTTCTGAACCCAACTGGGGACTGGTTAATAGAGATATTCACTACTTAGAACCTTCTAGTTGTTTAATAAGGGTAGATAGTAAATTTACTTATG
>Ga0307488_10001173_pt1 | contig 21963 bp, 18 predicted proteins | sample SB02metaG_FD_202248 | JGI IMG/M metagenome (GOLD analysis project Ga0307488, IMG submission 202248) | Sea-ice brine microbial communities from Beaufort Sea near Barrow, Alaska, United States - SB 0.2 | ecosystem: Environmental > Aquatic > Marine > Coastal | place: USA: Alaska | collected... | reverse complement strand
TTAGTTCAGCCAAAGCCTCGGGAGCCATGAATGTGAGGTTGTTCTGATCAAGCTTTGTGTCTTGAGATCTTCTTGCTTCTAGGCTCTTGCGCCAAACATTGAGGCTGACCGCAAATTTCTCAGCGTCCGGATCTCTGAAATCAAGCTCGGGTGATGCTGCAGAGGTCCTAGAGACAGTCTTGCCTCTTAGCCACTTAAGCATTCGCATATACCTTTGGATTAGTTCGGATATCCCTACATTTCTGCGCGGATGCCGCAAGCTTACTATGTGGTCAGTGTATCTCACTCTTTTTCGGCGGCAGTGTTTTAGTGTGGGTTACCGCATTTATTCGGCGTTCAGAGACTGTTCAAGTATTCCCAAGGTTGGAAGGTCCGGCTCATACCGAAACACTCCAGACCAAGAACCATTCACGGCCTCGCCGGAGACGATAATGCCGTTTTCAATAAACACCGTGAAGTCGCCATAACTTTCGTTTGTGAGCGTCAACTGGTTGTCACCCTCAACAATCACAGTCGCATCGTCCTTGAGCATCATCCAAGCGCTATAGACAGTAAATAGCTCTGGCTGCTCGATAGGGATCACGTCTTCAAGCTCCACGTTATAGAGCGCTGCCACAAAATCACCGCCGGGCTCATAAGTCAGGATGTAGCTTTCACCCGAGGAATCGACCTCCTCGGTCATACCTTGAGAAAGCCATAGCTGATAGCTTGCCTCAACAGCATCTAGGACATTCACCTCAACAGCTGTCTCTGGGGCTGTAGCCGAGGTTGCTGCTTCAGGAGATGTGCTTACAGCAACCTCTGCAGGAGCACAGCCAGCAAGGCCCACAGCCAAAGAGAAACCTGCAAATAGAACAAGAGGTATAAGACTTTTCTTCACCCCTAAAGGTTAGCCGAAGTTACTGGCGGCCATTTAGGTTAGCGGGAGTCTTCAGAACCAGCGGCACCCTGCCGTTATAGCTTCTAGCATTGGTGGTTTTTGATTGATAGCAAGTCTAGAGTTTCGGGTTTAGTTCCTTGACGTAATAGCAGGCTTTTCTAGCTCGTTTTCTAACAACGAGGTTCATCCTGTCAGAGGTCTCCACAAGACGTATCCCTGTTCAGATTTACCTCTCTGCCTTTGGGTTCTCTTTGACAACCGCTTCGATCTCAGCTTTTTGAATGTCATCCAACAAAATTGCTCTGCCGACACCGTCGGTAAGAGTCTTTTGGGTAGGGATATGTTTAGCATCAGCCTGAGTGGGGGAAAACCCACAAACATAAGACCCACTAAGGCCGAAACTGCAATCAACCTCTTCATGGAGCTGCCCCTATCAAGAACGCCTATAGAGCTTGGAACCTGAGCTAGGGCGTGAGGCTTCCCAACCGACTGTTTGCTTCAAGGGGGCGAGTTGAGAAATATCAACGCCCAGAACCATTTGCACGTTAAATGACTAACCCCAGGCCCGAAGGCCTGGGGTTAGTGGTTATTGAACTACTAGGTAGTTGTTACTACTTAGTTACGGTTGAGAACGTGTTCTTTAGTACTCCATCAATGTAGATCTTTGTAGTGATGGTGTAACCAGCTCCGGTGTAGCGAACTACACGCTCGTAGTTGGACGCCAAGGCATCAACCTTGATCCACTTGCCAGCAACTATTGCAGTCATCTTCTGACCCGCATAGCCCTTGGCATAAAGAGCTACAAAGCCCTTGAATGAACCAACGTTTACCTTCTGGTCAGCAGCTGCAGTTGCAGCTGCCTTTCCAACTGCAACAGCTTGAACAGAAGCTACGTTCAGGGTGCTAACTGTTAGACCCGTTGGCTGGTAAGTCGCGGCAATAGCTGCATCCCCTACTTCCCCAGAGAGTACCAACACGTAGAACTTGAGTTGACCATTGTCGTCAGTCTCCATGGTGGCAGTGTTTCCAAATGGAAGACCCTTACCAGACCATGCGACATTGACATCAGCCGAACCAGATGTCTTAACTGGGTTACCGTTTACATCCTTCAAGGTTCCAGTAATTGTGGTGGTCGTGCCACCGGCAATGCTGGTCTTGTCCCATGTAAGCGTCGCACCAGAATCACCCTCTGCAACGTCAAATACGACCAAGGACGTAGTAGTAGCCGTGCCCGAGGTGAAGGTAACAGTGTAAGTACCAACCAAGCGAGAAGTGAACTTCAAGTTGGCTGTTTGACCGTCAGCTGCAATGGTTAGCGTGTCGCTAGCGGTTGCAGTTGTCTCATCAGCGTTCTGGATCATTAGACCAGGAGCCGACACAACAACATCGCTGAACGAGTTCTTGACGCCAATCGCAACGGTTGCAGACCATGAAAGGTTAACACCGTACGATACTGAAGCCGAGACGCTCACGGTTCTGCTTGTGAATGTATCGGTTCCAGATGCATATGTGTAAATGTTCCATGTTGCGTCGTCTGTGGTTCCAGTGTTTGCCCACTCCTGCGTAGCCTGGTTCAGCGTCTGCAATTGGAAGTAAACAACGGCGGAACCAGTTCGTGTCGCTGGAACTGGAGTAACAGTTACTGAAGCTACTCCATTAACAACGGTTCCCGAAACAGTCGTGCTAGTGGATCCGCCTAGAACTACAGAAGCAGCGACTCGCTGATCAGTGCGAACTGAAGCAACTCCCCATTGGTCCAAAGCACTTACGGTGAACGTCTTTGCGGCTCCTGAAAGCCCTGCAATTGTTGTCGGAGTGTAGGAAGCAGTCTGCGCTGCACCAGTGATGAACACGCCCCATTGAGACGTTCTCATAGAAGCGTTCAGATCGAACACAATTTCAGCGTCGCCAGTCTGTCCATAAGTTGACACAGCAACAGTATTTTGCGTAGCTGGAATGTTAATCACAGCAGCCATGAAAGCAGCAGACTGGGTGAAGTTAACACCATTGACAATGATTCCGGAGTCCGCATCGAATTCTAGATTCGCCGCACTCGAAACTGTCAAAACGGTTGCAACCTCAACTGAAGTTGTGATTGAAGCCGACCATGCATACGCATTGATTACCCACGCCGAGTTAACACGTGCGGTTCCCTGTCCAGCTTCATCCATGCTCAGGTTTGAGCTGACTACTGATGACATTGAAGTTCCCGCTACACGCTCGCCTACTGTGACCTGCGTTGCCGTGGCCACAAGTATGTTTCCGTAGTAAAGACCTGCGTCGATAGTTTCAGATCCTGCGAATGCAGAAGTAACGATTGTATACGATCCCGAGAAGCCGGCAGCGTATGTTCCAGCACCAGCAGAGGTGTCAAACAACATTACTAGACCGTCTGTGGCTGCAGTGCCCGAAAGGGACGCGCTACCAGAGATGTTCATAGAAGCCGTTGCTGTTGCTACCGCTCCGTCGCTGGTGTCAAGACTGTAAGACATTGACACAACGAAGAAGTTGTCCAACATGCTCCAGTTAAGGGTGTCATTGATACCAGAAAGCGCGAAGGAAGAAGAAGCTCCTATGTCACCCTGAGTAGGTGTTTGCAAAGCGACGGTTGCTCCCAAAGCACTCCATGGAACATAGGTGATTGTGATTGGAGTTCCATCTGCCTCTCCACCATTCTGTATGCCGTCCCTGTTGAGGTCTAGGAAAGGAGTCACGGTGATAGAAACTGCTGCGCTCTGTGAAGTGCGTGAAGCCAGTGATAGAGCCAGCTTCGGAGAGCCGGACGACGCGAAATTGAACTGAGCGCTTGTTCCGTTTGTTTCAACTACGGAGGACAAGGAGGTGGTCATAAATGTTCCACCAAACTCAGAGCCATCAACTAGTGTCGCGCTGATTGTTACGCCAGCAGGCTTAGTGATGTTAACGCCAAATCCAGCTTCAGCGACGACTTCATCAGTGTAATCGGAGTAAGCTGCCGCCAAGCTCGTTCCCATACGGAAAGAGATGTCGTAAGCCTCACCGCTTAGCATTGTGGTCTGCGCCGAGGTACCGTTGGTTGGGAAGACAACCGCACTTGTTTCGATCGTTTCTGCTTGCGCAGGAGCGGTCATTACAAATGCGGATGCAATCATAGCCAACACAGCACCAAGGGCTAGACCCTTACGGTTCTTGTTGTTTTGCATAATTAACTTTCTTCTTGGTTTATAGCCCCCCGTAGAGGAGGCTATTTCGAGAGATTACAACCACCAACCAAGCAGGAGATTGTACGCCCTCTGTAACAGGGTAGCGGGGTTTTGGTCCTGGCGTTACGGTTTAGCCAGCAAGTTCTTCAAGAAACTTAGGTCCTTGGAGTGAGGAGCAGAGAAGACTTGATAAGTAACCCTTCAGAGTCAAAAACTAGATTCACCTGCACAGAGCTTCGACTGACTACCGAGTCATTGATTGCGACGAAGTCGTAGTCCCCAGATTTGTCGCCGATCAATAAATCCGTCGCTATGTAAATAAGTGTTGTTGTACCGTCTGGATTCAAAGTTCTTTGGGAAAAATCAACCTTCGGAGCAGAAATAAACTCCTGATCTTTAACGGTGATTGTGAACCAGGCTCGTTCAATTCCCTTTTCCGAAAGGAGATCGTACTCAAAACCAGCAGCCAGTCCAGCACCATTATCCAAGGTCAAAGAACCCGCAGGGCCGTAACTAAGCGAAAGCAGGGCTGTGCTTCCAGCGTCCGATAGACCGGCCGCAGCGGAGCTGCCCATTGCTTCACGAAGATTGCTTGCAGCCAAGATGAGTGCAGCTGACTCTTTGGCCTTTTTACCTGCCGCCTGAGACTTGAGCTCAGGCAAAACTGCGTCTCGAGTGGCCTTGGCTAACGAGTCGGCTTCCGACGGCATTTGAGTTTCTGAAATCAAAGTCTCGCCGGTTGTTTTCACGGGGATAGCTTCCAAATCAATAGGTTGCGTTTCCTCAGAAGTACTTTGACCTGATTCCGACACTTTCTCCGCAGGAACTGAGGTAAGGGGCTCGATATTCAGAATCCTTGGAGAGGCGGCGAGAGGTAAAGAGACAGTATTCTCCGCAACGATCGAAGTTAAGTTTGGAATAATCCCAACGGACAGTCCTAGAACAAGAAGGAATGCTCCGGCCACTGAAGCCACTTTGCCGGTTTCAGCGGCTGCTTTTCTCGCTGCCACAGAAAGGATCTCAGCTATTGAAAGGCCCGAGCTTTCGGCCTCGCCGATAAGCGCCTTCTTAAAGGCGGCTCGGGAACGAAATAGTAGCTGACGGAATGCGTTCTCACTGAGGCCCATTTGAGCAGACACAGTCTCGGCGCTCTTTTCTTCATAGAGGGTAGCCACGATGGCTTCGCGATGGCGAGGTTGCAGCTTTGCTAATGCCAAACTGACAATCGCAGCATCGTCTGCTCTTTCAAGCTCTTGGCCTATTTGGGGAATGTCCGCTTCAAATTCTCTTTGGCTATCTAGTGGGACGATGTCCGCCCTGCTATTGGCGCGAATGACATCTAGAGCTAGAAGTCTAGTCTTCCACTTCAAAAATTTTAGGACTCCAAGTTCGGAGTCAAGCTCAGGAAGGGTGGTCATCAAATAAAGAAAAGCATCTTGGACAACTTCTTCACGCTGAGATGGGTTTACAAGAAACCTTTTGGCGTGTCGTTCTAAGTGGGGACGAAAACGAACGTAAATAGACGCAAAATCCCTTGCTGCCCAGTCCTTCAGAACTGCTGGAGTGTGAAGATCTACAAAGTGCTCTTGAAAATCAGGTACGCCAAACTCTTCGTCGGTCTCTTGGTCTAACAGGGAATCGAGCGGGTCTCCCCTTTGCGAGTCAGTCGAATCATTGAATTCAGCCATGATATGTAATAATACGCCACTTTTCAGTTAGCGTTAAATTTTTCTTGCACTCTGGATGAATAAAGCCAAGATCATCCCGACGTTTTCAGCCAAGTAAAAAAAGTGTGTCCGCGATATAAACAGTATCGTCCCTAAACCGTTCCGTCGCGCCCACTTGCAGCACCACGAAACAAGGCTACTCCTGGAGTCCCATTAGCTTCACAGCGTTCTTGAAATCTGGCACCTCCTTTTGGAGTTCAGCAAACGTTCCCTCGGCAACAACTTTTCTGTTGTCTAAGTAAATAATCTTGTCAGCATTTTTCACTGTAGAAAGCCTGTGGGCAATCAGCACAATTGTCATGCGACCGCGAAGTTCGTCCAGCACCTTGTTGATTTCCGACTCAGTCTCAGCATCCAAGGCGCTGGTCGCCTCGTCGAGAAATAAGATCCCGGGGTTTCGGTAGAGAGCTCTTGCCAGGCCTAGCCTCTGCATCTCGCCTCCGGACAGCTGACCCGAATCAGGATGAACCTCGATTCGCAAACTGTCCTCGTCAGCAAAGCTTTTTAGACCGGAGAGTTCCAAGCATTTGAGGGCTTGGGCAAAATCGGTCTGTTCAAAAGGAGCTAGAGAAACATTCTCGGCCAGAGTTCCGGAAACCAAGTGCGGCCTCTGAGGAACTATTCCTATCGCCCCGTTACCGTTTTCTAAATGCTCTCTCGGCGAGATGCCGCCGACGGTTATTTTGCCAGCTTGAGGCAACCGGAATCCGGTTGCCAATTCAAAGCTCGTTGTCTTGCCCGCGCCCGAGGGGCCAACCAGAGCAACCTTTTGGCCCGGCGCAACTGAAAAGCTAATGTTGTGAACCACGAGTTGGTCTGCAGTGAACCCAAATGAGACGCCCTGAAGTTCCAATCCGAGCGCTTGGCCATCTTGCGAATACTCCGCACCCTCGCTTACAGAACTTTCTCGGTTGGCAATTACTGTCAGTCGTTCAAGCGCAAACTTTCCCTGATTTGCTCCATTAATCATCGTGTTGATGGCCGATTGAAGCGGTAACAGTGAGGCCACGACTCTCAAACCTCCAGCCATGAAGACTCCGATCGTGACCGCCTGGGAAGGAAGATCGCTAAAAATAATAATTCCGGCCAGGAAAGCAAATATTCCAAGGATTAATGATGTCTCGATGACGAAGCGTGGCAGGCCGCTGAGAGTCATGATTATGGCGTCGCTCGATGCAGACTGTGAGCGCCCCGAAGTAAACTTAGAAACCCAAGGGTTTAGAACGCCAGAAGCTCGAACTTCTCTGCGGACTCCAAATAAATCTCGGCTGGATGTAAGCGCAATCCTCGAACCCATCATGGCATTCACACCGTTGGTTCGGATCCTCTTCGTGACAAACTGGCTAAGCGCCCACAGCACACTGCCTAGGTAAACGAACATGGCTACAGCCGCCACTGGATTAATTAAAAGGAATGCTCCGATCATGCCGATGAGCAGAGCGACTTCCGAGATCGCTGCAATTCGAGAATTAATGAACGAGGACAGGGCGATCGCCGAAGCCATTGAGATGTTTTGGAATTCGGAAAGGCTGTCAGTAAAACCCCGCTCGCCCTCGCTGCCGCCACTGAAATAATCCTGGGCCAGAGTCTTTGAGAACCCTGCCTCTAGATCTGCAACAAATAGTCCAGTTTTCAGAGTCAAAAATATAGAGAACGCTGACTTGAGCAAAAACGTGCAGACAATTAGCAGGGCAATCACAACTGCAGAAGTTGCATTAATAATTATCTCGCCACGAACCGGGACATCAATCGACGCAACTGAGCCGCCACTGGTCGCGAAGGCCCCGAACGAAGTTGCCAAAAGAGCGATTCCCGCAAGACCCAAAATGTCAAGAAAGCTTGCAAGCGCTCTGGCAACAGCGAACCCATAAATTCTTCTCCTCGAAGATCGAGAGACAACTTCGCCTATCGAACGGAGCGAAAGTGAGTTTAGTTTTGATTTCATTGCCCTTAGCCTAGGTACAAAAGTAGGTTAACTTCCGTCGGTGCCATAAGGTTTCCTAAACTGCCGCCAAGTCGGTAGGGTTAGTGGGTTCTAAAAAGACGGGAGCTACAGTGAACATTGCCGTAGTGGTACCTTCTTATAGAGTTACAGACCACATTCTCAAAGTCCTCGGCAAAATTGGTCCCGAGGTAAATCGAATATATGTGGTCGATGACGCTTGTCCCGACGGATCGGGAGAGCTTGTGCGGCATAACTCCAAAGACAAGCGCGTAAAGGTTCTTTTTCACAAAGCCAACAAGGGAGTTGGAGGAGCGGTAGTAACCGGCTACAGGGCGGCCCTTGCCGACGGCATGGACGTGGTAGTGAAGTTAGACGGTGATGGACAAATGAATCCTGACCTTATTCTCACGATAGCTAAACCTGTTCTAGAAGGAAATGCCGACTACGCCAAGGGTAACCGTTTTGATTCACTAGATAATCTGTTTTCGATGCCAAAAGCCAGAATTTTCGGTAATGCCGTTTTGTCGCTTTGGTCGAAACTATCCTCTGGCTATTGGAATGTCACAGACCCCACCAATGGCTTCACAGCAATTCACCGATCGGCACTGCAAGCTATTCAGCTGGACAAGTTACGCGAAACCTATTTTTTTGAATCAGACCTTTTATTCCGCTTGAGCATCGTCAACGCTGTGGTGATTGACGTTCCCATGATCTCGGTTTACGGTGAAGAGAAAAGTAATCTGAAAATTCGAAAAGTTATTTTCGAATTTCCCTGGAGGCACAACATCAACTTTCTGAAGCGCATCTTCTATAAGTACTATCTGCGAGGGTGGTCGGTTGCAAGTTTCGAATTACCAGCTGGTGTCGGACTAACAATGTTTGGGGCCTGGTTTGGTCTTGCTCGCTTTTTCGAAGCCTCCGAAGCTGGACGGGCAACCACCGCCGGTCAAGTAACGCTCTCCGCACTTGCTTTGATTTTGGGTGTGCAACTACTGCTTTCATTCTTAGCTTACGACGTTCAGTCAGAGCCAAAAGTCCCGAGACAAAAAAGATAACTGAGGTGTGAATTGAAAACCTTGTCAGCGCTTCTGAAGGACCGCCGAAACTTTGGCCTTGTCGCTGTTCTTCTTGGTGTGGCGGGTTGGGTTTTCTCCCGAGTCGGGACGGTCAATCCAGCTATCTTGGGTGATGAGTACTTGTATTCAATTAACGCAAGACACGCGGCGCCTTGGGATGCCTCACCTGCCGGTGACTTTTCAAACTATCTTTTTAATTTAATCTACGGCCAAACAAGCCTTTGTGGTGAGGCCTTCTACACGTGTGGCAAAATCCTCAATCTGATCTTCTTCATTGGATTCTTGATTGTGATTTTTCTAATCGCCGTTAAGTACCTGAGCTACTGGATTTCTCTTTCTTTTACTTTCGCGGCCGGGCTTTCTCCGATTTCCGTTTACACATCCATGTTCCTTCCTGAGTCGATGTATTTCTTCATGATGAGCCTGGTGTTGCTGGCGACCCTTAAAGCCGCAACAACCTTCGAGTGGAAAGACTGGGGGTTGGTTGGAATACTGATTGGTGTGGCTTCCCTTGTGAAGCCTCACGCTTGGCTATCGGCGATGGCTATCGGTATTTTCTTAGTCGTGCTGGGTCTGACTCAGGCAAGGCACAGATTCAAGCCTCTTTTCAGGGCAGTTGGTGCAATTTCAATCGGGGCAATTCTTGGGCGTGTAATAATCGGATTTGCGGTTGCAGGACCCAAAGCCTTGGATTTTTTCGGAATTTACTTGAACGCTGATGTCCTGGGACAGGTTGCTGAAGGAGTCCCTTCTCAGACCGAGGGATCACTTTCGCCGGTTGGTTCATCTCCCATGAATGGTGTGATCGAACTCTTTGGGGCTCAATTAAATGTTCACGTCCTCACGATCGTCGCTCTTATGGGGATCCCAGTCATTGGCCTATTGGTCGGGGTGGTTGAGCTCATGCGGACAAAAACCCTTACCCCAGTTACCAGCCTGGCCCTCCTCATTTTTATTTGGCTAGTGACGCTGGTAATTGAAATCATTATGTTTACCGGCTGGATAACCGGCGGCGGAGACGACCACACGGGACGGGTGCTGTCTCGTTACTATGACTTCCTATTTGTATTTGCCCCTCTGGCCGGGTTGGTCGCTCTAAATTCGAAGTTCGCCTCCGAAACCAAGGTTTGGATACGCATCCCTCTGGCCGCGTTCTTCCTATTTCTCCTAACGCCCGCATTTACAGGTTTTTTTGGAAGCCTGGAAATTCAAATTGCTGACGCTCCGAACCTGGCTGGCCTTGTATTGGATGTGAATGTGTTTAATGCTGCAGCGATGATCGGCTTTTTGGCACTATTGATTTTTGCCTTCCAACCAAGATTCTTGTCTTGGGTGTTTGTGCTGCTCTTGCCGACAACAATGATTGCAGCCGGATACTCGATTCAAGGCGAGTACAAAAGGGTGAGGGGGTATATCAACGCCCAGGACCTAGCGGGTAAGTACTTGAATGAAAACTTGAGTGATGCTGAGGTCGACGCAACCTGGATTATCGCTACTTCAAGGTTTGAGGCAACCAACGTTGCGATTTGGGCCGATTCGCCGATTATTAAGTACGACCTTTTTAGACCGGGTAGCGTTTTAGATCCCGAATTAATCCCCGCGGGCAGTCAATATATCCTTGCAACCGGAGAGCTATCCGCTAACGGGGACTTCGAAGAAATCATCGTCGGAGACGGCTATGTCTTGTACAAGTTGAAATAATCACGTCTCATGAGAATTTTATGGTTACATGAGGTCGACTACCTCAAAAAACCCGTATTTGAGATGCATGAGTTTCCGGAGCATCTGGCTGCATTGAGACACGAAGTTGCCTTCGTTCAGTTCCCAGAAGGTTCGTCAAAAATAGAACTGACAAATACTCCTTTCAAGCAGGGCATTGAGGGTCGAGTGCTGGCAGATACAAAACTGACTCTCTACACACCTAAAACTTTTTCAGGGGACCTGCTTGGTCGACTCCTAATGGTTCTTACTTTTAAAAATCAATTTAACAACATCCTGCAAGACTTCAAACCAGACGTTATAGTCAGCTTTTCTGTTCCAACTTCAGGGTGGCAGGCAATGGCTGTTGCCAAAAAGGCTAATGTTCCATTCGTCTTTCGAGCCCTAGATGTGAGCCACAAAATCAGAAGGTCTTTTTTTTCACCGCTAATCAATTTGGCTGAACGCCGCATTTATGCAAATGCAGACTGGGTCTCTGCCAACAACCCGGCGATGTCAGAATATTGTTTGAACATGGGTGCACTTGCTGAGCGCACTTCGGTCGAATTACCACCTCTTGACCTGAGTCACTTCGAGACTGGAGCCTCAAAATCCAATGGGCTTCGCAAGCGCTATGGGATACCTAGAGATGCTCGAGTAGTTCTCTACATGGGCAGCTTTTTCTATTTTTCAGGGCTACCTGAGCTACTCCAATCCTTTGCGAGGGCTCGAAGAGACGGAGAGTATCTCGTTTTGGTAGGTGGCGGGGAACAGGAAAAACAACTGAGAAATCAGGTCGCGAAATTAGGAGTAGAAAGTTTTGTGAAGTTCACGGGATTTGTTGCATTCGAGGAACTTCCTAGTCATCTGCGCCTGGCCGATGTTGCAGTTAATCCGATGCATATTTCGACGGTCTCGAACTCCGCCTTTCCCAACAAGGTAATTCAATACATGGCTGCGGGCTTGCCTGTAGTTTCAACCAAGCTGGACGGGCTAATCCAAACCTTTGGACAAGATTCACAGCTTCGGTATGTGGGTAAAAGCTCCAGAGTGTACGAAGTAGTGCAGGAGTTATTTGACTCGAGCCTGCTGAAGAGTATTGGCGAAGCTAACCACGCTGCGGTTCAGGCGAAATTCTCATCCAAATCAGCCGTCCGGGAAATGGAATCACGGCTGGGGTTCGTCATAGGTGCTAGATCATGAAAAAAGTACTGGTTTTAGGTAGTACCGGCATGCTTGGTTCCGCGGTTGCTAGCACGCTCCGGGCAAATGGGCACGAAGTGTTGACGGCGTCACGATCAACTGGAATTAAGTTTGATGCGACCAACCTGGGCACTCACGAGATTTTGGTGGGGGCAGGGCTTCAACGAGGAGATTTCGTTATCAACTGCATTGGTCTCACGAAATCTAGAATCGACGAAGCCTCCCTGGCTAGTAGATCTCTTGCCGTTATGCTAAACATAAGCTTTCCCAATGACCTGGCACAGGCAGCAGAGCTACTCGGTGTGAAGGTTATTGAGCCCGCTACTGATTGCGTGTTCAGCGGAGTTTCCGGAAACTATAGCGAAAGTTCTCCTCATGATCCCATGGATGTTTACGGGAAGACCAAGAGCCTTGGCGAAATTCCCTCGACCGCTACTATGCGCCTCAGGTGCTCGCTAATAGGTCCAGAAATTGGAAGAAGCTCGCTGTTTTTTGAATGGGTTCGACAGCAGCCATTCAACGCTCGAATCAACGGTTATACAAACCATCTATGGAACGGATTGAGTTCGATTACTTTTAGCAAAGTTGTCTCTGGGATAATAATTGAAGACCTTTTCAAGCCAGGACTTCAGCACCTGGTTCCATCAGATAAAGCGACGAAGGACGAACTCGTGAGACTGGAACTTGCTGCTTTTAGAAGAGAAGATGTTCAGGTAAAGTCCAAGCCTGATGAACACCCAGTTGATCGCACTCTGAAAACGGATAGCCCTGATTTCAACAAGCGACTATTCTTGGTTGCGGGGTACAACAAGATACCCACGATTGAAGAAATGGTTTTAGAAGCATGCGTGAGCCTGCCAAACTAATGTCATCTAAGGGGATTTATGATTCGCAAGGTTGAGGATTCCACGGTAGTTATTACCGGTGGTACCGGCTCGTTCGGGTCGACGATGGCAAAGCACCTGCTTTCTAAGTCAGTCGGCGAATTGCGAATTTTCAGTCGGGACGAAGCCAAACAGGACGCCATGCGTCACACCCTCGCAGACCCAAGGGTCAGGTTCTTTCTAGGCGATACCCGCGACCCGGAGTCGGTCGAGAGGGTCGTGCGAGGCTCGGATTTGATTTTCCATGCAGCCGCGTTGAAGCAGGTGCCATCAGCCGAGTTTTTCCCTCTCGAGGCTGTAAAAACCAACATTAATGGTTCCGCTAACGTGCTGCGCTCCGCGATACAAAATGGCGTTAAGGGAGTTGTTTGCCTAAGCACGGATAAGGCCGTTTACCCGATAAACGCGATGGGCATGTCCAAGGCCCTGATGGAGAAAACTGCTCAGGCTTTCTCCCGTGATTACAGCGACACAGGTACCACTATTGCCGTCACTAGATATGGAAACGTGATGTACTCGCGCGGCTCGGTTATCCCGTTATTTATTTCACAAATCCGTTCCGGGAAGCCCATAACGATCACGGACCCCACTATGACTAGGTTCCTTATGTCACTGGCAGATTCGGTTGACTTGGTGGAATACGCGTTTGGACATGCCCAAACCGGCGACCTCTATGTGCGAAAAGCGCCCGCTTCCACGATCGAAGTTTTGGCAAATGCTCTGATTGAACTTTTTGGGGGTAGAGACATTGAAATCCAGACAATCGGTTTCCGTCACGGGGAAAAGCTTTATGAGTCTTTGCTCAGTACTGAGGAGCGAGCAAAGGCTGAAGACCTGGGGGACTACTTCCGCATTCCAATGGACTCAAGAGACCTGAACTACTCCGAGTACTTTGAGGAGGGCGAGACAAGACTAGCGACCTTGGAAGCTTACACCTCTCACAACACCAGGCAGTTAGATGTCGAGGGAGTAAAAACTCTTCTCCTCACAATTCCGGAACTACGTCAGGAGCTAGGACTGTGAATAGACTGAAAGTTGTGACAATCGTTGGAACTAGGCCGGAAATAATCCGTCTTTCAAGGCTTATTCCTATGCTAGATGAGTACACCAACCACGTCTTTGTACACACGGGTCAAAACAGCGACCCACTGCTCAATGAGGTATTCTTTGAGGACCTTGGTCTGCGTATGCCCGACTACTACCTGAATGTCGACACCTCATCAATGGGATCTGTCATGGGAGACACGCTAAAGAAGTCAGAGGAGATTTTTCTCAAAGAAAAACCCGACGCTGTGATGATTCTCGGTGACACTAACTCTGCCATTGCATCAGTCGTCGCGGAACGCATGCACATCCCCGTCTATCACATGGAGGCAGGCAACCGCTCCTTCGACAACAACGTCCCGGAGGAACTCAACCGAAAGATGGTCGATCATGTTGCAAGCTTCAACCTTCCCTACAATGACTATTCGATGAGGAATCTGCTAGACGAAGGTATTCATCCACGGTTTATTCAAAAAACCGGCTCCCCAATTCGTGAAATTTACGAGCACTACAAGACCAAAATATCCGCATCGACTGCAGTAGAGGATTTGGGACTCACCCCTAATGGTTATTTCCTGGTCTCGGTTCATCGACAGGAAAATGTAGACCTGCCTGAAAGGCTTGAGCAAGTGCTCAGTTGCCTACTTGCGGTTAGAGAAAAGTGGGGTATGCCAGTGATGGTCTCAACGCACCCTCGAACCAGGGTGCGCCTAGAGGCACTGGGGAGAAACGACGTTGAGGGCATTACATTTCATGAACCATTCGGCTACCTTGACTACAATAAGCTTCAACTAGACGCAAAGTGTGTTATTTCAGACTCCGGCACAATCAGCGAGGAATCATCAATTATTGGATTTAGCGCCGTAAGCCTGAGGGATTCTATAGAAAGACCCGAAGCCCTAGAGATGGGTTCAATGATTCTTGCTGGTGTCGACAAAGGGATGTTGCTGCAGGCAATCGAAGTTGAGACGTCACTTCACCGCTCGAGTTCGACCCCTGAGGGCTATGAAACCCCTGAGTTCTCAAATCGAGTGCTTAAGTTCCTAATCTCGACGGCCGGTAAGCACAAGGAGTGGCAGGGTATAAGGTCCTGAAAACCTGAGTAAGTTGCCGAAGGGTTCACTGGCAATTACCGTATTCACACATAGGTAGATTACGCGTTGGAATTTGGTTCCTCGGGCCCGAGTTTCAGGACCTCCACGGGCTCAGTCTGAGAGTCAGGAGCTCTTACCATCCGCCATAATTTTCAGCCAGTATGACTGAGTGATTTCGTCTAAAGGAGCGGAACCATACATCCTCCAAAGGTGCTCTCTCATAGAGTATTTATGCCAGAAAAAATCCATTGAGGCTGCGTCAACGAACCCAAATACCTCCCTCATAGCGCGAATCCATGTGTCACTCGTGAACAGCCCCTCACGCTCCCAACCCAGTTCAAGCAAATAGCTTGCGGTGATAGTTTGTTCCGGTGTTATGTCTTTGGTAAACTCGAATCTAAGAGACGATGTCCACATTTTCTGCACATCTTCTAAATAACCAAACTGCATGAAATCGGTTCCCCCAAGAATTCTGTCGACGAAGGAGTTTGAGGAAGGGAAAATTATTCTGCCCCTAAGCGACCGGTCACTGGAAATTGGGGGGAAAAGCATAACCATGCTGAGAAGACCGTCTAACGAAAGATGCGAGTACAGACGCTGATCGGTTCGAACCTTGAGAACAAACTTCGCCCCCGACGATTTTGCCACATGAATGCCCTGGATCGATGTCTCTACTTGTCTCGAAAAGTTTCCTCTTGCGGGATTAATAATTGGCTCACTCACCACAACTTGCACTCCCAGTGAGCGAGCCCTGTCGAGCATTCGACTGTCGGTATCCGACCAAGTCGATAAAATAAGGATCGCTCCAGGGAAAAAATATTGATAAATTCTAAGAGTTTCGAAAGTGAACTCGTCCTCGCGGTCAACCACGCCCTGCATCACGATGGCCACGTCACTGTAATCCGCTTTGCTAGAGACGACCGGCAGCTTCCTCCAGTCCTCTAGCTTTTTTGGTCGCCTATGCCAGCTGAGATACCCGCGGCCAAATAACAATCGCCAGTCGATTCGCATTTTCAATTTGAGCTTGAGGCTGTTGATGACTCCAAGGGCGGTCACGTTAGTCGTCCTCTGCTTAATTTTAAAGCTTTGTCAAAGTGAACTGACGACAAGAAGCCCTCATAGTCAACCGGCGTTCCTAGGCCGAACATCACTTGCGAAACTAGGCCGAGGTCAAAAACGCCCACCAATTTGCCCTGTTGGACGAAATAATTGTAGATGGGCGCGATGTAGTACTCGTTGTTAACCGTGCCATTCTCCTCAACCTGCAATGTAATTGCCCTACCCAAATCGTATGGGGACCTGAAGTAATAGACCCCACATGTCGCAAGATCTGAAATTACCTCTTTTTCCCTAACTTCCACTACGAAGCCTTCGGAATCGATTTTGGCGAAGCTCCACTTGGGATCCGTGTCCCTCATAACCAAGATTGACCCGTCTAGATCTCTACTTTCAATATCATCGAGCCATTTAACGATTTCTAGGCTCAAAAATTGATCGCTGTTGGCAACTATTACTGGCAGATCTCGATCTAAAGCCTCGAGACCGATCGCTACTGTTGTCGCCGGCCCAGATGTCACCTCGGTAATTTCCGTTAGGCTAATCTCAATTCCTAACTTGTCACTAAGAGCGGCGCAGGTTTTAGATAAATTGAAGTGCAAGGGGGCCACTAGAGATACTTGCCTGAGACCCGGGCTCCATAAGTTTGCAATAACTGTCTCAAACATCCTGAACTCACCAATTGGAAGTAGTGGCTTTGGTGTGACGTAGCCCGCCTTTGCGAACCTGCTACCTAACCCCGCCATGGGCATCACAAGGTTATGCTCCAACAGCATCACCCAGCACTTTGTCTTGGGTCAGGCTGGGGCATTTGACAACGACCAGCGTGCAATCAGTAAGCGCCTCGAAGTCGCCTGCCTCAAGAGGTTCCAGCCTAAGTATGTCACCAGCGGATAGGAGTTGCCCCGCTAGCGCACATTCTCCAGATATAACCAGCGTGATTTCAACCGCGGTCCTTTGATAATGAATAGGCTCGCTCTCTCCCTGCAGAAAAAATTTCACCCCTACTTCGAAATATTTACTCGACAGAATCGACGGCTCGAAGTCGCCTATAAACCATCCCAACGTAAACTCATTCAGGCCCGCTCTAATCATGCATTCTCTCCTCTTTTTCGATTGGCGATGAGCCACTGTCAAGTTCTTTTTGGAACTGGGATTTTGCTATTTCGTACCACGTGACGTGTCCCCCCAAATAAAGCGAATAATTCAACGCGGCACTCACATAAAAATTTCCTTGGAAGCTAGAATTGTTGACAAAACACCACTCCGCAGCGTCCAGAAAGTTCTTAATCCCTCTGAAGTAAAATACGCCGGTGGTCGCGAACTCCCCGACTACTCTTTTTTCGAGTACATAGTTAACTCGCCCGTCCGAATTTATGTTCAAATAGGAAAACCTAGGATCCTCGCTTCTGAAGACTATCGTGCCCATTTCAACCTGGTCTTTTGAGAAGCGGTCCATAAGAACCAGAGGATCTGGGGATAAAAACTCAGTGTCCCCCGCTGCGATAAGGAGCTCTCCTTCGTCCAGGTTCGCAATAGCCAGGGCCGAGACCGCAGAAGCTAGAGCCCCCTTGGTGTCCTCAGGCACTCCCAATACCGCAACATCTATGCCAGGAGAGTAAGCCTCTAGGGACTCAGAGACAGAGGCCTCCCTTCCTGTTGGTACAGCAATAATTATCGACGCGTTCAAAGCATTAAAACTCGAAACACATCTTGCTAGTGTTCCGGATTTGAGTCCGTCCCTTGACGTCAAGAAATCAGAAACTGCTGTGATCACTAGTGTCACCTTATTCATCTTCACCAGACCCTAGCTCTGTAAGGCGCTTGTCCAAGAGGCCCAAGTCCAGATCGGAAGGCTGGGAAACCTCCAGAACATTACAGCCTGCAGCTTTGGCGGCTCTCACGCCATTGACATTGTCCTCCACCACGAGAACACATTCTGGCTTTACGCCTAGGTTAGAACATGCCATAAGGTAAACATCGGGATCGGGCTTTGGCTTTTTGACATCCTCGTTTGTAACTACATCATCCATGAACTCAATGACACCTGCGTAGGCAAGCATCGTCTGCGTAGTACTTCGGATTGAGTTGGTGGCTACCGCAAGACTTAGCCCTCGCCTCCTGAGTTCTGAAAGCATAACTATGTGCTCAATCCTCGGAAAACAAAGATTTGCCGCCGCGCGTAGGGTCCGTTCTTGCTTCACGGCCTCTATGGTGGCCATTAGTTTTCCCGGGATCCTGCCTTCTTCAGCAAGAGCCTGCAGCTTGCCCTTAGTCGGAAGGCCGTCAAATCTCTCCAAATGCTCCGAGTATGAAATTTCTACCCCAAAAATACCAAGGGCTTCATTTAGCGCATGGTAATGCCAGTCCCTCGCGTCTATCAGGACGCCGTCCATGTCAAAGATAACCGCTTGTATCTTCATTTCCCCCCAGGGCTCTCGTCGAAAAAATCCAGGAACTGATTCGGCAAATCGGTACAAATGCTCACGTCGTTGCCTTTCAAGTGCTGGGAGGTTACCCACTTCCAGGCAGCTTCCGGCTTGCGGCCGTGTAGTTCTGAGGACACAACAACTGTTGGCTTCCCGAGAAAGTCTACGCCTATGTCACGGTCGAGGAACCAATCGCCTTCGAAAGAGTCGAGCCAGACCCAGCTGGCGTTTGTCCCCGAAACTGAGACTGACTCATACTCGCTTGCTCGTATTGCGATGGGTGCTCCGACAGTCCGAAATTTTACAGTCTCAGGCGCAGACATGTCGAAAAAAAAATGGCTTCCCATTGGCTTCAGAGGGAGAATATCCAAAAGCCCGTCTGACTTTACGTTCAACGCCAAGGTTTGCAGTTCATTACGGCGAATTTCCAATATTTTCGAAAGTAGCGTCACTGTCTTTTCGGAGCTCTTCGGAGGGTCGTGAGACACCACAACACTTCCGGCTCTGTCCCGAATGTCGGTTTCGATACTAAAACCCAAGCTCAAGGCCTCGGTCATCGCCTGAAGGGAATTAGCTGGGACACTTAAGGAGTGGAGGCCTCGATGAGCAAAGATTTTATGAGCTGGGAACATCTTTAAATTCAATCATTAATTTGGGCAAAACCTTTTAGACACTCAGTTAGGTTTGCTTTCGGCTGCAGCGGCAAACTGACTCTCACAGAGCAGATTCTTTGCACCATCGCCAGGATTTGTAGTTCAGAGAAAAGACTACCAGTGCCGAAGAAATAGGTCCCTGAATGGAGAACTTGAGCTCCGCTCCAAGCGCTTATCTTTCCCGGAGTCGGTATTACTCTGCACCAGGTGGAGGAATGATGTGAGGTAGGCTCGGCGGAGCGCTTGGAAAAACATGTCACAGCCATTTCCAGAGCTTGGAATTTGTAGAGGAGATTCGTTTTGATTCTGATTACTGGAGCTTCAGGGCAGGACGGCTTAATCCTGTCAAAGGTTCTTGCAATGATGGGTGAGCGGGTTATCGCCCTAGGTTCTGAGGGTTCCGAACGTTTGGGAGTCAAAGAGATTGTCCCTGAAGTTGAGTGGATGTTTTCTTCGTCCAACGCGGACTTGCCTTTGGATGAAATTAAGTCAAAGCCGAAGCAAATTTTTCACTTTGCAGGGGAAAGTTCTGTGCAAAAGTCCTGGGAACAGCCCACTCACTCGACAGAGACGAATGTGGCTCTAAGCATGAAAATTATAAGGTTTGCAGTTAAAAATGAGTCAAAGCTAATACTTGCTTCCAGCTCGGAGATGTACCCAAGGCAAGTGTCGGTTGTTTCCGAGAGTGACCCGATCAAGGCCTCTTCCCCATACGGAGTTTCCAAAGCCACCGCTTTCGAGCTGGCTCAACTTCTTCGGAACGAAGGCCGTCTACTAGTTTCAAACTTAATTATGTTCAATCACGAGTCTCCTCTTCGCAAGAAGCAATTTCTCACCAAAAAGCTGACCGATCAGCTGCTTCAGGTTGCAGATGGCGTGCGCACGAACATTTCAGTCTGGGATAAATCTGCGTCAAAAGATTTCAGCTGGGCTGCGGACTTCATAAGGCCCATGGTTTCTAAAACGATGATGGACTTAAATGACGACTTCGTCTTGGCGAGCGGCAAATCCACAACTGTCGAGGAGTTAGCACTAGCCGGCCTCCGGCTCATTGGCCTCAGCGTGCCAGTACTTGAAGAGAGGGACGCGGCGATAACTGCAGCACCAAATCCAACGGGAAATCCTTCCAAGGCAGAAAAGTTACTTGGTTTTAGGAAGACCCAGGACGGCGCCGAAGTTATGAGAAAGTTAATTGAACTGGAGCTAAAAACTTCGGGCTTATCGCAAGTAGAGGCTGCAAAAATTGCGGTGAAGGAAATTGCCGAAGAAGTGCTTACCTAAGGGCATCTGAAGCTGGGATTTGCGTCGAGAGCTTGTCAACTTGAGCTAGGAACAGTCTCTGTGGCCTCAGGCATTGAAGAACTTACAAAGATTATCGGTGGACATCCCCCTTGGGAGCAAGGAGTGTACCCTGAAGTAGAGCGAGGGTTTGGAATAAAGTGCGTGAGGGCTGGAGAATCGGGAAGAAGAATATGCACGGCATCTTGAGAAAGTTGATCAGCATCATCAAGAGGGTGGCAAATTACTCCATGGTGAGACTGCGACATTTCTTGTTAAATCTTCTGATTTGGAGATCGAAACTTACCAAATTGGCTACGTTTGAAGAATCTACTGCGTTCGCCTCTGAGCATGAGAGAACCCGTGTGTGGTTCAGAAGAAGGGCCATTAGGGTACTTAGCGAACTTGACGGGATCGACTTTCACAGAATCCGAAATGGTACTGCAAATCTACCCCTTTACAACCCGTCGATAATCAAGGTTGCTGGCTCCGGATTTCTGCTCGTCGCAACGGAAAGTAATCGAGTCATGAGCTATCGATGGGGACGACGCCCCAGATTTGTCAGAGGCAGCGCCTTCACATCCAACTTGCTTCTGGGGAGCCCTAGCCTAGATCTGCTTCCTCCTGGAGAATCCATAATTTCGCTCAAGCCTCTGACCGGGATGCAAGACGTTGCTGCTGACGCAAGACTGTTTAATCAGGATAAAAATTTGTTGGTTGTGTGGAACCAGGGACTGCAAGTTGAATCAGGCCGCGCACTTACTAGGCTGTGGATCAAATCTTTAGAGTCAAGCACCAAAATAATTGAATCTAGGGTGTTATCGTCGCCATTTGACCTCCTTATCGAAAAGAATTGGATGCCGCTTGCGCACAACGAGGGTAGCTCGATTCAATTCATTCACACGGTATCGCCGACTGTGACCCTAACAATTCCCTTGGACGACGAGTCGTCAACCGAGGTGAGATCGAATCCGGGTCCTGCAGATTTGACCTCCGACCGGGGCGGCTCACAGCTTATTGAGCTAGAGAATGGTCATTACCTAGCTGTAACTCATTCCACCTACCTATTTCCGGCCCGATACTACTCTCAACGACTCATCCTTTTTGAAAAAATCGAAACTGGCTTCCAGGTTGTTAGTTACTCGCGTCCGTTTGTGTTTAAAAACAATTTTGATGTCGAATTTGCATCTGGAATCGCCTTGGTTGGGGGACATGTGCTCATCTCCTTCGGGGTGAGAGACCTCGAGGCGTGGATTTGCAAAATGCGAGCAGACACAGCCCTGCGCCTAGCCTCTGAGGTGCCCTACAAATCAGACATAGTGCGGGCAAAGAATGGCTAAAGCCTGCTGGGCGGGTCGTCAGTGTCGCTGACATCCGCCGATGTTGAATTGATGTTTACTCACCTCTTCCTGAGCAAGAAGTATCGAATTCTCAATTCCCTTTCTACAAGAATTCGTGACGAAGTCCTGCCGTAACCGATTATTGCAAGCCTGGAATCGTGACCTTCATTAGGTTCATGGGGCCCTTAGCCTTTTCGCCTCTCCAGGATTTACCGTTGTGCGCATTCACCCTTCGGCCTCTGTGGCTGCATGACTAAGACCTAGTATTTATGAAGGCGAAGCCGATGGCATCGCTGTTGTATTTATTGGCTAGGAGCCTGGTTGGAAAAGACAGATGCGGCCATAGGGCTCCGTGCCAGATGGGCGTTGCCCTGGATCTTTTTCCTCATGGGTGTTGTCTCTATGGCTTGGGTACCAAGGATTCCAGAGATTAAGGCAGCCCTTGGTCTCAGTGATGGAGAATTCGGTGTGGTA
>Ga0307488_10001172_pt1 | contig 21965 bp, 30 predicted proteins | sample SB02metaG_FD_202248 | JGI IMG/M metagenome (GOLD analysis project Ga0307488, IMG submission 202248) | Sea-ice brine microbial communities from Beaufort Sea near Barrow, Alaska, United States - SB 0.2 | ecosystem: Environmental > Aquatic > Marine > Coastal | place: USA: Alaska | collected... | reverse complement strand
TATCTGTTTCCCTATTACCAGCGGCAACAATTGAAACGCCATCTGGCAACTTGTAAGCACCAACCTGTCTATTCAATATAAGTTGATACGCCGCCGCCTGTACTGCCGGAGGTGCCGCATTTATTTCATCCAAGAATAAAATTGCAGTACTCTTTGGATCACTTGGCAACTCAATTGGTGGTGCCCATTCCATCAAGTTAGATTTTGAATTGTAAAATGGAATACCTTTAATATCTGTTGGCTCCCACAGTGGAAGTCTGATATCAATCACTTCACGTGATGATTCTTCACCGATCTGTTTAACGACATCAGATTTACCAATACCTGGTGCACCCCATACCATGCATGGTCTTTGTAATTTGATACAATGTTTAAGTGCAGTAATGACCTGACTTGGTCCTATTTGTCTTGTTGTTTCTACTGTTTTGCTCATCTGCTCACCTTTGTTAAGTTGTTATAGTTCTATTATAATACCAAACTAGGGAGAGTCAACCGAATAAAAACCAATTAGATCAACGACTTAAAATTTTCTTAATCGGATTTTAAGTTTTTCGAGCCAATTCTGCTCCGCAAGTCCATCGTGAGGATCATGCGTACCAGCAAAGGCAGACTGAGTGCGTTCCATTGCTGTTATGTTGCTATCAATACTCATCAACAGAAATTCATCTTCTACCGGTGGAATAAACGGATCCATGTGTTCATTGATATAATGAGGCTTTTCTGAATGTACATACTCTGTAAATATTGCTGTATCTTCTTCATCTCTAACTACTCGTTCGTGTTCTTTTACAAACTCTGGGATTCCATCTTGCTTCACTAATCCTATCGAAGGAGCAACTACCTCGCTGGTAAATTTCCATTGGTCTAAAGGCGTAGGGTGTAAATCATTGGTATAAATCGGCTCATTGTTGCTTCTAAATGTAGAGAAAGCAGTGTAATTCATTATCCATGGTCCGGCAGTCATATGATCCAGATATTTTTGTTCCTGCTCTGATAATTTAAAATAGAAGAAACTGTAACATTCAATATTCTTAGATTGGCACAATAGATTAACTGTGTCTATACACATAGCCAAGTTTCGCAATCGTTCATATGGATCAAAATGTTCCCCAACGTAATTTCTATCTGTATGGGTAACAATGTCTTTGTGTCGCGGACAATATCTTTCATATCCAGTCCACATCACACATACTTTTTTGACATCTTTAGGATCGTGTTCGTGTTCAAATTGCCCCAAAGGCATTCTTCCGCATAGATAGTCCATCATTCTGTAAGTGATGATGCCGTTATCAATACCTGCATCTCCTACATTAATCACTTGATAAGGTTGTTTGTCAGTTGCCCATTCTTTTAGGTAATTGGCCCAAGTAGGCCATTTGTATTGCGTGAAACTACACCCCGAAGTTAATATTATCATATTGCAAAATTTTCTAGATCACCGTCTAGTAATTGTAACATCACTGCTGGCTTTTCTGAGAAGAACAACACATACGTTTTCTTGTTATTAATGTAGTATGGACATGAGCAATGACGATCAAGGTTCAACATAGACCTAACTGTGAGTGTATTTTTGATCTTGATCTTGTAATGTTTGAAATCACTATTTTTTAAAAGATGAAATCCTTGATATGTCAGTTGAAAGTTAGAAGTGTCACTTTTAATATTGCGGAACATCATGGCAGGTAGACTTCTAATATCTTCAGAGACATCACATCGTCCTTTAACAATATTGGCTAGTGCAAGTTTAGTGAGTTTCATCTTTCAACAATTTGCCTTTGGTTAATTCATATACTGAGAAATCTTTTGTCTTGAACATATTGTTGAGTTTTTGTGACAAGTTATGAGCATGACCAGGATTGGAAAAAGAAACTTTCTTGTACTTGGGTCCTGGATAATTGGATACTATAGAAGAAGTTTTCAAGTTGATAGGCTTTTGTTGATAGAACACCGCAAAGATGGCAGAGGCTTCTAAGATTTCTTCCATCTTGAAACTTTTGTTGTTTGTGTGTTGCAACAACGTCTTGGGTTTGGGTCTACTCATATATCACGAGTATTTATTGGTCTTTTTGTATGGTTGGATAGTTTTATTCTAGGCCAAAAGCAACAAGGTCGTCATATCCACCTACACGGTTACCGTTGATGAATATTTGCGGTACTGTACGAACATGTGGATATTCTGCCATAAAAGACTCTCTGATTGTTGGGTCTTCCATGTTGACTTCTTCCCATTTTAGGCCTTTTGACGCAAGTAGATTTTTTGCTTTGACACAGTATGGGCATACTTTTTTGGTGTACATCTTTACTTCTTTAATATCTGCTATCTTCATTTAAAATCTCCTCCGTTGAGTTCTATTTCTTGTACCTGATTGGTTGTCTTAATTTGTTTGTCTACTAATCTCAACAACAACATGTTCAATGAATTTCTAACACGTTTGATAGTTTCGATGTCAAACTTCATTTCTTTCTGTCTAGAATTGTCTGCTCTGTTGATTGCTTCGATAAAATTCTTAATGTGTAATGTTTCGTCTTGTTTCATAATGCTATTTAATTCGTAATAAAATACGGGCCATATTTTGCCTCTGGTTTTGAATCGAGTAATGCGAATGACCATTGTTCCAATGGATAATAAAACCAACACTCGAGTGTGAATGGTTCGCCTAGTTCTTTCATAAACAACTTCTTGTCATTTATAAGGCTTTGTGCCACAGTGCCACTTGCTTGTAATAATTCCTTTTTACAGAATATATTATCAATATAAATTCCACTGATATTCAAGAAACTGTAAGAATGCCTATCAGAGTGCAACTGGTTGTGATTATCTATAGAATGTGTACATAAAAATTTATTCCAGCCTTCTGTAACTTCCTTGTCAAATATAAATGTGAAAGATGTTTTGCCAGGAGTAAGAGAATGCTCTAATCCATTAATTGTCCAAACCCAGTCATTGGATAACTGTGCAGTTCCATTTATTTTAATTGAGATAGTTGTCAAAATGATCCTCGCGATGAATAATTGCAGTAGCACAAGTAAGTGAAAAGTTCCAAAACTGTGCATGACGAATTGGACAAACTACCCAATCAATCTTTGCTTTTTCCAATGTAGCACAAAGATCTTTACTTTCTTTTAAAATAGCAACTAGATTTGGTTTTATGTTTATAACTCCTAAATGCACAGACGAATCTTCAATATCGTCATCAACCCAGTTTGCAAGTTCTTTAAATGACTCTCGTTTTTTGTTTTTACTTTCGTACCATGAATTATCATACATGATAGTCCAGTTTTCTAACTGTGGAACTTGTTCTTTTAACACGTCGGGATTTATTATTGATAACACAATACCTGGTTTTACTATTCTAATTTGTGCATCTAAATGACTCTTGAACGGCAATCCTAATGATAAGAAACTATGATCAGGAAATGATTCCTTCATTAAATCTAGTCCACGTGGACTGTTACAATATTTTTCTGTATAAAAAATGTGTTTACCGCAAGGATAAAATGCTGGGCCATGTAATATTGTATCTTTGTCTCCAGGATAATCAATCATATCCGTCATTAGATTATCATAATATTCATTATCCCAAACATCCGGAGCACCAATCTTTATATAATCTACAGATGGATCTAATTGATCAACTATGTGCTGGATAGACTGTTGATCATAATATCTATCGATATCGAAAAATGTATTAATAAACTTATTGTTTAAACAAAACACATGATCATGAGGCTGGAAGTTTGGCATAGGATTGATTATGTGTGTTCCACAAGCACTTACTATGCCTGGTCGGTCATGTGTAATTTTTGGTCTATGTACTTCAACCCCATGCTGAGAATATGTATCGGCCAAGTTGTCTAAATCTTCTTTGGTTTCGGATACTATTTTTTGAATAATCTGTTTTGTTTTTTTATTTGGTATGAGATCAAAATAGTCTGCAGATACCATGTTGCCTACAATAACTGATTTTAGGTCTCCACCAAAAGAAGTAAACGCACCTACCTTATTAATCATTTTGCTCGATTGACTAGAGAGAATGCTTGTTTCTGTTCTGTCACAGTTTTGAAAGGTCCTTTGAATTCGTTGCCTTCTAGTGTGCTAAGTTTAGGACAAAATCCTCTTACCCAACCTTTTGGGAAATGCACTAAGAAATATCCGGCCGCATACATGTTATCTGAGTTTGCACTTTTACTGTACAATGCAATTTTTTTATGTACGTCGAACACACCATTGTGTGGAATGTGTTTAGTTGGATAATCATACAGTATCTTTTCAAGTTCTTGCGGCTCTACTTCTGCAGAATGATCCAGTACAAATTTTGTATTAACTTCATCTTCTGACATTGTAAGTATAGTAGAATCTACACAAGTTATCACATACTGTGTGTCTGTGTGTTTTTGTATAGTACCTATTTTAGAACCGTTATGTAATAACAACCAAAATCTTTTAGGCAACAACTGCTTGGTTGTTACTGACTCTTGCGTTAAAAGGTTCTGCATAAAATTTGACATTGTCTCGTATCCTTACTAGTTCATGTTTACTACAAAATTTTAACAGATGAATACCTACATTTGCAACCTGTTTTGGATTATTTTCTGTTTCTGCTATTGTAGAAAATAAAATCTCTTTTACATCATCAGGTTGTTGAGTTAAATCTATCACTTGTTGATTTATAGCATATTCTTGTTTTACTATTCTTTCTTTACCATCATGGTCAATCCATCTGGCATTCATAATATTATTCCAAGCAAATCCTTGATTATGTCTATCTTCGAATGCTTCGAGCAATTTATTTTTTCTTACTTTAGGATATGCCGAAAATACATTGTCTGATGAATCACCACGCATACATTTTTCAAATAATAACCATTCTGGATTTGGTGCTTCTTTTTCTGCTTTAGTTTTCTTATCAATAACAGGATCGCCACGTTCATTAAAGAAACCTTCGTGTGTGATTAATATATCTGTTATGCCATTGTACTGTGATACATTTTCATCTATCAATTGATAGAAGTCCGAATCCGAACTTACTATAATGTGTTTGTCATCTGGATGCGATTGTATCCAACCGGCAATATAATCATCTGCTTCTAGTCTAGGATGTTGCAGTACAGTACTGTTGGTTTTTGTTTCTACAAATTCTTTAAAAGCATCAAATGATTGCCAAAACACTTTGTCGGCTTCCATTTCCGACGGAGACATTGCGTCACGTGATTCTTTACGATTGGCTTTGTATGGAATGTATGTGTCTTTACGCCATGAACGACCTTCGAAACAAAATACAACATGGTCTGCTTTGAATCTTTCCCAACATTTTTTAACAGAATTAATACAAATATGTAATGCAAGTCCAGTCTTAGTGTCTATATCATCACCACGAACCACATGCCTTGCTCTAAAAAAAGTATTAGCAGAATCAAACAGTAGATATGTTTTAGGAGATTTCAGTTTTGCCATCCTCTCTCACTGTGCGTTTTACTATGTCATCTGTGAGTTTGGAGTCACCCATTGGTGCACCTTCTGTGGCAATAGTATTACACAACACTGAGAACCAATGATCAACAATCTCTTCATCAGAGTTGCCTGAAAATCCATGTTCTTTAAGATTCAGAACAAAATGTTTGTTCCAATCTAATTCAAAATAACCCATCTTTGGATTATCTGCATCAACTTTTGTATCCAGCACCTTTACATACGGCTGGCCTTCTTTTGTTGCTATCTCTTTTTCATTCAACGGTGTTTGTATTGTTTTCTTCTTTTTACCACTGAAAATGTTTTTTATTTTATCTAACATAATATTATTATAAGCATTTTTACCAAATCTGTCAAGTGCTGAATATTTCTCCATTGCATATTTTTCCGTGACAAATTTCCTTGACTATATCATACAAATCCTTTGCTGATTCAGACTCACTAAAATCTGGAGATATACCAAAACAATCAAAACTGGTATTATTAAAACTTTTCATTATGTTATAGTTGGTATATTTGTTTCCACTATAATCAGGATGTGTTTCAACGCCTTGTTTGTCTTTGTTTATGTAATCAGATAGCATCCAACCCAGTTTGGCTTGTTTGTTTAGTTTGTTGGACAATGTTTTTATGACAAAAAAAGGCAACTGTGAACTGAGCCAATAACTGTGTTGCCATGCCTTTATCATTGCCCACAAATTCAGAGTGTCTATATCTTGTGTAAAATTATCTGGATTTAGTGTAGATCCATTTTGGTTAAAGAACACAAAATTTATAGGATCTTTTATTTGCACTAGTATTTTGTGTAATTCTATAATATTAAGTTTTACCCAATCAATTTTATATTGGCCGGTTGAACCAATATTAATTACATTGTATCCAGAGTCTTCGCAGGCCTTGATTATGCTTAGGCTATTCTTTCCTCCACACCCTATTAACAATGCTGTCTTCATAAATCTGTAAACACTTCTTTCCACGGTTTTTTACTTTTGGTTGTGATCTTGTCTAAACATGATTGATAATCCATGTTGCTTGGTTGTGAAATGTCATCGATACAATATTGTATTTCTGATCTAAGATTAAGTTCATGCTCGGGAATAGTTTTTTTAACGTCTAGCAGTCTATCGATGATGCTTTGTTTTTTATCTTGTGGATAGTTGCGTGAAACTAATTCTTTAGGATGGGTTAGTAAATTTAATGTAAGATCTTTTACATTCTTTCCATGATACCAATACGATATATTGTCTGGTACATCGATTACATTTATAATACTAAAAATCATGTTTACTCTTAGATCAAAGTCTGTGTTGTCTTTTACATAAACAAAATTATCAATAAATGTTTTCCAATTGGATCCTGTACGAATGTATTCAAATTTTTCATGTGTAGCATCAGCACTCATAGTTAATTGCACATTATTAAACGATTGTAAAATCTTAAACAGTTTATTATTCTTATGCCAGTGCATGTTGGTATTAATTCTAACAGGAATGTTTTTATTTTCTAATCTTTCAAATAGTGTAACATTTTGTGGAATATAAAAAGGTTCGCCACCACTTAGATAAATTTCTTTTATATTATCTTGTTTTTGTAAGATTAAATTTGTAATTGTTTTTATGTTTTCAGGATCAACGAGAGGAATAGTTATATTCTCGTCTTTTGCAATAAGACTGCTTTGTTCTGGATTGCACATTACACATCTTAAATTACATACGTTAGACCAATGTAGATCTATAAACCGTAAATCAAAATTGGTTGGGTCTGTATAATCAACGTCTTCAAACATAATTTTACTATTATAATGATCTTTCAAAAAATGATATCCATCATCTACTGCTGATTGTGTTTGACAAGCCACACAGTTTTTATTAGGAACATCGTTTAACATATCTTGTCTTAACTGTGTAATTGTTTCACCTCTAAGTATCGACTCGATAGATTCTTCATGTAGACTACCTAGAGTAGTTTTACCTCTAGAACAAGTTTCGACATTGCCGTTTGAATAAACTTCGAAGTTAGTCCATGGAACAGCACAAAAATTTTTGGATTGCTTGAATAACTTAAATTTTGTTTTTGGATCTATCATACAGTGCCTAACAACCATGTGTAGAAAGGTGTTGTAAAAGGCATTTCCCAAGTGCCATTGAATCCAAATGTTATCCAACCTTTGTGCATTTCAGGAGGCGTCTTATCAGCACTGACTTGATCATTATACCAATCTTTAGGATAAACAGGATAAAAGCATACATGATCCAAATGTTTTCTCAAATCTATGTTATCTACTGTAATTTTTTCTATAGTGACTGATTGATCAGTCACTTCGTCATGTCCTGACCTCTTAAGGCATAATCTATGTGATGTGTCTTCATCTAGGTTAAGCGTAAAGGTGATTATTTTTTGCTTGTTGATTGCAGTAAGGCCAACTATGCAATCATCGTCTAAGAATACTTCAACAGTGGGTACACCTGATTCTTCTGTGTATTGTGCAGATAATGTTATAGAAAACTCTATACTTTCCATGATTACGTTCCAATTGCATTTCCGAACAGATATACATGAACTCTGGCTGCCACATTGTATCCTCTTTTAAATGCCTTTTCGGCCACTGCTCCTGCTGATGTTGTTTGTTCTTCTTCTCTTGCTCCTACAGGCATTACCCATACCGGCCAGTCAACACCGACAGATTTAAACTTTACTATCGCTTCTTCCATTTCTTTCCACTCTCTTTCTTTATGGCCAACTACAAATTTAAGTTGTCCTTTGTCAGAAAGTTCTCTGTATTCTGCCACTATTTCTGGTTTGATTGCTTTCTCTGTTTTCTCGCCTGACACAGTGAACAGTTTAGGACTAACACTAAAAAATACTTCAGTGTCGATACGTTTTATAAATTCTTTAAATCCTGGACTGAGTTTTTGTGTACCATTTGTTTCAAATGTTATTGATCCTGGTAAATTATCTTGTCTCTCAAGTTCTTGGTATATGCCAATAAATGCCATTTGTCCAGTTACCATTAATGGCTCGCCGCCAGTGATACACAAGTGTTGTCTTTGATTTGTTGTAGGATGTAAGAACTTGCCCTCTGGATTAGAGTGTGTTTTAATAGTATCTACAATTTTATTTGCCAGTACTGTGGGTGTTTCATGACCCATCAACTTCTTAAACTTTTTTGCCCAAGTATAGGAACTGTCACAACCCTTTTCCCACACAGGCAAGTCTTCTACCCTTTTTACACTATCAACATCAAAGTCTTCAAATGGTAATTCATATGTGTCTTTGTTGGTTGGGTCAATTTGCCCAAATCCGTTGCATTGTAGATTGCACAAGAAAAATCTTATCCAAGCAGTTGGTACGCCTGTGTAATGTCCTTCACCTTGTATAGAGTGAAAGATCTCAGAATAATAATATTTTTTCTCATCCATATTTGTTACAGTATAATATGTTATTTAGATAATGTCAACGGATCGATGATGTTTATGTTTCTGCAATCGCGATGATTTGTGGGTTTAGGATCGTACAAACCTTTTGCAATATATTCATGCAGTAATTTACTGCACGTTATCGAATGTTCTAGAGACATGTTGTAATGATATCCAATGATAAAGTCGTCTTCGTCATTCCAAGAAATGTTTGGTGTACGGCCATCATATGACATACGTTTCATAATTTCGTAGTCCTGCTTGTTGTCTAACAGTATGCATCCACCACGTTTGGCGTCTATTGGTTTTCCATTGCCGAAACTAAGGCATTGAATCTGTCCTTTGCGATACATGTTAGGAGCAAGTAACCAAGCACTGTCCCATACATTGGTATTTCCAAATTGATATTCGCCTAACCATTTTTCGTCTGTAAGAGTGTAATTTATTTTCAGTTTATGAAACAGCATAGGAATACTCAAGTAAGTGAAAGCAGAACTTGTAATACTGGCTGGATTACGATGCCTAAGAGCAATCTCTATGGCATGAGTGCAACAATCGGTTGCAATGACATACGGTGCTCCAGTAAACTGTGCAAGTTGATTTTCAAATTTTGTTATTTGTTCGAGCATGTGATCTGCAGTGTGTATCTATGTTCGATGCCCATATTATAAGCGGCATGAAGAGAATCTCCCCACCAATCAACCAAGTCGCCGGCCTTCCAGTCTGCATAAACTTTCTTTTCTATCTGCATCATATGTCCAAGTTTAGCATCTTCTAGAAACAAAATATATCTATGAATTTTGTTAATGTCATTTATATTGTAGGCCTTTAAAAAATTAGTATAATGATCTCCGTGTAATGGTAATATACACCCAGGTGGTGTTCTATTAAAAGCAACACCAACAATGTCATACTTGAAATTGTTCATTACTTCATCTACAAATTTCGGCATTGGGTTTGGTAAAGCATACACATCATTACTGATAGAATTTTTATAAGGTTCATGCATGTATTGTTTAAAAATTTCATCACCATATCCACCAAGATTTAATGTGTAATCTAAATCAATATATTCTTCTGGTTCCCAGCAGACTTTAATTTTTGTTGTCAAAATAATACTCCAATTCGTAATCACGTTCTAGTTCCACAGTGCAACAATGCGGTCCGCCACTAAATGTTCGTTGATGTCGCATATACACAGGAATTACAGTAAATCCTTTTTGTTCTAATACTTTTATTAAGTTAGTTTGTGTTGATTGTACCACAACTGTTTGTTCGTCTAGACTCACACAATTCATCCCAGTCCACTTACTCATCATAGGCTCAACACTGCTATACCCCATTTCGATTGGTTCAGGACATTCTATTAGTTCCCAGTTCTGCATAACAGACGGCAACTGATCTTTGCTTTTAATCCTTTCAGGATTAACCAATGCTACTCCCGGCTTTAACAATGCAATAGTGCTGTCTATATGCGAAAAGGTAAACACACCCGACAACACATGAACTGTAAAGTTTGGTCCTAAAACTTTTTGTAACTGTTCGGCACCGGACCAGTTTGCTGTACTTGATGACAGATACAATATATCTCTACCGGCTCTTAATATGTTTGCGGCATCCCACATTGGTCGATGGTTGTTTAGTGCCATTACATTTTTGTTCATGAAACAATCGTCATTGTAATCATCATCAGTGTAGTCAGTGTCTGACACCAAGTTGTCTGTGACATTACACATATATTTGTATTCATTGCGTCTACAATTTAAAGACATAGGTGAAGCAATAATTTTTTTGTCTATAGTTAAAATGTTGTCACGTGGACAATATAGATAGTGTTCTACATCGCCAGGCGTTGGTCTTACAACTTCGGACCCAAACTCTTTATAGATATCAACTAATGATTCTAAATCTTCATTTGCTTCATCAATAATTGTTTGTGAATATTCTCCGTTTGGTATGTTAGCATCTTTAGGACGGTCAGCATAATCCACGTGACGTACTCCTGTATCGTCGGGAAAATACTTTGCTCCTGTGGCTGTACCTACAATAACCTTTTTAACTTTGCCCCATTCATTCATCTATTAAATACTTATATAATACAATGTTACGCCAATTCAAAAGATGGTCTCCATGGGATCCTGTAAAATCGATCATGCTCGGATCCTGTTATTCAGAAAAGTTTTTCGAACCAGTAAAGAATAAAAAATTAAGAGAATCATTACAAAAAATCTGTATAGAAACAAACGAAGATATTGCCCGTATTGAAAAAACATATGTTGATATGGGAGTGCAAGTTACAAGAACATTAATCGACGAGTCTGAAACGATCGAAGACTACTTGGACGAGTCGGGGGCATTCAAACACAAAGCATGGAAACCAAAATCACTTGTACCTCGTCCACCCATCATGCCACGTGATTGCCAAGTAGTAATCGGTGAACATATGTTTGTTAATTTAATTGGCGATCGTAACATGATGAAGTCATTGTTTAACGTGATGGAAGATCCTATTGAACAATGTATAATTCCAGTTGATCACGGCTTTAAAGGATTGCATGGCGGACATCAAACCTTGATAGGTAACAGACTCTACTTAGATACCGATGCTGGCAATTATGATCCGGAGTACAATGAAAAGTTTAAACGTATTCTTAATGAATACTATCCACAAATTGAAGTACATCAATTAGAAATAGGCGGACACAATGATTGTTGTTTCCATCCGTGTAAGCCAGGTGTATTAATTTCATTGAACGATATACAGAACTATGATGAAACATTTCCGGGATGGGATATTCATTATATTGAAAATTCTAATCTAGATAAAGTAGAAGGTTGGCTAGACATCAAAGATAAAAACAAAGGCAGATGGTGGGTACCAGGAGAAGAGAAGAATGACGAGTTTGCAGACTTTGTTGAGACATGGTTAACTGAATGGGTAGGGTATGTAGAAGAAACTGTGTTTGATGTAAATGTACACATGGTTAATCCTGAAACAGTAATGGTTAACTCCTACAACAAAGAATTATTTTCGTATTTTGAAACACACAAGATACAACCTATTATTGCTCCATTTAGACACAGACACTTTTGGGATGGCGGAGTACATTGTATGACGTTGGATTTATATCGTGAAGGTGAGTGTGAGGACTATTTTTCCCAAGGATAAACAATCCATACAGGATTTTTATCTTTATCAATTTTGTGAACCCAATAATCTACACTAAATTCTGATGGAACGTTATCATGTATAACTGCATAATCAACTTCTAAATTTCTTTGATCAAACATCTCTTGCAAGAATCTAAATGTTTCGCCACTGTCATTTATGTCATCTACACACAAATATTTTTGTCTATGTTCTACGTGGTGTTCATCTAATTTTGCAGTAGGTATATCAATCATTGTTGGCTTGTGTACATGGTCACGCAACGAACAATTAAGAGAATACATTGGTATTCCTAGTTCATGTGATATTATAACAGCAGGTATTAGGCCACCTCTTTGTATGCCTATCACTGCATCATAGTTCATGTCTCTGGCGTTATCCGCTATCAGCCGACTAGCCTCTTGTATGTGTGTCCACGTGATGAATATTTTATCTGCCATTATCTCGGAGCGAATTGTTGTTGAAGTTTAATGTTATCCATAAATTCTTTTTTAGTTGCTGGATCCTCTGCAAATGCACCTTCCAACACAGTAGTCTGTGTTAAACTTGAATGTGCTTCAATGCCTCTGTTTTCACAACATCCATGTGTTGCTTGAATATAAACTCCAACATTCTCTGAGTTGGTTGCTTCCATAATTTCATTAGCAATATCCATTGCTAATTCTTCTTGCAGTGTTCCACGTTTTGCACACCATTGTGCAATTCTTGTGTACTTGCTTAAACCTATTAGTGTATCGCCAGCAATAATTCCAATGTATGCCACACCTGCTACTGGTTGATGATGATGTGAACACATACTTTTAAGTTCTGATCTCACAGTTAATAATCCTTTGTATGCAGAAGTAGAATCATTAGGAAATGCTGTTGCATTTGGTCTTGGATCATATCTACCACTCATCAATTCATTCACATACATCTTTGCCAAGCGTCTACCAGTATCCATACTGTTTGGATCATTTTCAACATCAATTACTAATCCTTCTAACACATCTTTAAATTTAATTGCAAGGTCATCGATAAGGATTTCTTTTTCACCATCGTGAATAAATTCACTGATGTTATCGCCGGCCCAAAACCTTTTACCTGCATCTTTAAGTCTTTGTGAAATTGCTTTGGAAGTCTGTGTCATACTATGTTCCTTTGTTGTACTGTTATTATACTTTCGTTGATCCTATTATACAAGTTCTTTCCATGGAAAAAATTTGCCATTAGTGATTGCTTCTGATGTTGCATTTTTATTCTGTATGCATCATAATTGTCCATGTAATCACATATTGTATTTAGAATTTTGTCTTTGTGAATCATATAATTTTTCATATCACTAGTCCAGTTTGCAGGATATTTGAAGTCATCGAACATTTCGATATAACTTAATCTATCAGGAACCATAGGAATGACATCTAACAGTAACCCTTCAAATCCGGATATACCAAGTGTTTCTTGCAAGTTTGCAGAAAACACTAATTTAGATTCTGCTAACAAATTATGATAATCATCTTTTGATCTTGTTTTCTCTTGGGCAACCACAAATTCATATTGTGGCAAAGCATCTTTTAGATCATAAAAGATTTCTGGTTGTTTCTCAGGAGCAAGTCTGTGTGGAAACAAAATGATATCTTTTTTAGGCATATCTTTAAATGCTTCTAGTTCTTGGTCCATGTATTCCATAGGCCAACCAGTTCTTGTAATTTTGTCTTTAGGTAAATCTAATGTATCTGTAAACATGTCGATATGAAAGTCTGTAGCAAAGAAATTATCATCATAACAGTCGTACATTGACCGTTCTGCATTTCTTACCCATGGCTTATCGCCGATCAGTCTGCCTAGGAAATCTGCTGGATCATATGACCCGGCGTGCCACATGCCACCTATTTTAATTTTTATTCCTAGCAATTCTGCCATATACTTTAGTTGTATCACAGTTGGATTCCATGCATCTGTATATAAAAAGTAATCACCATCTTTAATATCACCATTACAAAACATTTGGCCAATTTGTTCAAGTTGTTTTGATTTGTATACATTAGTGCCACCAAAGTTTAGGAATGCTCCTGGCGTTGTTGCTTGAGGAGTATCACCACCTGATATAGTCATTACAGATTGATGTGTATGTTTGCCTATTTGTTTGGGTAGATACTTTTTCCACTGCGACGTGTATCTTGTTTCTACTGCTTCTATGTCTACTATAAAAATCATTTTACTGTGTATTGTTCATAAACTCTGTTAATAACATTGTGCGTTGTAACAAACGTTGCACATTTCGCCATGTCCTTCAATCTACGGGCACCTATATACGTGGCAGAAGATCTTACACCACCTAATATGTCTTCGATAGTTTCTTTAACAGGACCTCTATCAGGCAAAGTTACTAACCTGCCTTCGTTACCTCGATATCCATCTTTTCTTTTGCCATGCACTTCTCTTGCTCGATCCGAACTCATGCCATAAAACTCTCGTTGTCCATTTACTAATTGTAACTCTGATTCATCGTGACCTGCTAACATACCACCGATCATAACCATATGAGCACCACCGCCAAGTGCCTTTGCAATATCACCTGGAAACACACAGCCACCGTCTGCCATTATGTGTCCACCAACACCATTTGCCGCATCTGAACAATCTACTATTGCAGAAAATTGTGGTACACCTACACCGGTCATTGTTCTTGTTGTGCATACTGATCCAGGGCCAATACCTATTTTAACAATGTCAGCACCATTAAGCAGTAATTCTTCAGTCATCTCTGGTGTTACTACATTACCAGCAATAATGATCTTGTCTGGATATTCTTCACGTATCCTTTTCACAAAATCTATAAAGTTTTGATGATATGCATTCGCAACGTCAATTGTAATAAATTTTACATCTGGGAAACTGGTCAACACTTGTTTCATAGTGTTATAATCAGGTGCATCTGGATTCCACATCACATTGGTTCCTGTACACACTGATAATGATTGCATTCTCAATCCAGTACCAGCGGCTGCCTGCCATTGCTCTATGCCTGTACTTTTTGTAATCACAGTCATCATTTTATATTCTTGCAATACTTTTGCCATCGAGAAAGTGCCTACACCATCCATGTTTGATGCAAAGATAGGGCAAAACTCTAACTGTTTGCTTGAGTTTACAAAATTGAATGTTCTTGTCATCTTAACATCAGCACGTGATGTTAATGTTGATCTTTTAGGTTGTAATAAAACATCTTCAAAATTTAATTTAGGTTCCTGTACTATTCTCATACGTATAAACTTTCTGCTTCTTCAACACACTTAAATCTTAATCCTAGATAACTTTTAATTTTAACATCATTACAAGAAAATACAACACAATCAAGTCCTGCATCTTCAAAATAGAAATCCTTACCATATGTCCAACCTTTAAGTCCTAGGTCGTTGCTTACAATACAACCAACATCAAAGTCTTTGTATCCACTGTTAAGAGCCCCGCCTTCTACAGCATAATATGAATTTCTTTCACTGGTATCTTTACTAGATATTATAACTTTTGTTTTGTATCGAAATGGTCCAGGATTGCTCAATGCACAATCTCCTCAAATGGAAATTCCATATCAGCACCATTCTCTCCATCTTCACTTACGGAAATTTTAATATATCTACCTGGATATTTTGATTTAATCTGTTCTGCTAGATCTTCACCGATCATTTCGCATGACTTGTAATCTAATTCAATAATGCCGTTACCATACAAGTTTTCTAGCCATCTTTTAAACTGTATGAATTCTATGTCTCTATCATCATGAAATACTTCTATCCACACTTTGAAATGGAATATATGTCTGTGAGGATATCCTAAAAATGATACATCATATTCATCACCTGTTGCTAATTTAGGATCTGTAAGTGCCGCAGGATATTTGTGAATACCTTCTTTACGGAATGTTACCCATATTGTGTTCATACTATTTCATCATCTCCATATTCTTCCCAATCAGTAAAATGTTCTTCTTTGATCAAATCACGCACTGACCAACACCATACTCCTGGATTTGTTGCTTTGAAATCTTTGTCGTCAATTTTAAAAATCACGTTGCCTTTCATGTCCATGATGTTTTCTACTGGTACTGCATACACTATTGTAAATTTTGGATCTGTTAAGAATTGAGTAATCTCTTCTAGTCTAGCATTGCCTGGAACATCTAATGTTACATGATAATTTTCTAATAAACTTTCTATTGTTGGTACTAACATTTCTCGATCACGACTGTCAAAGTTTTTAAAACAATGATTTGCTCCTAGATAGATGTGAGTACAATCATTTTCTGTTGCATATTTTTGTATGTCATTGCTATGCTGATGTCGTACAACAAATAATGTTTTCATACCTTGGGTAGGAGTTTTTTCTACTTCAGTGCCTACAAAAAATTCTGCTGTGTCTGTAATGCCTGTTGAATAATCACGTTTCATCTTTATCACGCATCTCCTCTAATTCATCAAGTAGTTGTTTCATTTGTAGTTTTTCTTTTTTCTTATCGATTAAAATTTCTTTGTGATCCCATGATCTATTTAGGTCACGTTGTGATTCCATTTGCTTAACTTCTTTTTTAAGTTTTTTAAGTTCTTGTTTAAAATGCAGTATCTTGGCTGTTGTCATTTCAATCCTCGTCTATATAAATTGTGCAGTATATAAAACCAAACACCATTGATTGCTGGCTCTATCAATGCCACTGTACCGGCTTCCCAAATAGTTGCTTCAGTCATTACACTTACAACTATCATTGCTATGCATATGTGTCCTAGGGTGTATATTATTGCCAATGCTAAAGAATTTTTAATAAGTTCTTTAAATGCACCTTGTATTCCATGTGTAAATTCACTCATTATGCGTCCTCAAATAAATTGTTAAATTGTGTTGTTGCGTTCACAGTCTTTTTGCCTATTGCTCCTCTTGTACCTATAATGCTCATCCAGTATCTGGAGTACTCTTCTATTATAGCATCTGCTACTTCTCTGTCATCCGTTGCAAATATGGCTTCTACAATATCACGAAACATCACAGTATCAAATGTTTCTTGTACCAACATTTTTGGAATTTTACCAGCATCATACTGTCTGTTTGCTTCTTGTACGGCGTTGATGTGCATCCAACAATTATGCCCCATCATAACAGCATATGAGAATGAATCCCAAGAAGTTTTGCCTTCTTTGCCATTCTTGTTCAAATCGCCCGGACCGTATATGCATATGTCTTTTGCTGTAAGTCCATCAGTGATAGGTGAGTTTAAAAAACTTGGGTGTTTGCCTTCTCGTATAAATGCTTCTGAGAATGGTGTTGTGTCTTGTGCAAAGTCTTTACTATCAATCGATGGTACCATCCTGTAAACCCATTTTTCTCTGTCATTGGTTTCTAGTTCACAATAAATCTGTCCATTAGCAGTTGCAAGGAAAGGTGATGCACAATCGAATGTTACCATAAAGTTTTCATTGTGATATTTGCGTACTGCTCTTTGTACGTCTGTTAACAGTGTTGCCCATTCTAATTTGGATGTACCTAAGAAATGCATCACATCATGCACACCTTTTTCTAACAGTCCGTCGAATCGTAATGCAACTAATCTTTTTAATACTAGATGAACGTCACACATATTTTGTCCACCCATTGACCAACCATTAAGATGATTGCCTGGATGTTGTTTAGGATCTGAATAGTGTTTCATGTGTTCGTACCATGCATCTGCGTCAGCATGATTTTCGCCTTGTAATACATTTAAGAACTTACAAGCACCTGTTCTGTGTTTTAAGAAATATTCATTATTAATATCTGTAGCCTTAAGTGCTTCTTCATAACTGCTAACACCTGATGCTTTTGCTCCTTCTGGAGAACGTGCTACCCAGGCAGGAATATCAAGGATCATACCATAGTCCATATGAGTGTCCATCCAATTTAACACAAGATCACGTTTCTTTTGTGCTTTAGGACAGTTAGGATCTTTCCAGTCGCCCTCCCATTTGCCTTTGCCTATTTGGAATCCACCTGAGTCACCTAGTACCCATGATGTTGATCTGTCACGTTTGCGGAACATATCTTCTTTGGGGGAGTCCTTGGATAGATCCAAATCAGCATGACCAGCCGAATACAAACACCATTTGTATTGAAACTGGCCTTCATTGGGATTCAGATAATTCAAACTTTCAACACCATGTTTGAAGTTTGCGGGGATACGTGAAGGATCGACGTAATCGGTGTGCATCTGCTTCCCAATGAAAGTTGCGTAAAACCCACTGGTCGCAGGAAGAAAATGGGCGAAATCCTTTTGCTCTACAGTTAGGTTAGTTTTCATGTTACTTGCTCTGTGCAGGTAGTATGTAAGTATATTTTCCTATTCCAGAATCTAGTGTAATCTGTAATGCACCATCATCTGAAAAACTCATTTCACAATCAGCAGTTTCTATTAACTTTAAAATTTGTGTAACTTGTGCCACGGGCCATGACCATGACTTAGTCAACTCGCCAGTGATACCTGTTTCAAACACAAATTCTCCTGCGTGTGATGAAGCATCGCCAAACTTAAACTTTAAGTTGTTATCTTCAGTTATCACAGTAAACACATTCTCTTCTGAGTTGGCTTGTGCTTGGAAGTTCAATCTTTGTACTGCTGGCATACTTGGCTTCATTGTAACGTGCCAGTTAACTCCTCTAAACTTCACTGATTTTAATTTTTCACTTACTATTTCAGAATTCATAAATCTATAATCATTTTTGAAATCTTTGTTTGCATTTTCGAAATGTAATCCTGTTGGTACAGTTTCACCATTACGATCTTGTGTGTTTACAGTAATCTCTGCTTTGTCTTTGTATTCAGGACATTTTAATATGATATCTAACTTACCTAAGTTAGGCATACCAAAAGTGCCTTTCATTTCTGAAACAGATTTGTTAAATTCTGCTTTTACAACAACTGACCTATCTTCAGCCATTGCGTCCATTTCTGTTTTTGCGTCATCGCCTACAATCTTCACAAGGTCAATAAACCCTAACGAATGTGTATGCTTAATAATGTCTTGTAATATATCCTTCATATGTGTATCTCCTATATAAAACTATTATAAGAGTAATTAGGTCTAAAGTCAAACTCTAATCGCCAATTTTTTCCATTTTGGTAGGACCTGCTTTGATACTATCTAACTTGCCTGGTTTCCTAATACTAGCAAATGAATAGAAATCCTCGATGTGAAAAAACTCACATTCAAAATCAAATTTTACTGCTATCTGTTTAAGCAACGATTCAGTAAGATATGTACGTTTTTTCTGAACCACACTATTCCATTCGCTTTGTTGATCAGCATCACTGAAGTGAATAAAAGCACTGCCGCCTGGTTTCAGCATATGAAAGAAAGATTTTAATAGATTGCGTATTTGTTCTAATGACAAATAAGGCAGATATTCTAAGCACACAATAGACCCAACCTGGCCATAAGGAACATCCATGTCTGGAATATCGCAATGTATTTCTAAATTCTTATGTCTGTATTGTTTTGAATTGGAAATGTTTTTAGTATTCAGATAACTGTCGATTTTGTTGCGATTAAATCTATTAGACAATATGTACGCCAAGTTTGTTTTTACTCCGTGTTCTGTATACATTAATGTTGTAGGACACAAATATACTACGGGATATTTCCAATCGCTTTGTTTTAATATCCACGTGTCGATAAAGTTTGAAACATTTTGATGATGCGTTACTTGCATAATTTCAAAAAATTTGTCATTGAATCCCATGGCAAGACTCTTACCCATGTCACTGTTGATTGCTTGATAGGCTTGATCCGAATGTTTAATGTATCGTTCAAGTGAATCTAGATCCTGTTTCAACTCATTTTTAAACATGTCGAAGTTTTCTTTACAGGCTTCTTGAAGTATTCTAACTGCTTCTTTTATTTGATGTCTTGATGCCATTACCCAAATAATTTATCAAAAGTGTTGTCTGCTTCTGAATTTCCGAGATCCCAATCTAACACACCTATAAGGTTATCTAATTTTTTGTTTATTAAGGTTGCTTCCATTTCGTTGTCAGCAAATGGCATCTCTTTGAACCATTCCGGAATACGCAATTCGTCTGTAGGATATGCAATGGATGTATAACCCATAGGGTTATCTTTGAGTTTACACACAATACATTTTTGTCCATCGATAATTTCCATCGAATATCTATCATTATAAACTTTTTTAAGAGTGTTCCAGTTAATGGCCGCTCTCACATGACCCGGCATATTGATTTTGCCTTTACGTTTTTCACGTGAATGATATTCTGTCAGTTTGTTTACACGTCTTGGTGAACCTTTTTCCCAGCCTGGCATCTTCTTAAACTCTAATCTAAAGTCAGCAATAAACTCCATTACTTCTTGTTCTTGTTTACCAGTCAGCACCTTGTTTAATATATCTGATAAAAAGTCTTGTATATACCCTGGAGTATCAGATCTTTTTAAATCTAACCCCATGGCTTTTATTTTGTCTATTTTGTTGCCCTCTAGGTCATATATTTTAATAGCATATCTTTTCTTAGTAATGAATAATCCTTTTGAGCCAACAACTTCTCTACCTGCTTTAATCAATTTTCCATAAGTTGACGGACAATTGAATGAATCTTGCATGTATTTTGTAAATGATTTGTTTACTTCATCGGCCACTGAATCATACAGTTGTGTAACAGAATCTTCTGACCATGGAATGTCTCCTGCTTCAATTTCTTTTTTTAACGGTTCATATGCTGAAAAATACACAGAGTCTGTGTCACCATATATAACAGATGGTCCAACGTAATCATATGTGCCACAAATAATTTCATTTGTTTTTGCCGCCATGTGTTTTGTAATACATCGACCAGTCAGTGTGGTTGATTGACCAATTCTAATATCAAAGAATCTACAACCAGGATTTAACAATGCACCATACAGTGAATTTAAGTTAATCTTTTTAACCAACTGTCTTTTATCCCAAAATTCTTGTTCTACTTTATTGCCGGCTTCAATTGCTTGTTGCAGTTTGCCCTGCATTTCTTTTCTTTCTGCATACCAACGTTCTAACAGTCCTGGAATTACACCTGCGAATTCATGTGTAAAAATAGTGCCATTGGCACTGAGAAACCATGGATTGCCTTGATCATAAATTAAATCATACACTTCTGCCGCACTTAGTATATTGGATTCTCCATTCTCCCAATCAATAGTAATACTTTGTGCTCTGTCTTTACGCATCACTGATGTGTATTCTAAGGAACCAAACTGTCCTTCCCATGCTCCAGCAAAACTTGCTTTTTTTCCTTTTCCGGCCATTTTGTGATCAATAAATTCTTCTGTGAGATCTTGTCGTAGTTGTCCTACAATAGTTTCATTGGCCATGTTGAGTGCTCTAATCACAGATGGGTACAGTGAATTAATATCAATCGAGCCAATCCAATCATGCAATCCCTTTTTAGGATATGCCACATAAGCACCTGCCGCTGGATCTGAACCTGGCTCACGCCTTATTCTGTCTGGAACAACCATGCCACGTCTGTGTGCTTCGTTAATAATACCTTGCTCGGTCACTGCTACCGCACCCATTGTGGTCTGTATCAACACAGTATTCTGGTGTGCTAGTTCATTAGATAGTTCAATAAACTTTAGTTTAGAGTCTAGTCTGCCTAGTAGTGCTGTGTCTTGTCTGTTGTATTCGATAAATTTAACAAAGTCTTCATTGTACAGTTGATCCAGTGTGCCTTCATACGGAGTCTTTTGTTCGCCAAGTTCATGTTTAGATATAAAGTCTAATGCGTAAGAGTGTCTTTCTTCATAGGTGTACTTTCTGTACAGTTGCATGTAATCCAGATGCACTCTGCCAATAATATCATATGTAACTTCTTCATTGCCAAAACGTTCAAATGTTCTTTTGCGTGGGTATGTGTCCC
>Ga0307488_10001170_pt1 | contig 21991 bp, 19 predicted proteins | sample SB02metaG_FD_202248 | JGI IMG/M metagenome (GOLD analysis project Ga0307488, IMG submission 202248) | Sea-ice brine microbial communities from Beaufort Sea near Barrow, Alaska, United States - SB 0.2 | ecosystem: Environmental > Aquatic > Marine > Coastal | place: USA: Alaska | collected... | reverse complement strand
CTCAAAGAGCGCCATGACGCCAGCGACTTTAACAAGGCCAGTATTGAATCCTAGGTTAACTCTAGCCTTGGTATATTTAAGTACTAAACCTTAATTAAACCTGATGGGGGAGGGGGAGCGCCGTTCCTCCTTTCATCCAATCTCATATCCAATAAGCCTCAGTTTGAACAGCGCTATGACTTTAGCGCTGGGCCTTCTCGTGTGCGCAATAATTTTATTAAAAGGGTGATCTAAACCTTAGACATCCCAATTTAACTGGTGATCCAAGCAATATACATCCCTATGTTAAAATAAGGAGCCGAAACCGCTCTTGTTTTGTAACAAGGCAAGTATCACGTAGAAAAATGACCATACTTTAGCTGATAAAATACCTCCTTGCTCATTAACAAATCTGTTTCTGCCTTCAAAGCGGAGTTAACCAAACCACCTTAACGATTTTTTTAAAATAGATGTCGTTTCCTACGCTGTTGTTCTTCGCCTGATGTTCTGTGCCCTGCCTAAGTGGTATCCAATTAACGATTAACCTCTAGGGCTATAAAAAGCCCATTAACTTAGCGTGCTTTAGTATTTTTTTTAAACGGTCACACTGTCGTCATACTTTCGCATGTATAATATCGGTATAGACATATTGCACAAACGAAGTGTATTATTGTTTCTAACGAAAGTAATTGCTAGATTGATAAATTATTGAGTTCACCAAATATTATGGCTTTATCCCGCCGGCAGCAACGCATCATTGATAAATTACACGCCACCAATGGCGTGCTTTCCAGTATGGAAATTACGTCTATGTTTGATGTGTCTGTGCAAACTATCAGAAAAGACCTTAACGAATTAAGCCAGCTTGGCCACGTGCGGCGGGTCCATGGCGGTATTAGCCTGCCGGGTAATAACCACAACATTTCCTTTAGCAATCGCACCGTAATGAACCTTGCTGCAAAGCAGAGTATTGCCCACAAGGTGGTGTCGTTGTTGCCACAAGACAGTAGTGTTTTTTTAGGTATTGGCACCACGCCCCAGCAAGTGGCTTTGGCCTTGTTAGACCACCCAGGTTTAACCGTGGTCACTAACAACCTTAACGTGGCCCTGACCTTAAGCAATAGCCCTAACATTCAAACCTATTTAGCCGGTGGTTTAGTGCGGCCCGGTGATGAGGATACGATGGGCCCTGAAACCACTGCATTTTTTAATAAGTTTAATATTCAATACGGTGTGTTTGGTGTGGGTGGTTTAAGTGCTAAGGGTCAGTTGCTCGATTTCTCTCCAGAGGAATCGAGTATTACTAGAAGCATTATTGAAAATAGTGAGACCCGTATACTTGTTGCCGACCACAGTAAAATTAATCGCTATGCCCCCGTGGTTACCGGAACTCTCAGCGATATTGATATTTTAATCATGGATTCTTTATCAGAACCTTATAAGCAGACCTGCAAGGACTTTGAATCCGAAATCATAGAAGTTGGATCCAGTTCGGAATCTTTATCATGTTAAAAGTTGATGGAATATCGCGTAGTTATGGCGATTTAAAAGTTGTTGATAAGCTCAGTTTTACAGTCAACGAAGGTGAGTTTGTTGCCCTGCTTGGGCCTTCAGGGTGTGGTAAGTCGACGTCACTCAAAATGATTGCGGGCCTAGAGGCACCCGATGAGGGTAGCATCGAGTTAGACGGTAGAGACATTACCCAGCTTTCGCCCGGTGACCGCAAATTGGCAATGGTGTTTCAATCATACGCCCTGTTTCCTCATTTAAAAGTGAAAGAAAATATTTTATTTGGCCTGCAAGCTAGAAAAGTACCTAAAGATGAGCAAAAACGGCGTCTTGATTCAGTGGTTGAACTGGTAGGGCTAGGTGACCATTTACATAAAAAACCAGGTCAACTTTCTGGCGGCCAGTGTCAGCGTGTGGCTTTAGCCAGAGCCATTGTCGCCCAAGCTAAGTTATGTCTAATGGATGAACCCTTATCAAACCTAGACGCGAAACTGCGCAACGAAATGCGTACAGAAATTAGAGCGCTGCAACAACGGCTTGGCATGTCGGTTATTTACGTGACCCACGATCAGGTAGAAGCCATGAGTATGGCTGACAGAATCGTGTTGATGAACGACGGCAAAGTTGAGCAAGTTGATGTGCCTGAAGCCCTATACAGCAAACCCAAGACAATTTTTACCGCTCAATTTATTGGCAGTCCGCCAATGAACATTATTGGGTCTGGTGAGCTTTGTCGGGGTATCCGACCCGAGCATATCGAAATATCTGAAGAGGGTATGCCCGCTAGTGTTGTTAGTTGTGATTACCATGGCGCCGATACCATCGTGCTTGCCGATGTTAGCACAGCGGGAGAGGACCAAAAATTAATCAAAATTCGCTATCCGGGACACGCAATGTTTGCCCCCCAGCAGCGATTAGCCGTTCGTTGGGCGTTAGAAAACGAACATAAATTTTCGATCTAATCTAAGACGTTTTTTTGAAGTTGAAGTAACTTATTAAAGTAAAAAAATAATAGTGAGGAATATTACCGATGAAAATACTATCTAAATACCTAACCACTGTTGGTGTGGCGTCAATCCTAGGATTGAGCACTGCAGCAACGGCGGCCACCGACCTGACCATGTACTATCCAGTGGCAGTGGGTGGTTCATTAACCAAAATCGTTGATGGCATGGTAGACAAGTTTGAAGCCCAAAATCCTGACATTAATGTCAATGCAATTTATGCGGGTAATTACAACGACGCACGAGTAAAAGCACTGGCAGCATTGCAAAGTGGCTCTCCAGCCCAACTGTCAGTGATGTTCTCGATTGATCTCCACGAATTGCGCAACCTTGAGGCTATTGTAGCGTTTGATGATGTGGTAAGTACCAATGAAGAGCGTGAATGGCTCAACAGCTTTTACCCCGCTCTAATGGAGAATGGCAAAGCGGATGGTAAAACCTGGGGCGTGCCTTTTCAGCGTTCTACTATCGTCATGTATTATAACAAAGACATGTTTCGTGCCGCTGGCTTAGACCCTGAGATGCCACCTACCAGTTGGGAAGAGTTCATCAGCATGGGTAAGAAGCTAACCACAAAAGATGACAGTGGAACAGTTCAGCAATGGGGTGCAATGATCCCATCAACAGGCTATCCCTACTGGATGTTTGGTGCATTAACTAAACAAAATAGTGAAGTGTTAATGAACCAAGAAGGTACTGAAACTTACTTTGATAAGCCCGGTGTGGTTGAAGCGTTAGAGTATTGGCAGGATCTTGGTAATAAGCACGCCATGATGCCCAAAGGTATGATTGAGTGGGGCACTTTACGTCAAAACTTTCTTGATCAGAAAACGGCCATCATGTGGCACTCCACAGGTAACTTAACCACCGTTAAAAACAAAGCCAATTTCGACTTTGGCGTGGCTAAACTACCCGGCAATAAAGAGCTTGGTTCACCTACTGGCGGCGGTAACTTCTATATCTTCAAAGACTCCACCGATGAAGAAAAGAAAGCTGCATTAAAGTTTGTTAAGTTTATGACGTCTGCGGAGCAAGCGGCTCATTGGTCTAAATCAACCGGTTATATGGGTGTTGGTCCAAATGCTTACGAAACAGAAACACTTAAGGCTTACCTTAAAACTTTCCCACCAGCTGCAGTAGCCCGTGACCAGCTTACGCATGCCACAGCAGAACTGTCTACTCATGAAGCAGGACGTGTACGTAAGTTTCTTGACGACGCAATTCAAGCTGCACTGACTGGACAGTCTTCAGCAGAAGAAGCCCTCACAGATGCTCAAAAGCAAGCTGAGCGAATTCTGCGTCGCTATAAGTAGGAAGTTTTTGGGGCTGATGTTATCGGCCCCAATTTAAACCTTTAATCATTAAACTGACTAGTAAACATATGCACAATCGATTTAACTTAAAAGCTTGGCTGCTATTGCTACCAGCGCTATCGTTTCTAATAGCGTTCACTCATTGGCCCACGCTCAAATCAATATGGCGTAGTTTTACCTGGGCTAAGTCCGATGTGGCTCCTAGTCAGTTTGTGGGTCTTGAAAACTATCAGATGCTGTTAGAAGACCCTGTGTTTTTGAAGGTTATCGAAAATAACTTCTGGTATGCAATCGGTACTGTACCTACATCGATTGCACTCGCCATTATTATGGCGCTATGGGTTAATAGTAAAATTGGCGGCACCAGCTTACTGCGTTTAGCCTTTTTTACACCCACTATATTGCCCATGATTACCGTGGCTAATATTTGGCTATTTTTTTATAGCCCTCATATAGGACTGTTTAATCAGTTACTTGCATTGGTTGGTATCGAAGGCCCTAACTGGCTGGGAGACCCTGACCTTGCTTTGTCTAGCTTAATGGTAATGACCATTTGGAAAGAAGCTGGATTTTTCATGATTTTTTACCTCGCTGCATTACAAACATTGAGCCCTGAACTCTTTGCTGCAGCAAGATTAGAAGGCGCTGGTGCATGGCGAATATTTAGGAAGATCACCTTTCCGTTACTTATGCCAACCACGCTTTTTGTATTAATTAATGCCATTTTAAATGCCTTTAAGCTGGTTGATCACTTATTTATCTTAACTAAAGGTGGGCCTAACAATGAAAGTAACCTGCTTTTATATTACATCTACGAAACAGCGTTCAGTTTCCTTGATAGCTACTATGCAGCAACCTTAACCGTGGTCATGTTAGCCACTTTAGCTGTGATTGCTTTGGTGCAAATGCTACTTCTTGATCGTAAAATTCACTACCGGTAAAAGTTATGTCTCCTTGGTTCCAAACTTTTTCTAAAATATCAGCCTATGTATTGGGCGTGCTGTGGGTATTACCCCTACTGTACGCATTTTGGGCTGCATTTCATCCGCCTGAATATGCGACTCAGTTTTCACTAACTGCACCTTTAACTTTTGAAAATTTTGTCTCGGCTTGGGACCAAGCTCCCTTTTTTCGTTATATGTTAAATACTGTTGTTATTACTAGCTTAATTCTGGTGTCTCAACTCTTTCTTTGCACGCTGGCGGGTTATGCGCTAGCGCGAGAAAAATTTGCAGGCCGAGGCTTTGCCTTTGCCTTAGTGTTAACGCAGCTTATGGTGATGCCAGAAGTACTGATTGTCGAAAACTACCGCACGCTGGCTGGGCTAGATTTAATTGATAGCTATTTGGGTGTCGGGCTACCTTATTTGGCCAGTGCTTTTGGAATTTTCTTACTCCGACAGACTTTTAAAACGGTACCACAAGAGCTTGAAGATGCAGCCCGGGTTGAGGGTTTGTCGGGTCTTGGCATCATCTGGAAGGTATTCGTACCTTTGGCTTTTCCAACCTACTTGGCCTTTAGTTTAGTGTCTGTGAGTTACCATTGGAATAACTTCTTGTGGCCTTTGGTAGTGACTAATACCGAGGCTAGCCGGCCCTTAACTGTGGGTATGGCCATCTTTGGTGCGCCAGAGTCTGGGGTTGATTGGTCCGTTATTTCTGCGGGTACACTTATAGCGGTTGGGCCATTATTGATTTTGTTTTTAATTTTTCAACGTCGCTTTATTCAGTCATTTATGCATGCGGGTATTAAATAAATGCGTATATTGTCGTGGAATATTCAATACGGTAAGTCAGTGAGCGAGGGGTCTGATTTCATCCGCACACTAGATTACATTAAGTCGTTGGGCGACTTTGACATTATTTGTTTGCAAGAAGTCGCGCGGCACATGCCTGATTATTGCACGCAGGATCAGCCAGACCAATATCAATTAGCACAAGGGTATTTCAGTGATTATCGAGCCCTTTGGGGCTCTGGCTTTAGTTGGCCAAGTGTCACGGCATTTGCCAGTGATCGACAAGAATTCGGCAACTTAACACTCATCAAGGGTCCGCTGCTAGACTTTAAGATACATCAGCTGCCCCAGCCTGCCGTGACTAAAAAGTGGCAAATGCACAGGGTGGCCATTGAAGCCTGTGTTGATTCAACTATTGGCCCTTTGAGTATTATCAATACTCACCTCGCTTACCATGACAGTAACGAAGCCCAGGTGCAGCTTGAACATCTGCAAACTATTGAAGGCTATCGCTTGTCTCACCTTAGGCATCCCAAAGCTGCAGGCCCTGGTTGTTTTCAAGAGGGCTATTTGGCGTCAGCAAGGATTTTGTGTGGTGATTTTAATTTTGATACCAACGGAAGCCATTATCAATATCAAATAGAGAGTGGCTGGATTGATACTTGGAAACAGGTCGAGCCAGATCAGCCTCAGCCTGCAACCTGTGGCATCTTCGATAGAGTTCAGTGGCCACAGGGTGGTCACTGTCGAGATTACTTTTGGCTCAGTAGTGAGCTTGCAGGACATCCTATAAAAGCTCATGTTGACAGCTCTACTGACCTCTCTGACCATCAACCTATCATGCTTGAGATAAAGTTTTGAAACCTTTAATAAATGAATCGAGTTTTAGGAATAATTACCTATTAATGCGGCATGGCGAAAGCGAGGCTAATGTCAGTGGCGTGATTGTAAGCGACCCTAAAATAGGCTGTGAACGCTTTGGCCTGACAACGCTGGGTTCACAACAAATTATGAGCTCTATAAAGGGCTTCAGTGGAGAAGCCATCACTCAGATAGTGTGTTCTGATTTTTTGAGAACTTTGCAAACTGCTCGCTTAGCAGCCGAAATTTTGAACCTGCCAGAGCCAGAGCAAGAGGTGGGCCTTCGAGAGCGCTTTTTTGGGGACTGGGATGGCATGTCAGCCGAGCATTATGAAAAAATCTGGCAACGGGATGAAGCGGGAGAAGAGTTTAATGATGGCGTGGAGCATCCTCAAACAGTGCTTCAACGGGGTGTCGATGTGCTGGTTAAGTTAGAAGCGCAATACCAAGGTCAAGTCATTTTACTCATTTCCCATGGAGACATGTTGCAAATTTTGAGCACTTTGTTCACCGGGATATCCCCCAATAAACATCGTTCTTTAACGCACCATCAAACTGCAGAAATAAGGTATTTAGTCTCTCAAGACCAATAAAAGGTAAGGCTTACTTTAGTAGACAAAATTTGAAAAAACTAACCAAGCCAGCCACATACTAGGTCACTGTGTGGGTCTAGCGCCAAATTTTTTATATCAATAATGTGGCCATAGATTACCTATTATAAAAATCTAAACATTTTATAAACAAGGAGTAATAGAAAATTAGTGGTACGACAATCCTTATAAACTTGATTGGTGGTGTAGCCTTGTTGCTATGGGGCTTACGTATGGTGCGTATTGCTGTCACTGAGGGCTGGGGTAACGACGTGCGTCGTGTGCTCGGAAAAAGCCTATCAAATCATTATCATGCCTTTGGTGCGGGTCTTGGGGTGACTATGTTGCTGCAAAGTAGCAGTGCCACTGCTTTACTCACATCCTCATTTAGCGGCCAAGGTATATTGACCGCAGCCAGCGCTTTAGCGGTGATCTTGGGCGCTGATGTGGGTACCACTTTGGTGGCCCAACTACTGACCTTCGATTTATCGGCCCTATCGCCGGCTTTGTTAGCCTTTGGGGTGGCATTATTTAGCTACTCCAAAAGTGGTCGCGGCAAGGAAGTAGGGCGTTTAGTACTGGGTATAGGCATGATGTTGCTCGCGCTCAAACTCATCCTTGCCGCTTCAATGCCCATGCGTGAATCTGTCATTGTTCAGCAAATCTTTGTAGCTTTAGGCCAAGACTTAATATTAGCTGTTTTATTCGCTGCCATTTTAGCCTGGGCTGCCCATTCTAGCCTCGCCACTGTGCTACTAATAATAACCCTAGCCAGTACTAGTGCGCTCGACACTTCAGTGGCGTTTGCGTTTATATTAGGTGCTAATATTGGGGGTGCCTTACCGCCCTTTATCGCCACCCTAGGAGCGAATCGCTCGGCCAGACAACCGCCCTTGGGTAACCTGATTTTTCGGATCTGTGGGGTTGCTATTTGTTTGCCATTTACCGATGTTATTGCTCAATTACTGTCCACTTGGGATATGAGTCAGGGGCGTCAGATTGCAAACTTTCACATGCTGTTCAATATTGGTTTGGTAGTATTGTGTTTCCCGTTAATTAATGGCATGGCTAAGCTCACAGCTAGTCTGTTACCCGAAGACCCTGAAGAGCCAGACGAAATTAAACCCAGACACCTTGATATCATGGCCTTTGAAAACCCACTTGTGGCCATTGTTAATGCCGAACGTGAAGTGCTGCGTATGGGCGAAGTCGTTGAACGCATGTTGCGTAATACGTTTGTCGCACTGAAGAAAAACGACCTCCAGTTGGCGCAAAAAACCCAAGCAATGGATAAGATCGTCAACTTATTTGATGACGAAATTAAACGCTACCTGACCTCTCTCGCGCGTGAGCCACTGACTGAAAAACAGAGTAAACGTTGCATTGAAATTATTAATTTTGGAACCAACCTAGAACACATTGGAGACATTATCACCATTGATCTAATCCAAAATATTTCACATAAGCAAGTGATGCCTCGGGCCAAAATGTCACTGCAGGACCGAGAGGAAATCAACCATCTATACCAACCTGTATTAAAATCGTTTCACTTGTCCATGAGTGTATTTTCTTCAGGTGATATTTCCATGGCTAGGCAATTAATGGCCTCAAAATATAAAGTGGTTAAACGTGAAAAGGAATTGGTGGTGACTCATTTAAATAAATTGCGTGATGAAGTGAGCTACGACTCAAAGCTGAGCGCCTTGCAACTTGACATACTTCGCGACCTCAAGCGTATTAATTATCACCTAACGTCAGTGGCCTACCCAATTCTTGAAAAAGCAGGCCAGTTACGGACTCGGATGCGCTCTGCAGAAAATTCAGAAGCCTCGGCACAAACACAACTTGTGTTTGGTGGAGGCACGAGCAATGAGTCTTAAGTACAACCTTTACGGATTAACGTTCGGGACTATCAATAGAGCAATTAATGGATCAGGAAACACCGATGTTATTGCGTAAACAAAATATTGCCCAAATGAAAAATGAAACCTTTGACGTGGCTATTATTGGTGCGGGCATTAATGGCGCAGTGGCTGCCGCAGCGTTATCTGCCAAAGGTGTCAAAGTGGCCTTAATTGATAAAGGTGACTTTGCGGGTTTCACTAGTTCCAATTCCTCCAACCTAGCTTGGGGCGGGATTAAGTATTTAGAAAGTCATGAATACCGTTTAGTGAGCAAACTGTGTAAAAGCCGAAATTTGTTGATGGAGAGTTATCCCTCCACTGTTAAAGAAATTCGCTTTTTAACCTGCATTCAAAAAGGCTTTCGTTTCCCACCATTTTTTGTCTATCTGGGGACCCTTGTTTATTGGTTATTTGGCCGTTTCTATACCCAGCGACCACACTACTTAACACCCAAAAAAATAAGCGCCATAGAACCTGTTATTAACACCAGTCATGCCCAAGGAGGCTTCGAATACTCTGATGCCTATTTGTTTGATAATGATTCTCGCTTTGTGTTTAACTTTATTCGCTCCAGTCTTGATAATGGCTGTGTGGCGGCTAATTATGTGTCTTCGCAAGCGGCTGACTTTACCGACAACCAGTGGAATATTACGGCACAAGATGAAATGAGTGGTGAAATCTTCCCTATTCAAGCAAAAGTGTTAATTAATGCAGCTGGGCCCTTTGTTGATCAATATAATGAAACCACGGAACAATCAACGGATCATCATCATGTGTTTTCTAAAGGTGTGCATCTAATTGTTGACCAAATTACTGCTAGCCAAAAAGTATTAGCTTTTTTTGCTAGTGATGGACGTTTGTTCTTCGTTATTCCCATGGGTCAAAAAACCTGCATTGGCACCACTGATACTCAGGTTGATTCGCCATTAAGCGAAGTGACTGATGGCGATCGTGACTTTATTTTAGATAACGTGAACCAATTGCTTAACTTGCCTAAACCCTTAACTAAAGCCGATATTATTGCCGAGCGCTGTGGCGTGCGTCCCCTAGCTATCGAAGGGGGCAGTGGTGGGGAAGCGGACTGGGTTAAGCTTTCACGTAAACACGCCATCGATGTTAACAAAGCCCAAAAATACATCAGTATTTTTGGTGGCAAGTTAACTGACTGCATCAATGTGGGTAATGAAGTTGCTGAGATTGTCGAAAAATTTGGCATGACCCTGAAACCCTCGGGCATGGCTTGGTATGGAGAATCCACCAACCAAGCCAAACAACAGTTTTTCGATCAAGCTCGGGCCATTAAGCTTGATACCATGACATGGGAAAATTCAGCTGAGCCCTTATCAGAACGATTTTGGCGACGTTATGGGGCTAATGCCATGGAACTTCTCGCCGCCATAAAACTTGATGAGAGCCAAGCAGAGCTATTAATAGAGTGCGCAGAATACACTCGCTGCGAAATTGAATATGCGGCAAAGTATGAAATGATTACCAAGCTGGAAGATTTCTTACGTCGGCGATCAAAAATCTCTTTAGTAGTGCGCCAAGCAGATTTATTGAACGGCAAGGGCTTAAAAGAGGCCTGTGAGATATTATTTGGTAGTGAGGCAGAAGAAAAACTGCAAGAGTATGTTAATAGTGTTTGTTGAGGCTTTTGTAAACTATACCATCACATAGCAGTAGGACCCATCGCGCAGAAAGGGCTCTACTGCACTCAGTGGTTATTTAAACCACTATTCTATGCCAAACACCTTAGCCAGATCAGGCCTCTGGGGTTTAGACCTAGAAAGGTCTAAACCTGAGTGGATATGTTGCAGGTGTTCAAATACCAGCCTTTGAGCCTCACTCGGGTCACCCTTTTTAATCGCCGCTAAAATGCTTGCATGATCGCCATCGGGGCAACTGGAATGTCCACTATCGCCAAACAGGCCAACAATCAAAGATGTCCTTGTGACTAATTCTCTAATGATTCTAATGAGCACCGAATTCCCACTAATACTGGCTAACTTGACATGAAATTCACCGGAGAGCCGGATAATGTGCGAACGATCTGAGTCTGCTCGCGCTGCATGCTCTAGTTTAATGTGCTCTTCAAGGTCACTCACATCAGGGCTCTGAGTTGCAATACAGAGGCCATGAACGAGTTGGGGCTCTATGAGCATGCGAGATGTAAACACATCGTTGGCTTCTTGAGGGCTAGGACAAGCAATGAAGGCGCCTCGATTAGACTCTAGGTCAACAATGCCTTGGCTGGCCAACAATAACAGTGCACGTCGCACTCGCATACGTCCAACTCCAAAAACCTCACATAGTTTTGCTTCGCTGAGTTTGGTTTTTGGCGCGATACGTTGTTCCATAATAGCCATATAAATACGATCTACCACCACTTGCTCCTCAGGATTTGAGGTATAGGCATCACCGCCCATAGCAGTCGATTGAGTCAATTTAGCCTCCCAAGTTTGTAGCAGCATACTTTCATCACACAACAACTCATGTCTAGTTTAATTGCCTTTATTGTACATGACAGGCGTCTATATTGTCATAAATACATGTTCATCATGATTGTTACCAGAAATGGTGAACAATTTGGTGCACCGTCTAAATATTTTTGTTCAATATGGTGCGCTAAATATATTTTTAGTGGATAACAAAAATTTAAAAATTTAAGTTGTTGAAATATATAATTAAAAATAAATAAATATGCTTTTTAATATTGGCACGAACTTTGCATTTATAGAATTAGGCACACAAATTAAGTGCTGATGTTTCAACCTAATACTAATTTAATCAAAAAGTAAGGAATGTCTAATGTTTGTAAATAGCTTTTCGAAATGCGCAGCTCTGAAGGCGTCACTAGTGACCGCGGCCATTGTTTTAACCAGTGCATACTCACCTATCACTTTGGCGGCCAATGAGGTACTTAAGATTGGTTTTGTTGGTGTGACCAGCGGCCCTGCGGCGTCGTGGGGTATTTCTAATCAACGCTCCATGGAAGCAGGTGCGGCTATTATTAATGACAAGGGTGGTGTAAAAATAGGTAGTGTTACTTATGACCTCGAAATTGTTTCATTTGATGACCAAAAAGACCCTAAACGGGCGATTGCGGGCATGGAAAAAATGGCACAAGAGAATATCCATTATGTAGTGGGCCCCAATGTTGATGATGGTGCAGCAGCGGTTCGCCCTGTAGCCGAACAAAATGGCATTATCTATTTTCCTTATGCATTCCCAAAGTCACTTTATCAAAAGCCGGCCTCTAACGCGGTGCTGGGTATGGTGGCGAACTATCAGTCTGGGCCTGCAATTTACAAATTCCTCAAAGATAACAACGGCGTTAATACCGTAGCGTTTATTGCTGCTAATGAATCTGATCCTCTAACTCAGCGAGAAAGTGGTGTAGCTGCTGCCGAAGCACTTGGTTTAGAAGTGATTTCAAAAACCGTAACTTATCAGGTCGATACAACAGACTTCTCGCCCGTTATTATCCCTATAGTCAAGCTTCAGCCTGATCTTCTGGTGTTGTCGGGAGTTGCCCCAGCCAATGCGCCACAAATTATTCGTTCGGCACGAGAACTGGGTTTTCAGGGTTTGATCTCAACAGAGACAGGTCAAGATGCACAAGTATTACAAGAAGGTGCTGGCAGTCTTGCTAATGGCTTTATTTCTGTAGGCGGTGCTTCAACACCTACCATTCGTACCAAAAATATGGAGGCTTTCATCGCTCGTTATACAGAAATGTTTGGTGAGTATAATGATGAGTCTAATACCAAGGTTTATGCGCTTGAATATATTGTAGAAACGCTCAAAGCTAATCCGGCTGCAATCAACAATGTTGATGAGTTTAAGAAAACCATGGATACCTTCAGTGCACCCAATCAATACCTCAAGGGTGATCAAGTGCTTAGGTACGTGGGCATGTCTTCTTTTGGCCAACGCCGTCAGCTATCAATCCCTCTGGTTGTGAACGTTTTTAATGAAGGTAAGTTTGAAACCTTATTCATTGCCGAAGTCGATTAACTTTGATGCATTGAATTAATAACCTATCCCAGGGCGCTGCCCTGGGTGTCTAGTGAAAAATATTATCATGCAACAGTACTGTTAACGGGCTGTATCTTGAGATGCAATAGGTCTTAACTGCACTAGAGTTAACTCTAGTTTTCACTATCATGATTTTAAGACTCCGTACCTTTATGTTCAAAGTCTTTTGGTGTGGAAAAAAACAGTTGAGATTACTTTAAATAAGCACCCTTAAATATTGTCGGCAAAGATTACTAACAATTTGACAAAAATTGTTAACAATTGTAATGTACATTAAAGTTGGTGCATGTTGGCATTCGCATTTAACTCACTTTCGCGTACTAGGCGCTTAAGAATTTTGAAAATATTGGGAGCATATAATGAAAAGAATAACGTTCTTAAAGGCCTCGCTGATGACAGCAGCCTTGGCTTTGACAGGTGTCCATTCGCCTATTACCTTGGCGGCTAACACAGTGCTTAAGATTGGTTTTGTTGGTGTTACCAGCGGCCCTGCAGCGTCCTGGGGTATTTCCAACCAACGTTCTATGGAAGCAGGTGCGGCTATTATTAATGATAACGGTGGTGTCAAAATTGGCAGCACAACCTACGACATTGAAATTGTTTCATTTGATGACCAAAAAGACCCTAAACGGGCGATTGCGGGCATGGAAAAAATGGCACAAGAGAATATCCATTATGTAGTGGGCCCCAATGTTGATGATGGTGCAGCAGCGGTTCGCCCTGTAGCCGAACAAAATGGCATTATCTATTTTCCTTATGCATTCCCAAAGTCACTTTATCAAAAGCCGGCCTCTAACGCGGTGCTGGGTATGGTGGCGAACTATCAGTCTGGGCCTGCAATTTACAAATTCCTCAAAGATAACAACGGCGTTAATACCGTAGCGTTTATTGCTGCTAATGAATCTGATCCTCTAACTCAGCGAGAAAGTGGTGTAGCTGCTGCCGAAGCACTTGGTTTAGAAGTGATTTCAAAAACCGTAACTTATCAGGTCGATACAACAGACTTCTCGCCCGTTATTATCCCTATAGTCAAGCTTCAGCCTGATCTTCTGGTGTTGTCGGGAGTTGCCCCAGCCAATGCGCCACAAATTATTCGTTCGGCACGAGAACTGGGTTTTCAGGGTTTGATCTCAACAGAGACAGGTCAAGATGCACAAGTATTACAAGAAGGTGCTGGCAGTCTTGCTAATGGCTTTATTTCTGTAGGCGGTGCTTCAACACCTACCATTCGTACCAAAAATATGGAGGCTTTCATCGCTCGTTATACAGAAATGTTTGGTGAGTATAATGATGAGTCTAATACCAAGGTTTATGCGCTTGAATATATTGTAGAAACGCTCAAAGCTAATCCGGCTGCAATCAACAATGTTGATGAGTTTAAGAAAACCATGGATACCTTCAGTGCACCCAATCAATACCTCAAGGGTGATCAAGTGCTTAGGTACGTGGGCATGTCTTCTTTTGGCCAACGCCGTCAGCTATCAATCCCTCTGGTTGTGAACGTTTTTAATGAAGGTAAGTTTGAAACCTTATTCATTGCCGAAGTCGATTAACTTTGATGCATTGAATTAATAACCTATCCCAGGGCGCTGCCCTGGGTGTCTAGCGAAAATATTTTTATGGAACAGGTTCTTGTTAATGGGCTGTACCTTGGGATGCAATACGCGTTAATTGCTCTAGGGTTAACCCTGATCTTCGCTCTCATGAATGTACTCAACTTTGCCCACGGGCAGTTGTATGTTGTGGGAGGCTTTATCACCTATATTATTTATGGCAAATTAGGCTTGCCATTCTTTGTTGCAATTGTCGCCTCGGGAGTTACCCTAGGTTTGGTTGGCGCGGTGATTGAAAAATATCTATTTAGACCCGTCATACGAAAATCAGTGCGGGAAGAAAGCACGATGTTACTGGCTGCTGCGATCGCATTCTTTTTAGACGCCGTTATCCTCTTACTGTTTGGTGAAAAACAGCGTGGGGTCCCCAAAATATTGGATGGCGTGATGAACCTGGATTTTGTCGTCATCATGCCCTATGACAGAATATTGATTGCTGCTCTAGCAGGCTCAAGTATTGTCGCATTTATACTCTTTATGCAGTATTCAAAGCCTGGTCGGGCGATGCGGGCCTTGGCTCAGGACAGAATTGCGGCACAGCTAATGGGGGTTAATGTTGACCGTTATTCAATGATTGGCTTTGCCCTAGGTGCGATGCTGGCAGGTGTTGCTGGTGGATTGCTAGTGTCTATTGTGGGAGTTAACTCGGGCATTGGTGGGCCGGTGTCGATTAAGGCATTTATGATGGTGATGATTGGTGGGGCAGGCGTCATTTCAGGAGCGATCGCGGGTGGCTTTATTTTAGGTATGCTTGAATCTATTGGTCTAACCGTATTAGTTGCTTATGGTGACCTGACTTATCTAGTAATTTTTGTCTCTTTGATGATTTTTCTGTCTATCCGGCCGCAAGGTTTGATGGGCAAACCATGGGGTTAGAGCAATGTTACTAACATCAAGATTTTTAGCAGTTGTGATTTTTTTCATTAGCATTTTTGTGCTTGTGCCTTGGCTTATCGAGGTGTCAGGTCGGTGGGATTTCTACTACACCCTCACTTCCGTTGCGTTGCTTTCTATTGCTAGTGCAGGTGTTTGGCTAACATTTTATATTGGCCGCATTAATATTGGGCAAGGTGCTTACGCCCTAGCGGGTGGCTATCTGTCTGCAGTATTGGTGACCCAGTATGAGGTTTCTTTCTGGCTAACCATCCCCTTAGCAGGCCTATTTTGTGCGCTTTTGAGTGTGCTTATTGGCTTGCCAATATTACGCTTAAAGGGCGTCTATTTTGCCATGATCACCCTGGTGTTGACCGAGGTTGCCAAGTTGACGGCACTAGCATTACCCATAACTAACGGTGCGAGGGGTATTGTATCTATACCGTTGCCTGGTGAATTATCTGTTTTTGGGATGACTATTATTCCAGATTTTTCCACCTTAGAAAATGTCAAGCTGGCATTCTATTACCTAGCGGTGACCCTTATGGTTATCTGCTTTGCGGGTATGTATCGCTTGGTTAATTCTCGCATGGGACACTTGTGTAGATCGCTGCAGCAAAATGAGGAATTAGCCTCATCTATTGGCGTTAACATTACCACCTTACGCATAACCGCTTATGCTATTTCCTCGTTTCTTGGGGGCGTTGGCGGGTCTATTTTTGTAGCCATTTCACAGTCTATTTATCCCACTAGCTTTCAGGTGGCAGACTCCATTAACTTTATGCTTAATGTGTTTGTTGGTGGACTGGGCTATGTTTTCGGCCCCATGCTAGGCACTGTGGTGATTTATTTTGGCTGGGACTTGCTGTTTCAGACGGGTAAGTTTCAACTACTCATTTATTCGTCTATTTTGATTCTTCTTATGCTAACGGTACCTAATGGGCTGTTAAGCCTTCGTTTGTTCAAATGGAACAAGGAGAAAAAATGAGTGCCTTATTAGAGGTCAAAAATATCACCAAAAAATTTGGTGGATTAACGGCGAATAAAGACATTTCATTCACTGTGCAAGAAAAAGAAATACTCTCTGTGATTGGACCAAACGGGGCTGGTAAGTCGACACTTTTTAAGATGATTTCATCATTTTTACGTACCACGTCTGGAGAAGTGCTATTTAAGGGCGAACGTATTTCTAACCTTGCACCGCATATTGTGGCTCGCAAAGGCGTGGTTCGAACCTTCCAAGAGACCACCATTTTTAAAAGTATGACCGTGCGTGAGAATGTGGTCATCGCCCATCATTTGCGTTCAAAAACTAATCTTTTTGGTTTTTATGTAGGCTCACGCAGAGCTCATGCAGATGAAGCTGAGTTTAGGCGTTCAGCTGATGAAATACTTGGGTTCCTTAATTTAGGCGAAATTTCTGGCGAATTGGCTAGTAATCTACCTCAAGGTCATTTGCGCGCACTGGGAATTGCCATTGGTTTAGCCACTGATCCTACAATACTGCTATTAGACGAACCCTTTGCGGGCATGAATCATGATGAAACCATGCGTACCGTAGAACTCGTTAGTGGTGTGCGTGACCGTGGTGTGACTGTGTTGTTAGTAGAGCATGACATGCCCGCTGTAATGAAGATTTCAGATCGTATTGTGGTGCTTAATTTTGGCGAAAAAATAGCTGAGGGAACGCCACAACAAATACAGCAAAATGAACAAGTCATCGAAGCCTATTTAGGCAGCGAAGACGACTCAATTGGGCTTTAACCATGACTGCATTATTAAAATTTGAAAATGTTGAACTCTACTATGACCACGTCTACGCCCTCAAAGGGGTGTCAATTAACATAGATGAGGGAGAAACTGTGGCCTTAATTGGAGCCAATGGTGCTGGTAAGTCCTCAATATTGCGAGCTATAACAGGCTTGCAGGGGCTTAGACAAGGCTCTATTGAGTATTTAGGTCAGCGCATTGACGGCATAAAGCCAGATAAAATTGTAGAGATGGGCATTGCCATGGTACCTGAGGGTAGGAGGGTATTTCCCTTTATGTCAATTAAAGACAATTTAATGATGGGCGCATTTAGTCGTAAAGATAAGGTCGGTATTGCTCAGACATTAGAAATGGTGCTGGGCCGGTTCCCAAGGCTTAAAGAAAGGTACGCTCAAAGTGCAGGCACGCTCAGTGGCGGTGAGCAGCAAATGTTGGTTATTGGTCGTGCACTGATGGCAAAACCTCGGCTACTTTTGCTGGATGAACCATCTTTAGGGATTGCGCCTAAATTGGTACAGAATATTGCTCAATCGATTGTTGACATAAACCGTGATGAAAAGGTGTCGGTGCTGCTGGTAGAGCAAAACTCACGCATGGCTTTGCGAATATCCCATCGTGCTTATGCTATGGCCACGGGTTCCGTGGCACTGAGTGGTTTGTCTAAGGACTTACTAGAAGATGATCGTATTAAAGCTCTCTATTTGGGTGGAGAAGTTTCGTGAACAAAAAAAATATTAGAATACTGTTAATTAATCCAAATACAACATCATCTATGACCGATAAAATTGGCGAGGCAGCCCGACAAGTGGCGGCCCCCGATGTTGATATTGTGGCCCGTAACCCTAAAACTGGCCCTGCCTCCATCCAAGGACCTGCAGATGGCCTAGCGGCACTGCCGGGGATGTTGGAAGAGGTGGTTAAAGGGCGTGATGATGGTTTTGATGCCATTATTTTGGCTTGCTTTGATGATACGGGTCTTGCAGAGGCACGCAGACTGAGTGGTGTGCCCACCATTGGCATAGGTGAGGCGGCTTTTCATGTCGCAATGTTACTGGGTGCTAAGTTTTCTGTGGTCACCACACTGGCTATATCTGTGCCCGTGATTGAAGAGAACCTTAGGGATTATGGTCTAGAGTCTGCCTGTCTTAAGGTAAGGGCGAGTGAAGTTGAAGTGCTGGATCTGGAAATTGATGGCAGCAGTGCCAGAGATAAAATTTCTAATGAAATGGCATGTTCCTTACGCGAAGAACAACCCGGTGCTCTAGTGCTTGGCTGCGCGGGCATGGCAGATCTGGCCAGCCAGTTATCACAAACCCATAATGTGCCCGTGATAGATGGCGTGGCCTCTGCTGTAGGGCTTGCCTCGGGGCTAGTTAGGTTAAGGCGTTAAGGCAGTGCCACTAAGAGATTATTGTATTGGGCCACCTTTCAAGGTTGAATGGCAGCCCAAACACTTATGGAATCAAGATACTTGATCCTGTGGTCACACGACTTTCTAAGTCGATGTGAGCTTGGGCTGCATTAGCCATTGGGTAGCGGTTACCAATATGCACTTTAACTGCGCCAGAACTCACCATATGAAATAGTTCTTTGGCCATAGTCTGGCACATATCAAAATCGGCTACGTAGGTTGCAACCGTAGGACGGGTCAGCTTTAAAGAGCCCTTGGCAGCAAGAATGCCCACATCAACAGGGGGTACCTTACCTGAAGCATTACCAAAGGTGATCATCATGCCAAAGGGTTTAAGTGAGTTCAAAGACCCCTCAAAGGTCGCAGCACCTACCGAATCCATCACCACATCCACGCCTTTACCCGCGGTTAATTGCTGTACTTTTTTGGCAAAATCTTCGGTTGAATAATTAATGCAATGTGATGCACCATTAGCTAACGCAAGTGCGCATTTTTCGTCTGATCCTGCGGTGCCGATAAGGATGATGCCTTTTGCAGCGGCCCACTGACAGGCCAGTAGTCCAACGCCTCCGGCAGCGGCGTGAAACAACACGGTATCGCCCGCTTTAAGGGGTGTTGTTTGCTCAAATAAATATTGCGTGGTCATGCCTTTAAGCATGATGGCTGCCGCTTGTTCAAAAGAAATGTTATCGGGTAAGGGGCAAACTTGGGCCGCATTTAAAGTACGGTGGCTAGCGTAAGATTCTTGTGAAGGTGCAGCGTAAGCCACACGCTCACCCATTTTTAAGTGCGTAACGCCTTCACCCAGCGCAATCACCACGCCTGCTGCATCAAAGCCTAACCCAGCTGGAAACTCAGTGGGGTAAACGCCACTGCGCTTATAAACATCGATGTAATTAACCCCAATGGCTTCTTGCTTGATGCTGACTTGGCCTGCCTTGGGGGCGGGGAGTGTATTTTGAGAGAGCGTCATGACCTCAGGGCCACCCGCTTTAGCAAATGTAACGATTTGAGTTTGTGTCATTCAAGGGCCTTTATAATTAAAATTGACAGAGCTAAAGTTACTCCGATTTGAATTAATGAACATAGAACATAAATAGCTTTGATTATTTATCAACCACGATGATCAATCACTGCCATGCTTTAAGCTAATGGCTTCACCATTATAATCGGTGTGTCTGGTAATGTCTGCGCTGCATTGTAATTGACGCATTTGCTTTTGCCTCATTGGCTTTAGACAGGGCTGTTTAATTACCCGCTAAGCATTTTGCATGGTGCCCTTGTGAGCCAGATCTGCCAACTATGTTATGACTCTGAGAGAATCTCTGAGCACTATTCGAGTGTCTAATTTGATGCTTTTTTGATCTGGTTTGCCCGCTCTAATGTTGAGCAATAATGTGGCCGCAGCTTCGCCCATGTGACGATGGGGAACGTGCACCGTCGTTAAGCTTGGGGTGACTATTTCTGCGACATCAATATCGTCAAATCCGGTAATGGAGACTTCGCCAGGAACACTAATATTCATTTCTTTTGCGCGCATAATAGCGCCTACTGCAAGGGCATCATTGCTGCACATGATTACTGTTGGCCTAATGTCCTGAGCCATTAACTCTTCGAAGGCTTGTCCTGACAGGATAGGTGAGGAGCTGGTGGGGGATGATTTGATTATTAAGCTGGCGTCATGGTTTTTTGCAATTGCTGCCCGAGCCCCAGATATGCGATCCTCCATGCGATCATTATTGGTGGCAGGGCCGGCGATCATTGCAATCTGTCGGTGGCCCATTTTTAATACGGTTTGAGTTAATGCTTGCATGGCAACATAGTTGTTAAATCCAACATATAAATGTTCCCCATCCTGACGGTGGTTCCAAGCAATGACATGCGGAATGTTGCGGCGTTGCAGAAACTCATAGGTTTTTTTTGGGCGCGCTGCACCAATGAGCAAAAGACCTTCTGCACCCTGACTGACAAGGGCTTGAATGTTTTCAAACTCACGTTGAGGGTCATACCCAGAAGTTGCAATTAATAGGGTAATGCCCGAACTCGCCAACACCTCTTGAAAGGCTTGTATGCCGCGGGCAAAAATAGCATTTTCCATCGTAGGGATAATGGCGCCCATAGTTCTGGAGCGATTAGAAGCTAAGTAACGCCCGCCAAAATTTGGGGTATAACCGAGTTCATCGACTGCAATTTGAACCTTTTTTCTGGTGTCTTGTAATACTTTCTCGGGGTTATTTAGGCACCGAGATACCGTAGCAGTCGACACTCCAGCTAATTTGGCGACATCATCCACTGTTGGGTTTGAGTGTATAGTCATAAAAAGCAGCCTAACAAAAGCAAATACTTAAGTGAGATTTAGTATACCGCCTTATTTAATGTAACCGCTTGCATTAATTCAATGTAAACGCTTGCATTGATTCATGTATACGCATACATTGTGGTGCTTGTCGTTGATGAAGCAATAAATATGAGGCGATTAAACTGCTTATGTTGGCGTCGTTAATGCCAATAACGGAGTTAACAGCCACTTATTTTATTTATTAAATTTATGGTTTTAAAGGAAATTATTTATCCATGGGGATGAATAAGGAGAATATTATGTTTAATGTGACTGACAAAGTGGTGTGTGTGACTGGGGCGAGTGGCGGCATAGGACTGGCTATTGCTAGTTTTCTTGCCAATCAAGGTGCGAAGGTTGTGGGTGTGGCCAGACGAGAAGCTGAGTTAAGGCGCTGGAGTGAATCTACCTTGGGCCAAACGGCTTTCGTGGCCACTGACTTAGCTGATAGGTCGTTGATGCCCGCTAACATTGCGCAAATCGAAAGTCATTTTGGTGCGCCTGATATCTTAATTAATGCCGCAGGCATTAATACCCGTGAAGTCGCTGATGATGTGACTGGTGCGGGTTGGGATGTGACCATGAACATTAATTTGATGGCGCCGTTTTTCTTAGCCCAAGGTTTGGTGCCCGCAATGAAAAGCAAAGGTTGGGGTCGTATTATTAACTTTGCTTCGCTGCAATCGAGGCGAGCATTTCCTGCAGGCCTTGCCTATGGGGCATCAAAAGGGGGGGTTGAGCAATTGACCCGGGCTATGGCAGAAGCTTGGTCGTCCGATGGCATTAATGCTAATGCTCTGGCGCCTGGTTTTTTTCCTACGGAATTAACTGAAGCTGTGTTCTCAGACCCAGTGAGATCTAGTCGCAACGCACAACAAACGTGTATCGGCAGGAATGGCGAAATGCATGATTTACATGGCCCTATATTGTTTTTTTGTTCCTCAGCTAGCGATTATGTCACGGGTCAAACTCTTTTCGTCGACGGTGGATTTACTGCAAAATAAAAGCTTTAGCTTACATAACAGCATGAATGGAGGCGCCTAGGTGGTGCAT
>Ga0307488_10001169_pt1 | contig 21992 bp, 14 predicted proteins | sample SB02metaG_FD_202248 | JGI IMG/M metagenome (GOLD analysis project Ga0307488, IMG submission 202248) | Sea-ice brine microbial communities from Beaufort Sea near Barrow, Alaska, United States - SB 0.2 | ecosystem: Environmental > Aquatic > Marine > Coastal | place: USA: Alaska | collected... | reverse complement strand
ATCACTTTGCTAAATCAATGCCAACTTTAGTACGATACATATTGCGGACTCTATAATATATTTGTGTGGTAACGATTATATTACCCCACACTCAAGGGTGTGGGGGAGTCCAATTATCTGGGGTGGTTGAATTAGGTTGACATTATTAAAGAACATTTAAATTGATTAAAAAATTTGAGAGGTAATACTTAGGCATGAGAAGTTATCATTTTGTTTTGTCGGTGTGACTTAGAACCCCAGTAGCCGATGTTTTAAATCAAAAGCTACTATAAGTTTTATTCTATGTATGGCGATAAAAGAGTATATTTATGATGTTGCTAGTTTAACTGTCAGAATAACAGGAGAACACTTTGAACCAATACATTACTGAGCAAAAAACATCATTAACTGAATCAGTCATATTGATTGTTGAAGATGAACCTATTAATGCGGTAGTGATTGAGAATATGCTATCAGGTTTATATCAAACTAAAACAGTGCACTCTGGTGAAGACGCCTTGATTTTATGTGATGCCCAACCGCCAGACATTATTTTACTTGATGTCATGATGAATGGAATGTCTGGTTTGGAAACCTGTAAAATATTAAAAAATAACAGTCAAACACAACATATCCCCATTATCTTTATCACCTCCATGTATGACCAGGATGATGAAAACCGCTGTTGGGAAGCAGGGTGCGAAGATTTTGTGGCTAAACCAGTCAACGGCGTAACGCTTCGCAACCGAATTAAAGCTCACTTAACCCATAAGTTACAAACAGACTTATTACGCAGAATGTCATTTGTTGACGGCTTGACTGGGTTATATAACCGCCATCTACTCGAAGATGTCATGCCAAAGATGATCTCTTATGTCAATCGGTCTAAACAGAACCTGAGCATAATGATGCTAGATGTGGACTGGTTCAAAGGTTTTAACGATACTTATGGTCATATAGAAGGAGATGAATGTCTTAAACGTGTGGCAAGTGTGATAAAGGAAAGTTTACAACGGCCTATAGATTTGGCGATACGTTATGGCGGCGAAGAGTTTTTATGTTTATTACCCGACACGGGCTTGCAAGGTGTTGAACACCTTGCAAGTGTAATGCTTAAATCGGTGCGAAATTTGGCCATTAAACACAAGCTTTCAGAATTTAAAACCGTGACTATCAGTATTGGTATTCACACAATATGTAGTACCGAAAACACCTCTTTTGATGATGTTTTAGCCAAGGCCGATGAAGCGCTATATGCTGCTAAACAGCTGGGTAGGAATCGATTTTCAACTTATATTCCCAATACATAGATTGGTAGATATTTTTTGTGGTTATTTACAATTTTGTCATTATGTGTGGTTAAGTGCAGATGTGTTGTTTATTTTTTAATAGGATCACCTCTGGATGTCTGAATTAGATTAAATTTTTCTTCGATTCAAAATTAAAGTACATCGCCACTTGTTACCCTTGACTCTGTTATTGGTTTTTGCCCTGTTGACAGTATGGATTTTCGTGTTTGAGTCTCGCCTATCTGAGTCAGTTATGACTGATGTCAAAACTTCATTAGAGGATTTGGGAGAACAAATTGATAGCTAAATTCAGGAAAGATTAACCGAATATCAAAATGATTTTCGCTTTTCACATACCAGGCCCCCTATGAAAAACATAAGTTCAGCAAAGATCTCGCCCCTACAAAAAATTGGAACCAAACCTTTCAAACCTTAAATCAATTCTCTGATGATTTCAGCAGGATAGAAGCAATTGAAGAGCCGCAAGGATCTTATTTTGCTTTGATGCAAAAAATAGTGGTTTCAGGAGACCTAGATCAAGGTTATTTATTAGCGAGATTACTCACCCCACAAAGTTATATAGACCATTTAGAAATACAAAGCAGAACAAGTGTTTATAGTTTTCTAGTGGCGGTGACAGCCATATTGTTATTTGTACTCAGTGTATTTAACCGAAGTATGAAAAGAACTCAGCAATTATCAGAAGCCAAAGCCCAATCAGCGGCTATAGTGAACGGCACTCAAGATGCAATCATAGGTATAACTAAAGAGGCAGTGTTGACCATTTGGAACAGGCCCGCCGAATCATTATTTAATTATAATGAAGAGTATGCCAAGGATAAAACAGTGTCCAAGCTTGCTCTTTTTGAGGATGTGGCAGATTTACATTGTGAATCTGTTATCAGAGATGGGCACCGTTTTTCTCAAATTCTCAGTAACTTGATCAGTAATGCTATTAAGTTTACCGAAAATGGCTATGTTAAAGTTTTAGCTTCGAGTCAATTTTGTGATGATGGGCAACTGATTTTACATTGTTCTGTGAGTGATTCTGGAGTCGGAATTTCCGATAATAATAAAAGCAAACTTTTTAAGGCTTTTGCACAAAAATATACCGCAGTGGCGGCTAAGTATGGTGGGACTGACTTGGGGTTGGCTATTTGTAGACAACTTGTTGGTTTACTTCATGGCGATATTGACTTCACCTCAGTGAAAGATGAAGGCAGCACATTTAGTTTTTCCATAACAGCGCCACAATTTGATTGTAAGCAAGTGTTTTTAGAGCCAAGTCTGAAGGATAAATCCTGCTTGATTTTAGTGCCTCATGTCGAGTCTTATGAAAACATTCAACGAATATTTCACTCTTGTGCAGGTGAAATATTAGAGTACAAACTATATGCAGAATGGTTACTTAATGAAATAATTTCTATCCTGATATGAGGCCTGATTTTATTATCATTGACCAGCAGGATCCTAAAATCCTAAATCTAGATCAAAAATGGTTACAATGGGGTGATGCCACGCAAACACCTAAAGTGTTTGTACTCAAGAAAAGCAGCGACACCGAACTACCTCTGAAAAATATAATAGCAGTGCGATTAAATAAACCTCTTTTGTTATTCGACTTGTTGCAAAAAGCCTTTGTAACCACTGAGGACACTAATAATAACAATAAAACGTTAAATCAGATGGAAACGGAAGATAATCTTAAGATAAGGGCTGAAAATATATTAAAAATAACCGGTGCTCGGATCTTAGTGGTAGATGATAACAAAATTAATATCGAAGTAGCTAAGGGCATGTTATCAAGTCTGCCGATAGAGATAAAGCAGGCCACGGATGGTCAGGAAGCCTTGGATATATTATAAAAATCTGTTGAGCAAAACCGTGTCTTCCATTGTATTTTAATGGACTGCCAAATGCCTGTTTTAAACGGTTACGATACCAGTCGTCAGATTCGCCAGAGTATATTCGGGGAGCTATATAGCATTATCCCGATTATTGCCATGACGGCCAATGCGATGTTGGGTGAACGAGAAAAATGTTTAGACGCGGGATGGATGATTACACCACTAAACCCATCAATCTTGATTTGTTTGTCTCAAAAACTATTGAGTGGATATTAACCGTTTATCAGGCCCCTTGAACTTGCAGAATCCTTAAGAAGTCACCATTAATGGTACAATCACTCAATTGCAAGATGTTAATACATCAGTAGTCTCTCCTGAAATATTGCAATGTGATAAAAGGGCAGCATTGACACGGCTTATGAATAATGAAGCATCATTATCCAAAATCTGTCAGATATTTATGGATACTACGCCTAATAAAATCAAGGATTTGGGGAAATGCATTACAGAGAAAAATTTTGAAAAAGTTACCAAGCTACCTCATTCTTTAAAAGGCTCTGCAGGTGACTTGGGAGCTGTCGATTTACATCAGTTGTTTTCATCCATGGAGCAAATAGCTCAAATCCCGGAGGTAGAAAAACTCGAGCAATGTTATCAATTTGTACTGACTCGTTATGCTTCCTTTATTTCAATTTTCACAAAAGAGCAACAACAGCTTACTTCTAACCCCAAGTTCGCCCACAAGTAACTGAACTAAATAGCTAAAACTACTCAATAAAAGTGCAATGCCAATTAGCATAAATACCAATGTCGGCCCTTGACTTTACAATGTGGGTAATGATTCAGTCATGGAGAAACAAATTTAGTTATAGGTAAAAAAATGAGCTATTACATTAAATTTAGAGTATAAAACTAATCTAAACTTTAGATAAATATAGAGTTTATTAGACTAAACACGGATATACATAAATGAAGGGTATTGTTTTTACGGAGTTTAATGAAATGGTGGAATCTCAGTTTTCGCCAGAATTACTGGACGAAATAATCGTCGAATGTGATTTGGCTTCAGGTGGCGCCTATACATCAGTGGGAACATACGAACATGACGAACTTATACAGATGGTCACCAAGCTCGCCGAGAAAACGAATACCTCTGTCGATGATTTGGTTTTTGCCTTTGGTGAACATTTAGCTGGTCGTTTTGCAACATTGTTTCCATCGTTTTTCAGTGAATCTAAGAGCATGTTTGCGTTCATGAAAAACCTCGAAAATCATATACATGTTGAAGTTCAGAAACTCTACCCAGATGCGCAGCTCCCTAAATTTAGTTTTGACGATACTGATCCCTTTTGTTTAATCATGGAATACCAATCATCAAGAGGACTGTCCACACTTGCCCATGGCCTTATGCAAGGGGTATTAAAATATTACAAAGAAACTATCACTATTAAGCCAGAGTATATATCGGGAAAGAGTCATGTGCGTTTTCATTTGATTAAGTCATGACATCCGATGCAAATCATAAAAAAATTGCATTTTTAGAACGGCGTTTACAACGGGAAAAAACCGCTCGCGTTGCCGCCGAAGCTATTCTTGAAGCAAAAAGTAAAGAAGTCTACTTATCGAATCAGAATCTAATTAAAGTGGTTTCCGATCTAGAAAAACTCACCGTTGCGGTGGAACAAAGCCCTGTCATTGTATTGATGACCGATATACGAGGTGTTGTTGAGTATGTCAATCAATCCTTTACTGTGATTAGTGGCTATTCCAAAAGACAAGTGGTAGGCAAAAATATTCGCAGCCTTGGGCTGATTTTAGACAATGAACCTATGGAAGGCATCAAGTATGTCATGCAAAATAAAGCCCTTTGGCAAGGTGAAATCCAAGGAACCAGCACCACAAAAAAAATATATAAACTTAAAATCAGCATATCGCCCATATTGGATAAAGCACAAAAAATTACTCACTTTCAGTACAATTGCGAAGATGTGACCCTACAAAAAGAAAACGAAGAACGCATCTATAACCTTGCTCACCATGACTCTTTAACCCAACTTTATAATCGTTTTAGTATTAACAGTATTTTGCAACAAGCCATTATAAGTGCAGAACGAAATAAAAGTAGTCTGGCGGTTTTGTTCATCGACATGGATCGCTTTAAACAAATCAATGATACCCATGGACACAAAGTTGGAGATGTATTACTGCAGCAGGTAGCTTTGCGCTTAAGCGGCACGTGTAAAAGAAAAAACGACTATCTTGCTAGAATTGGCGGTGATGAATTTTTAATTGTTTTGAGCGATATTCAAGATGTTGCTTTTGTGGTGTTAATTGCGAAGGCAATTGTTGAAGTATTAAGTCTTCCCTATTTCTGTGAAGGACAAGAACTCAGATCAAGTCCCAGTGTGGGTATTGCCGTCTACCCGAGTGACGGACAATCGGCTGAAGAACTGGTTAAAAATTCAGACGCCGCTATGTATCATGCTAAAGCGAATGGTAGACGCCACTACCGTTTTTTTACCAAAGAATTTAATAAGCTTGTTGAAGAGAAAAATAGGCTTGAGAAAGACTTGCGCCAAGCATTATATAACAATGAGCTTGAACTGCTCTATCAACCTCAAATCCATTTAGGTGATAGGTTGAAATTTGGTGTGGAAGCACTAATACGCTGGGATCACGCAACGCTAGGATTTGTGTCGCCTGAAAAGTTTATTGCCATCGCCGAAGAAAGAGGATTAATTTATGAAGTAGGAAGCTGGGTCATTGAAACTGCATTCCAACAACTAATTGATTGGTCAAGTGTCTCTGAAAAACCTATTAAAATGGCTATTAATATATCCGCCAAGCAAATTGAAGACCAACGGTTTGTGCGTGACTTGAGCTTGTTGGTTGACAAATACAAGATTGCCCCAGACATGGTAGAACTTGAGATCACCGAATCCATTGCCATGGTCAATCCGCAACAATCTATCAAAACATTAGATGAAATCAGGTCCATCGGGTTTGCACTTGCCATTGATGATTTTGGGACTGGATATTCGTCACTTTCGTATATAAAAAATTTGCCAATACAAACACTTAAGCTTGATAGAGCTTTTATTGAAAATTTAGAGGAGGATGTTGATAACGCTAAAATTTGTAAGGCAGCAATATCACTCAGTCACGACTTAGGTTTACGCTTTGTTGCTGAAGGAGTAGAAACAAAAGGCCAAGCTAGGTATCTTGCTGACAATGGTTGCGACGTTCTACAAGGCTATTATTTTTGCGGTCCAGTGTCCGCTGCCGCTGCGTTTCTGTTTATTCATGACTACCAAGCTAATGTATTTTAATCCCACCAATCTGGGCTTGAAACTGTAAAGTTATTACATTGATTTTTTACAAATATCAATGCTGATCTGAAATGAGTTTTATGTAGGCAAGCTTTTTGTGATGACAACACAAATGAACTAAACACTAAAACTAGTTAATACTGAGCTATTACCAATCCAAAATTATGTTTTGTACACATGTAGGTTTGATCTTTAATTTTACACTTCTCACTTTAATGTAAAGGCACAAATGGCTCAGGGTAAAAATTGCGCCATAGAGAGCAATATAATTTTCTCTTCAGGATCGACTCTAAAATAGGTTGACGCAATGCCACCTCAACCAAAGTTACTTTTAGAACTCATAAAGCCTGACATCTCGGGGTTGACTGTGACAGACATGGCAAGGCCATAACTTTCGTCCTGTGAATCTTTGCTAAAAGGAATTAAGTTGTTAGGCAAGTAATTACTGCTCATATATTCAACGGTTTTCCATCCAACCACGGCTATGCTCATCGTTTTGGGCACTGATTTTGTCTTCGCAGTGCTCACCTCACCACACAAAGACGAACGCAGCGGGACAGACAATGACACATTTTTAGGGAATAAATTTAAACCTCTTAAGTTAGCTCTGAAGAACTGAATAACAAGGATGTTATGTATAAAATAAGAGGTATCGATTTAACTCATTTAGTTTTTACAAGGTTGGGGCATGACAAAGCATCCTTGGTGGAGCGATGTTAAATGCTCATGTCGAAAAGTGTGACCATGAAGAGGTAGATGCCAGATATCAACATTGGCTAAAAAGTTAGCCAACTGCTTGCACATCCATAAATATATTGATTGAGACCCCCATCACAATAAAGTGTCATGAAATGAGTTTCTTCGATTTGTTATCAAAGTGGCGCTGTGCATTTTTCTAGTGTTAATGCTAAGTTCAGGTTAACAAAATCAGCAAGTGATATTAGGTGTTTTTACCAATTGCTAAGGCATGACTTTAATACCATTATTGTGAAGTAAAATATTTATAGCTTATAAAGTTAGCCATCTTTTTATACCCAGCCTAAAACGGTGCTGGGTGTTGTTGTGGCTAAATGAGTCATAAGCGAGCCCAATATGTCTTAAAAATGTTTAATTAGTCATTAGCAGGAGGCATCTTATGCCCATCAGCGCCCGACAAAAATTATTGGTACAGCAAAGTTTCGCTAAAGTAGTGCCCATTGCCGATACGGCAGCAGAAATATTCTACGCTAAACTATTTGAATATGACCCATCATTGAAGTCGCTATTTAAAAAATCCATGACAGAACAAGGTGAAATGTTGATGGCAACATTACATGTTGCTGTAAAAAGCCTAGATGACATTAACGGTTTAGTCGAAGTTTTACAGAAATTAGCCGATCGTCATGTAGGCTATGGCGTCAGTGTCAATGACTATACCCCAGTGGGCAATGCGTTATTGTATGCCTTGAAAAGGGGGGTAGGCAAAGATTTCACGGCTGAGGTAAGAAAGGCTTGGATTGAAGTATACAAAACTATCGCCGAGGTCATGCGTAGTCATGCCTATACGAGTTTTGACGCTTCGACATACAAAAATAGAAAGACTTACCAGCACTGATATTGTGTCTGGTCTGGGGGCAATGTTGGTGATCCATTAAAAACCAACTATATGTGGCACATAGTAGCCACGATTGTTTAAAAATCTCTGCCCCTAGGATATTAAAGTAAAGTCATCATTGAAAGTCAACTCTCTGACCTGTAGACGATTGCCCAAACCAGTGCCCGTGATCCAATCTCATAGGCTAATTTTTCCAAAAAAACCGTTATTCTCTATTCACATAAAGCCATCATATCTGAAGGTTTCCTGTGGTTTGTAAGGGGATTTATTCCAGCCTTGAGACACTGTGATGGTGATTTCTGATTTAAACCCAATCAACTAATTATCACCTTGTCTAAATCCCTTAAAATTCACCCTGAAATGTGTATTTTGAAGTTATTTGGGTATACACTATGCGCCGCATTTGAAAGCGATATATATAGAAAGCAAAAAGAGTATTGTCCTTAGTGGGACAATTTGAAAAATTATTTAAAGGAAAAAAATGACTCCTATTACTAAAACTTTTCAGTATGGTCAGCATACTGTTACTCTCGAAACGGGTGTAATCGCTCGTCAAGCTACCGCAGCTGTAATGGCAAGTATGGATGATACTTGCGTATTGGTTTCTGTTGTTGGTAAAAAAGATACTAAGCCTGGTCAAGACTTCTTCCCATTGACGGTTAACTATCAAGAAAAAACTTACGCAGCTGGTAAAATTCCAGGTGGTTTTTTCAAACGTGAAGGCCGTCCTTCTGAATACGAAACTCTTACGTCTCGTTTGATTGACCGTCCAATTCGTCCCTTATTCCCAAATGGGTTTATGAACGAAGTGCAAATTATTATCACCGTTGTTTCAGCTAACCCTGAAATCCCAACTGATATTATTTCTCTTATTGGTGCCTCTGCTGCTCTGGCCATTTCTGGTATGCCTTTTAATGGTCCTATCGGTGCTGCGCGCGTGGGTTACACTGACGAGCAATATGTATTAAACACCCGTACTTCTGAACTTGAAGCGAGCCAGCTAGACCTAGTGGTTGCAGGTACTAAAAACGCAGTGTTAATGGTTGAATCTGAAGCAGATATTTTATCTGAAGAAGTCATGCTTGGTGCTGTTATGTATGGTCACGAGCAATTACAAACTGTTATTGGTGCAATAGCTGAATTTGCTGCTGAGGTGGATACACCTTCGTGGAATTGGCAAGGCGTTCCAGAGAACACTGCGCTTAAAACCAAAGTAAAAGAATTAGCTGAAGCTGGCATGACAGAAGCCTATCAGGTTTCTGATAAAATGGAGCGTAAAGACGCGATCAACGCTTTGACTAGCAAAACTGTTGAAGCAATTGTTGCTGGCGATGCAGACCAAAATCCTAAAGAAGTATCTGAAATGATGCATACCCTTGAAAGTGACGTAGTACGTTCACGTATTCTTGCTGGTCAGCCACGTATTGATGGTCGTGACCCTGCGATGATCCGTGCCCTTAACGTTGCTACTGGTTTGTTGCCACGTACACACGGTTCTGCTTTGTTCACTCGTGGTGAAACACAAGCAATCGTTGCTGCCACCCTTGGTACCGAGCGTGATGCACAGATGATTGACGGTCTTAATGGTAAAACTGATAGCCGCTTTATGTTGCATTACAACTTCCCTCCATATTGTGTAGGTGAAACTGGTTTTGTTGGTTCTCCTAAGCGTCGCGAAATTGGCCATGGTCGTCTAGCAAAACGTGGTATTCAAGCGGTTATGCCCTCTGAACAAGATTTCCCCTATGTGGTACGTGTTGTTTCTGAAATCACTGAATCAAATGGTTCGTCTTCAATGGCGTCTGTTTGTGGTACGTCTTTAGCATTGATGGATGCGGGTGTTCCCATTAAAGCTTCTGTTGCGGGTATCGCAATGGGCTTAGTGAAAGATGATGAAAGTTTTGTGGTTCTATCTGACATCTTGGGTGACGAAGATCACTTAGGCGACATGGACTTTAAAGTGGCTGGTACGACTAATGGTATCACTGCGTTACAAATGGATATCAAAATCGAAGGTATCACTCAAGAAATCATGCAGGTTGCTTTAAAACAAGCTAAAGAAGCGCGTTTGCATATTCTAGGCGTGATGGACCAAGCGATTTCTGGACACCGTGAAGAGATGTCTGAGTTCGCTCCGCGCATCTACAAAATGAAAGTTGATAAAGACAAAATCCGTGACGTAATCGGTAAAGGCGGCGCGATGATCCGCGCTATTACTGAAGCATCTGAATGTAATATCGAAATCGAAGATGACGGTACTGTTAAGATTTTTGCAACAGAACTCGCTAAAGCACAAATTGCTATTGCTAAGATTGAGCAAGTTACCGCTGAAGTTGAGTCGGGTAAAACTTACTCTGGTAAAGTGACGCGTATCGTTGATTTTGGTGCTTTTGTTGAAATCTTACCTGGCAAAGAAGGCCTAGTGCATATATCACAAATCTCTCATGAACGTGTTAACAAGGTATCTGACTTCTTAGAAGAAGGCCAAATCCTAGACGTTAAGGTGGTTGAAATTGACCGTCAGAATCGCATACGTTTAAGTATCAAAGATTTGACTGAAAAACCAGCTGCGCCTGCTGAAGGTAATGAATAAGTTATTGATGAATATCAATAGTTAATATAAAGGAGCCGAAAGGCTCCTTTTTTGTTTTAGTTTAACTGATTTTAATCGATGTCTTAATCATTAAATATTATTCTAGCGGCAAGTGCCAAATTACCCAGAAACGCATCATCATTCACCCCTCGTAATTCTTAGAAGGGGAAGGCAATGCCTTTGATTTTACTTGACTGAACACTCGCAAATAATTGGGTGAATTGAGTTGGGTATTTAACATGGCTGTTAAGTGAGTCCGCCAACCTTGATGGTTTTGTTTTGAACTGTTGCACCGTTAATGGTGTTATTAACTATCAAAAACGCTTCTTTTTCTATGTGAATCCATGCAGCAAAAAATTTAAATGCAAAGGATGTCGTTACTTTCATTACTCAAGATGGCGTCGCCATAATATCAATAAATAGGCTTGATGAACTAAACACCTTTATTGGTTAGGTTATAGATGGCTTAACTTCAGTCGTTTTAACGTCAACCAGTCAAGATGATATACCAGTTGCTGTGTTAACTGGGTCTGGCCGTGCTTTTATAGTGGAGGGTTAGATTTAAAAATGCTCAGTGCCGAGAGTGAGGTATTACAAGTCACACTGAATTACGAAACACAAGTATCCGTATCTTACAGTAATACCTTGGATATGAGTCACATGGAAATTAGTCTAGAAATGCTTAGGCAGCGTTAAAAAGTAAACTGTATCCCTTTCGTTGTCGAAAAAGGGCTATTTAATCACTTGCTCAAGTATATGTGTGGCTTTTGGGGCCACTTCTTGTCCATGGGTGATGGCCGTTTCCACACATAACATTGTGAGGTAACCATCATCTGCCATATCTCCCATACTAATAGACTTTTCTTGCCATGGGTTCCATACCACTATGCTGTCATGGCCTGTTGACCTTATATCCGTTTTATTCTTGCCATCTGTAATCGTCAGAACTTTTGGTTGCTCCTGATGCACTCTGTCTGTTTCTTCACTAAATTGGTATGGTTTTGGGGTATCCAACATTTGATAACCGCGCGTTTTATCTGAGTACTGCTTAGACAAACCTAACAGCTCACATTGCTTGATATCAGCAATAGCAAAATAACTATGTAACGCGCAGTTATAGGTTAAAGGAGTATCACCAAGGTTGGTAGTGCACAGTTGTATCGTTAACTGTTGTCCAACATGCACCACTAAAACGAGTTGTGCGTCGCCTTCAAATCCATCGCCTGCACTACTTTGTGGTTGCAGGGTGATGGTTGTTCCAGTCTCTGTTTCTTCGCAACTGATAATTTGCCATGTTTGGGTGCGCACATAACCGTGAGCAGCTAGGTTAGTATTGGAATGATGAGCACCAAACCAAGGCCAGCAAATGGGGATACCACCACGGATCGCTTTTTTACCGTCGAAAAAAGCGTGTTGGCTTACCCATAAACGTTCTCTGTGGTCATGTTTGGGTTTGAAACTTAAAATATGTCCACCAAATAAAGATATTTTAGCGTTGGCAAACGCGTTCTCAATATGTAAAAGCTGAATGTTATCTTGCGTTATGATGGTCGTTGAATCAGTCAGGAGCATCTGAATTCTCTGTGAGGGATCAAAAAAGGCGACTTAGATAGACGCCTTTTTAACATATTTGAATATTAACATTAACTCTCTATTGAAAGTTAATGGGGCAAAATATTTATTTGCTGATATGAGCAACCAAATCTAATACTTTATTTGAGTAACCGATTTCGTTGTCGTACCAAGCAACCAATTTCACAAATGTATCTGTTAATGCGATACCCGCAGTGGCATCAAAAATTGAGGTGCGTACATCACCAATAAAATCTTGTGAAACAACCGCGTCTTCGGTGTAACCCAAAACACCTTTCATTTCACCTTCAGAAGCGGCTTTCATGACGGCACAAATTTCTGCATATGTGGCTGGTTTTGCTAAATTCACGGTTAAATCTACCACTGAAACATCAGCCGTTGGCACGCGAAACGCCATCCCCGTTAACTTGCCATTAAGCTCAGGGATCACTTTACCTACGGCTTTAGCTGCACCAGTAGATGAAGGGATAATATTTTGAGAAGCACCACGACCACCACGCCAATCTTTAGCCGACGGGGCATCCACCGTTTTTTGTGTTGCGGTTGTTGCATGTACTGTTGTCATCAAGCCATCAACAATACCAAAATTATCGTGCAGCACTTTTGCTAAAGGCGCTAAGCAGTTAGTGGTACATGATGCATTGGATACTATATCTTGGCCAGTATACTCATTATGGTTAACCCCCATAACAAACATAGGCGTTGCATCTTTTGACGGTGCAGAGAGTACGACTTTTTTAGCGCCGGCTTCAATATGTTTACGAGCTGTTTCGTCAGTCAAGAATAAACCAGTAGCATCAACTACTACATCTGCACCAATCGCACCCCAAGCTAAATCTGCTGGATTGCGCTGCGAAGTCACGCGGATAGTTTTACCATTGACGACTAATTGGCCGTCTGTCACTTCAACAGTTCCGTTAAATTTGCCATGTGTAGAATCATACTTAAGCATGTATGCCATGTAATCTGCATCTAATAGGTCGTTAATACCGACTATTTCAATGTCGTTACGTTCAAAGGCAGCACGGAGTACAAATCGACCTATTCGGCCGAAGCCATTAATACCTACTTTTATTGTCATGTTTAATCCTCTGAGCTTTTCAAACAAGTTGTTGAATTAAGGTTTTTACGAAAGGTGATAACACCCTTCTGAAATATAATTACAAAATTATGGACTAAATAGCAGAATAAGGCAAAATATTCAGAATAATATGTTATTAAGTTACAATATGGTTATTGCAAACGTATTCATTATCACCAACGAAGCGTTTTCGCTGTTAATGGCTGGATACAAATTGCGTTACACTGTTGTTAGATATTTACTTTCAATATGGATGTAAATATCAAAGGTCAATGGGCCCTAGTCAAACTGCATAGGAATTAAATTTTAATGACGTCTTCGTTACTTGAACAGTTGGTGGAATATCGTGGAATTGAATCTAACTATAACGATGCTTGGGGGCACCCCACAACTATAGCGCCTGCAACAAAAACTAAGTTGTTGTCAGCAATGGGCTATCAGGTTGATGAGCCGAATTTGTTGCTAAAACAAGTTCAGGAAAATAATAATAAGACCTGGTTATCTGTATTAAACCCTGTGCAAGTTTTACGTGTTGAAGAACATTTACAGATTGTAGTGCGTCTTCCCATTGACCTAGTGACAGATGAATATGTAGCTCAGATTGATACTGAGCTGGGCGAAGTGATACAGCACCGGTTTGTACCCATAGATGGTCAATTGGCAAATGTGGCGCATATCCAAGAGATTGAATTTCAAGAATACCTTATCGATATTCCGATAAAATTACCCTTGGGATACCATGCTTTATCTTTAGTGATAGATGACCATGAGCTGGGGAGTATGCGACTTATTATTGCGCCGTCTTCTTGCTATAAACCTGAAGCATTGACACAAGGTCAAAAGGTCTGGGGACTCAGTGTCCAGCTATATTGTTTGCGTAGTGATAAAAATTGGGGAGTCGGGGATTTCTCAGACTTATCATTTTTAGTTGAAAAGTTGGCCAAACAAGGCGCTCAATTTGTTGGACTTAATCCCATTCATGCGCTTTATCCGGCTAATGCCAATGCTTGTAGTCCGTACGGGCCTTCTTCTCGACGTTGGTTAAACTTTATTTATATTGATGTGACTGCCCTGGATGGTTATCAGCAAGCCTCTACTCAGGCGATAGTGAATGCCGCCGATTTCCAGTATAAATTACAACAGGTTAGAGCCACTGATTTAGTCGATTACGAATCAGTTACTGAGTTAAAGCTGCAAGCATTAGAGTCGGTATTTGAGTATCAAAATAGCCAATATCTGTCTAAAAACACTAAGTTAAATAAAGTATTTAAAGCCTTTATAGCTGAAGGGGGCGATAGCTTAAAGACTTTGGCCGTATACGATGCGTTGCAAGAAAGCCTAGCGACACAACAAAAATCTTCTTGGGGCTGGCCTGTTTTTCCAAAAGAATTTTCAGATTTTCATAACCCAGCGGTAACGACTTTCACTAAAAAAAATGCCAAACGTGTGAAGTTTTTTTTATGGCTGCAATGGCATGCTGCGCTGCAGCTTGAGCAGTCGAATCAAGTCGCAAAAGAAAATGACATGTTAATTGGCTTGTACCGCGATTTGGCGGTAGGAGTAAGCGAAGGCAGCGCAGAAATTTGGGGCAATAAAGAATTGTACTGCACTGAGGCAAGTGTTGGCGCACCACCGGATATATTAGGTCCGTTAGGACAAACGTGGGGATTGCCGCCCATGGATCCAGAAAAACTCTACGCACAACAATATCAACCTATTATTGAATTATTTGATGCTAATATGCGGGCCACTGGAGCGCTACGTATTGATCACGTTATGGCGTTGTTGAGGTTATGGTGGGTGGTCAAGGGCGATGATGCCAAAGACGGTGGTTATGTGTATTATCCGGTGGATGATTTATTGGCTATTTTGGCTTTAGAAAGTCATAGGCACCAAAGTTTGGTGATTGGTGAAGACCTAGGTACAGTGCCAGATGAGATAAGGGCTAAGTTAGCTGAAAATGGTGTGTATTCTTACCGGGTGTTCTTTTTTGAACAGGCTGAAGACGGTGGTTTTTTCTCACCTGCGCACTACCCTGAACAGTCTATGTCTTCACTCACCACCCACGATATGCCTACCTTAACCGGTTATTGGCATTGCGATGATTTGGCCTTAGGTAAAAAATTGGGGTTGTACCCCACTGAAGAAATTTTAAGTACTTTATATACCAGTAGGCATGATAATAAGCAGTCTATTTTAGATACCCTGCATGGTCATGATTCGGTTAATGACGAAGTGGGTCGTGATGTGCATAATGTGGCTATGACAAAAGCGTTAAATTTCGGAATGCAATTACATATGGCTGGTGGTTCAAGTGCGCTGCTCAGTTTACAATTAGAAGATTGGTTAGAAATGGATAAACCCGTTAATATTCCAGGTACGTTTAACGAATACCCCAATTGGCGACGCAAGTTAACGCGTAATTTGCAGGATATTTTTGATGACAGTTCATTAAATTTTCTTGCGGCTAATTTGACAGAGGCACGAAAACACGCCTCTAAGTAACATATATCGTGGCTCACACATTTTGTGAGCCACCATGACTAAGGCGTAACCATGCAACTCGAACAAGCACTAAAACAAGCCAAGTGTACTTTTCCATTTGCCCATCTGGGCGCTCATTTTCAGCCGTCAAACGCTATTTTCACTGTCACAACGTGGTTGCCCAACGCTGAAAAAGTCAAAGTCATTGACTTAGCATCGGGCAAGCCGCTCGGTTCTTTAAAAAACGTTGATGGTAGTCATTTATTTCGAGGTGAGTTTAACGTTAAACAAGCGCCGCTGTTTTACGCATTCGAAGTAGTCAATAAACAAGGTCAATATCAGGTTGTTGACCCTTATCAGTTTCAAGAACAAGCTTATCACGCTGTGCATTTTATCGATCACAGTGCGCAAAATGTCTATCAACAACTTGGTGCACAACTTGTTCATTTGGATGTGGGATTAGAAGCGCCCATTCAGGCAACTCGCTTTGCGGTGTTTGCGCCTAATGCGAGTGCTGTTTCACTGATTGGTGAATTTAATTATTGGGATGGATCGTCTTTACCCATGCAAAAAACCGACTTTGGTTATTGGGTCTTAGTTGTGCCAGGCATAGAGGCTGGGGCTAAATATAAATACCAAATTAAAGATGCTGCGGGTAATGAGTTGCCTCACAAAGCCGATCCTGTTGGCTTTTACGCTGAGCAATACCCTTCACATACCTCTGTAGTGTATGACCACGAACAATATCAATGGAAAGATAAAGCATGGCTTAAAAAGGCTAAAAATGACAAATACCATCAGCCGATGAGTATTTATGAATTGCACTTGGCTTCATGGAAACGACCCGCCGCTGATTCTCAAGAAACCTACCTAAGTTATCGCGAGCTCGCAAAGGAATTAATACCCTATATTAAAGACATGGGTTACACCCATATTGAGATGTTACCTGTTTCTGAGTTTCCTTTTGATGGCTCTTGGGGTTATCAACCGGTGGGATTGTTTGCACCTAGTAGTCGCTTTGGGACACCCGATGATTTTAAGTTTCTTGTGGACCAATGTCATCAAAATAACATAGGCGTGATCATTGATTGGGTACCTGCTCACTTCCCCGAAGACGGCCACGGTTTAGCTAGGTTTGACGGCACCCATGTTTACGAGTATGAAGATCCGCGTAAAGGTTGGCATCCAGATTGGAATTCGTGCATTTACGACTTTGGTAAGGATACTGTGCGTCAGTTTTTGGTGGCCAATGCGTTGTTTTGGGTAGATAAATACCATATTGATGGACTACGTGTTGATGCTGTGGCATCCATGTTGTATTTGGATTATTCCCGAGATGAGGGTGAATGGATCCCTAATGTAGATGGCGGCAATCACAATTTCGAAGCCATCAGTTTTCTGCAATGGATGAATACAGAAGTATACGAAAAATTTCCCCATGCAATGACTATTGCCGAAGAGTCTACGTCATTTCCTAAGGTATCGCGCCCCGTATCTGAAGGTGGTTTGGGTTTTGGTTTTAAATGGAATATGGGTTGGATGCATGACTCGTTGCATTATATTGCTAAAGATCCCTCATATCGACGTTATCATCACAATGAAATTACCTTCTCCATGGTATATGCATTTGATGAAAGTTTTGTGTTACCCATTTCTCATGACGAAGTGGTTCATGGTAAAGGCTCATTGCTGCGCAAGATGCCCGGTGACGAATGGCAACAAGCGGCTAACCTGCGTGCTTATGCTGGACTTATGTATGCTCACCCGGGTAAAAAACTGAACTTTATGGGTAATGAAATTGGACAAGCCGCAGAGTGGAATCATGATAGCTCGGTTAATTGGCATTTACTTGAGTTCGAAAAACATCAAGGGATACAACATTTGTATCGTGACTTAAATAAGGCGTATCGCACATATCCAGCGCTTTATGAATTAGACCATAATCATGAAGGCTTCGAATGGATTGACCATGGTAATGCGGATCAAAGTATTTTGTCTGTATTGCGCAAGTCCACGGATGCAAAACAGAAGATGTATGTACTGATCAATTTCACGCCTGTGCCATATGATAACTTTAAGTTAGGGGTCCAGGATGAAGGTGCGTATCAGCTAATTTTGAACTCAGATGATAAAAAATATTGGGGGGGCGCTTACACAACCCAAAAAAATATGCAGGCAGCCTCAGAGCCTTGGAACGACCAGCCATACTCTGTTAAAGTTAATCTGCCCCCTTTGGCATGTTTATTTATTTTATTTAAGGGCTAGTCATGTCCAAATTTACTGTTTCAGATGGGCAACCTCATCCTCTGGGTGCCACTATGGGGCAGGGTGGATGTAATTTTGCTGTGCATTGCCCTAGTGCCGATGGGATTGAGCTGTGTTTGTTTGATAAAAACACAGAAAAACAGCTGGTGGCCATTGTTATGCCTGCAAAAACGGGCAAAATTTGGCACTGTCAGCTTGATGAGATTCAGGCTGGGCAATTGTATGGATACCGAGTGATTGGCGGAAATCATGCACATATGGGGCTGATATTCGATCATCAGAAGTTACTCATCGACCCTTACGCAAAAGCACTAAATAGACCCGCTGTTTGGAATAAAACTCAATATGAAGGTGACAGTCAGTTTATGATCCCCAAGGGCATGGTTCAAAATATTGAGGCTACCCTAAAACACCATCCAAAACCCAAAACACCAAATGATCAAACTGTCATCTACGAAGCTCACGTTAAAGGATTAACTCAGCTGCATCCTGACGTGCCTGACCAATATAAAGGTAAATTTTTAGGCGTGTGCCAACCTGCGATTGTGAACCATTTAAAATCATTAGGTATTACCGCTATCCAGTTAATGCCAGTGGCGGCATTTATGCCAGAACCCTATATCACCCATAAAGGCCTGACAAATTATTGGGGGTACAATCCTATTAATTATTTTTGTCCCGATCCTAGATATGCAGTAGATGATGGCGTTGCTGAATTTAAAACGATGACGAACACCCTGCATGAAGCGGGTATTGAAGTGATTTTGGACGTGGTTTATAACCACACCGCTGAAGGGGGTATTGACGGCCAGCTTTTGTCATTTAAAGGGTTCGATAATGCTTCATGTTATTTATTTGATCGAAACGAAGATGGCGCTGTTGATTACAATAAATATGTGAATAATTCAGGTTGCGGTAATAGTGTGAATACGGCTTTTCCTTATGTTCTCAAAATGGTCATGGATGCATTACGTTATTGGACCACAGAAATGGGCGTGGATGGATTTCGTTTTGATTTAGCCGCTAGTTTAGGTCGTGACCCTTATGAGTTTTCAACCTTATCTGGCTTTTTCCGTACTATTCGTCAAGATCCCTTTTTGATCAATACTAAGCTAATTGCTGAACCTTGGGACATAGGTTATGGTGGTTATCGACTAGGTCAATTTCCATCCAATTGGCTAGAGTGCAATGATAAATATCGTGACACAGTGCGTGCATATTGGCGAGGCGATAAAGGTCTTGTCAGTGATTTTGCGACGCGTTTATTAGGCTCACGTGATGTGTTTCCTAAAGAGGCTCGTTCTATTCTCACTTCAGTCAACAACATCAGTTATCACGACGGTTTTACTTTACACGATCTGGTGAGTTACGCCGAAAGGCATAACGAAGCGAATGGCGAACAAAATCGAGATGGCCACGGGCATAACTTGTCGGCTAACTACGGTGTCGAAGGCCCAACCACAGATGCTAAAATACTTGCCATGCGCGAACGGCAAAAACGTAACCTGTTTGCCACTTTGATGTTGTCCCAAGGCATTCCCCATATGGTCGGCGGCGACGAACTCAGTCGTACTCAACAAGGTAACAACAACGCATACTGTCAAGACAATGAAATCAGCTGGCTTGATTGGACATTAAACCAAGTTAAACAAGACTTTTTAACCTTTTGTCAGCACACCATCGCTGTGCGTAAAAGTAGTGAAGTTCTCAACCACCTTAATTTAAAAGATGATCGCTATTCATTAGGTCACAATGTGGAAAAAATCCATTGGTATCGACCAGACGGCGAGCACAAGTTAGAAGACGATTGGCAAAATCATGATAATCAATCTTTTGCTGTGGAACTATGCGGGCCACATAAAGAAGGTCAATCACATCACGAACATTGGTTGTTGGTATTTAATGCCAGTGAGCACGACGTACGTTTTCATTTACCCGATTTAGGTGCTAATACTGCTTGGCAAATTATGCTGGATACCAGATATGCGAGATGGTCTGAACAACCGAATGTACTCATTCGAGAAGTGCATATGCAGCCCTTTAGAAGTATTTGTGTGTTTAAGTGCTCCATTGAGGACTGATTTGACACATGATCTGTTCCGAAAAAATTTATGTGTAAGTTGATCTAAAGTCTGACGAGATCCCGGTCATGTTTACTGTTAGAGGTCCTTGAAACGATGCAACCTTGATGAATGGGTCCAAGGAAATGTGGCAAAACATCAGACAATTCAATTTGTCGGAACCAGCAGCAAGTGTCACATTTTTTTCAACAACATATGTTTGTTTGACCGGGACACAATTAGGTTTAGTAGTTATCACACTTGACCATAAGAAAGCCCAAGCTCATCTAGGGTTTTCTGAGATATTCTGAGATATAAAGTAACTAACATCACCATTACATCTAAAAATCAGATGACATCAGATAAAAGGCAATAAATTATAGTTAATTGCCTATTTTTTTGTGAAAGTTAGTTTCATGATCCCATTAAATAAATTATGGTTTTGCAGCTATTTTTTTAATTCTTTAAAACCCATGCTCTTTTTCTGCCATTATTATTTACAATTGGTAATTAATTACCTAAAAAAAGCAAATTTGTAACCTTTTTTTAATAAAACTGTAATTTTTCAACAATTTGGTTCTTTGGGTTTCCTTGATTAGAATGCCCGCAAACTTGATATGACTCTCGGAAATTAGACATTATTTATGAATCAAAAGTTAGAGCAGGAACTATTAAGTAGTTGGCAAGAAAGGCAAGAGTTCGCTGAGCAAATGCAACCTATTCTCGGTAAGTTATATCGAAACAGAGCGATTGAAATATCTGTTTATGGCCGTCCTTTATTAGGTGTTAGCGCAATCGATATTATTAAGGCTCACCGCACGGTAAGGCTTAAAGAAAAGCAAAAGTTGCGTCTTCGAGAAAGTTGGCCATTGCTTGAAGCGTTAAACAAAATGGCACTTGCTCCTGCTCACATTGATTTAGGCAAATTGGCTTACGGTTATCATTATGATCCCGCCTATGCAGGTGTATCCATTGAAGACTATTTGTCTGAACAGTTACAAGACATTGTAAATGTTAAAGATGAACAAAAACCCCAAGATGTGGTGTTGTATGGGTTTGGCAGAATAGGCCGGTTGTTAGCCAGGTTGCTTATTGAAAGGCAAGGTACTAACAATAAGTTACGATTAAAAGCGATTGTGGTTCGCGGTGGCAAAGAAGGTGACTTAGAAAAACGTGCGAGTTTATTACGTCGTGATTCAGTGCATGGACCTTTTAATGGCAGTATTACTATCGATATAGAAAAAAATGCGATTAAAGCTAACGGTTCTTATATTCAAGTTATCTATGCTAACAGTCCAACTGAGGTAGATTACAACAAATATGGGATCGATCAGGCTATAGTCATCGACAACACTGGTATGTGGCGAGACGAAGAAGGGCTAGGCCAGCATTTACAATCCAAGGGGGTTAAAAAAGTATTGTTAACGGCACCAGGAAAAGGCGCGATTAAAAATATTGTATACGGTGTAAATGATAAAGACATATTGTCGTCAGATACCATCTTGTCTGCAGCCAGTTGTACCACTAATGCCATCACACCCGTGCTAAAAGCATTAGATGAAAAATATGTGATTGAAAGTGGCCATGTTGAGACTGTGCATTCGTATACTAATGATCAAAACCTGATTGATAATTTTCATAAAGGTGATCGCCGTGGACGCAGCGCTCCTTTAAATATGGTCATTACAGAAACAGGTGCCGCTACAGCCGTTGCTAAGGCGTATCCACAATTAGAGGGTAAATTGACCGGTAGCTCTATCCGTGTGCCCACACCCAATGTATCTTTGGCGATATTGAACTTACATCTAGGTGAAGTAACCGATAAAGCGGCTATCAATGAATATTTACGAGATATTGCTTTATTTTCGCCGTTGCAAC